>ERZ780157.2398-NODE-2398-length-17461-cov-3.164771_pt1 | contig 17461 bp, 37 predicted proteins | sample MGYA00511169_ERZ780157 | MGnify/ENA primary metagenome ERZ780157 (study PRJEB29588, sample SAMEA1965149) | human gut metagenome | biome: human gut; feature: human-associated habitat; material: faeces | place: Denmark | collected 2008/2010 ... | reverse complement strand
AGAATGGGATTCAGTGAGAAGGAGAGAAGGTTCTAGAAGGGGGCGTTTGATTGGGTGCACGGGTTTGAGGGAAGGGAGAAGAAAGGAGGGTGAGGAGAGGGGAGGAGGTGGAGGAAGGGGAGAGGAGGGGAGGGAGCGGTGTGCACCGAAGAGAACAGATCATTCCATCAGTGAAGAGCAACGACTCTAACATAAAAGAAAAGCACTTGCTGAAACAAACCAAGTCATTGCGAGTGATAATGGAAAGACGGACCCTCGCGAGGCACCAAATACACCTGTGTTCCCCTCACCTTCACAGCAACTACACCCATGTAGGCCGTTCTGAAAACGCCGGCCTTCTCGTCGTCCATGATTCCAAGCTTCCCAGCGATCTGCTTGAAGGAAGAGGGTCCTCTCTGAAAGCTAGGAGTGAAATCACATCAAAACGCCAAACTCGTACAACACCTTGAACGAACCCGACGAAGAAGGAGGAATGAGGTCCACGTTCCTCACAAGCTGCGCCTTCTCAATCTCCTTCAACCACAGAGCGTCGAAGGAATCCTTCAGCAGATAACTCAGGTCCTTCTTCGTGAATTCCACATACTGATCGTTCTTCTTGATGCTGCGCAGATACTTCACATAGAATCTATTGCTCACTCACGCCCACTACACCTACTGTGCATTGCTCGTTCCCTTCTCGCCAAACGTGTATGATCGCGAAATCTACCCTTCACCACCACACCCATCCCTACCTCTGGACGGATGCACGCACGACCCTGACGTTGGTCGGGATGGCGTATCCAGTCGTCCCAGTAGGCTGCGGGCCAGTGCGAGCCGATCTGCTCCCAGAGCGTCCGTGTGAGCATCCAGCCCAGTCCCGGGAAGAAGTCGCTGCGATAGAGGCGTTCTACGCTGAAGAGAAGGAGGTGTGCTTACCTACGTCCGAGACGTGGTCCACCTGCCCATTGTCGTTCCATGCACTTACGCAGAACAGAGAAGCGTCCTTCCAGAGAAGAGGCGCGGTGGCGTCGAAGTACTCGAAGAAGTCGGGAGCGATCTCGAGGTCGTCCTGGTTGTGAGAGGAGGAGAAGAGGACTACTTCGAGAATGATGACCTGCTCGTAGTGGTCCTTGACGAACATCTCGTTCAGGAACCAAGCGAAGTGGCGAGAGAGCTTGTGGTACCCGCTGTCGCCTGGACGAGTCTCCTAGGGTCACAAGAGAAGAGGATTAGTACTTGGTTGTGGTGAATGTGGCGAAACGAAAACTGAGGAAGAGAAGCCTCGATCCTTCTCTTTGCATCACCAATCGGACCGTCCAGAATGGACAAATAGCCGTCCTGACTGAGCACAATGTCCACCTTCACTGAATTACGCGGAGAGGAAAGGGTATAAATCAACGAGTCGAACGTTCTTCGGAGATAGTCGGGACGATTGTAGGCGACAATCACAAGAGCGGTTCGTCGATTTCCGGGATAGTGGTACTTGTCTTGACTCGTCGTGGTTGTCTTAGTCTTTGCAGTCAATTCGCCGTCCTGATTCGTTACCGAAGGAGGCGTATTGCGCGATCTCACGATGTCAGGCATATGCGCAAGAGAGTGAAGCAGCATGTTCTTCCCGTTTTCGGTAGTCTAAAAATCACACTAGACTTGAAGGAATCACGATAGGACTCACATAGGTGTCAGATACGACATTATTCTTGCCATCGAACAGATTCTACTCGTCACGTTTCATTCCATGGACAACAAGGAGTTTTGAGAAGGTCCGATTCACGCCGAAGAACGTATACACCTGAAAGCATACAAAGAACACGATGATGAGAAAGAGAAGGATCGCGGGTCTGCTTCCTTGCCCCATTCTTAGGATAGTGAAAAACCAACCCCGGGTGCTTTTTTCTACCTCTCAGAAGACAGTTCCTCTTTCCAAATCCATTCCTATTTCACGTCAGTAAGCGATGCAGAGCCCGTCTACAACCTCTTCTTCTGGGTATCGAAAGGGAATTCGCGAGAGGATCATGGATTGCATCTCTTCCCAGGATACAGGCAACAACACGCAGAAAATGCTGACGGACGAAGAAAAGGACAACAAGGAGAGTGATACCACCTTCTTGCGTGAACTCACTCGTACCCCGCTGTCAAAGGTGTGGAACCAGTACCGTCACAAGAAGTGGGCGCAGGATCCCAGTTTACCGCCCCTGGAGGACCTGGAGTCGCAATTGGTTCAGATGGTCCCCTCGTATAGTGCGTTGTAAGAGGGTGAGGTGGTGCGTTCATGTCCTAGTTTCCGTACAGGCAAGAATTCGTTGATCGATTGTCTGTTTGTCCCGCTCTTTCCGTATCAGCGAGCTCATTTGCAGGACAGTGGGTGTGCGGTGTGGTTCTGACGTCTAGCCATTCAGCGGGGAATGATCTCCAGAAGGAGTCTCCACTTCCGTTTCAATCGCCAGATCGACTCCGTGAGTAGCAACCTGCTGGACTACTTGACGAACGTCGATTTGTTTGATCATTTAGCTGTGGGGTGCGACGTCATCGAGAACGGCGAGTGGCGCACTGTGGCGACGGCGCGTATCATCCGAGAAATCGACCAGCCGGAGTGGGCGGAGTGGGCTGCGATCGTCGCCGATCCCTATCGCTGTAATACTATTGGCTCGTGCTTGTTGTACTATCTATCTGCCGTGCGTGCTGAGGGAGCGTGTGATGCATAGGTGGCGTACAATGCTGGCGTGCGCACGCTGTACGCGGTCGTGAATCCGGCGAACGCTCCGGTGATCCACTGGATGCGGAAACTGGGCGCAAAGATTCAGATGAGACAAGGCGTGTAGGGGTTGTGGGGCATCGTTCATCGTAGGAATGTGTGGTGCTTTCCCTTGCCTATTCCCGAGAGCTGGGTTTCAAACGAGACGATTCGTAAGGAGATTGAGAACGCTTGCAAAGGAACGAACACGGTTCCGGAGAGTGTGAAGGATCACATTCAAAAGGACATTGAGAGCATGCGGGGTTTGTAACTTAGTCTTTGGCGTGTTTGTGGAACAAAGAGGGAAACATGAAAGCGAATTAGCGACAATGGAACAAGAGGAGGGGTTATGTTGGGTGAGAGGGGAGAGGATCCTTTTCGTCTACCCTGTTCTCCTGAAGTTGGTCTGGGAAGGGTGTTTTATGCTCGGGGTTGGTTTGTGGTTCGCTTTTCCGCTTGTCTCTTTCCTTCTGGTCCTCCGTTTTCTTGTCTGTGTTGTTCTTCACTTCTTTAGTTGGTTCTTCCTTCTTTTCAGGGTTGGTATGTGGTTCTTCGTTCTTCTCGTTAGTCTTCTTCGTTTGTTCTGTTTTCACTTCTTCATTATTGTTCTTCTCCTCCTTCTTTTCTTCCTTTTCTTCCTTCACCTTCTCACTCTTCTCTTCCTTTTCTTCCTTCTCCTTCACTTCCTCCTCCTTCATCTCCTTCACTTCCTCCTCCTTCATCTCCTTCACTTCCTCACTCTTCACTTCACTCTTCACTTCCTCTTCACACTCCACCTCCTCACCAACAACCTCCCCCTCCGCCTTCAACTTCGCCTTCATATCATCAAACCACGGATGATGCAGCAAGTCCTCAGCCGACAGACGCAGGTCAGGGTCCTTCTGCAACAAGCCCTGAATCGCATTCCGACACTACACATCACCATCCCCCAGCACCCCCACATTCTCCGACAGACGCATGAACGACTTGTTGTTGTAGTCAGGCGTGCTGTGAATCACCTGATTGATCACCTCCTCCTTCGACTGACCGTCGAACGGCAGCCGACCGCGCAACCTACACTCACACGCACGCCCCAACGCCCACAACAAATAGAAGATGACGCCCAACGACCACATGTCGGCCTTCGTCGTGTAGCCCTGGTGTCCGATCACCTCGGGGGCTACCCCTCACTTTTCCACCTCTCGCCTACCGATGTAGTTCAGCGTGCCGCACGGGTAGTCCAGCCTCTCCTTCGGGAACACCAGCTTCGAGAAGCCGAAGTCGCCGATCTTCACGTCGAACAGGTTCTTATTGCACAGAATGTTCTCCGGCTAACGCTCACGCCCACCACACACACACACCTTGATGTCACGGTGAATGATCCCCATCGAGTGCATGTACGACAGACAGTCCGTCAGCGGATAGATGATCTTGAACGCCTCCTCCTCCGACAGAATCGCGCGCCCGCAGATGTTCGTGTACAGCTCGCCGCCGCGCAGCAGCTCCATCACGATGTACATTTCCTGCGCGTTAGAGCAACGAGGGGTAACTACGTTCGACGTCTCAAACGTCTCCATCAGCGTTACGATGTTCTTGTGCTGCACCAGCGTCAGAATCGCGATCTCCGTCTGAATCAAACTCGCCTCCTTCTACGCCTCACACGCGCCTCACTCGCCCACCTCCGTCAGCTTCGTCTTGTTGATCACCTTCACCGCGTACTCCACTAGCGTCTTCTTGTTCACGCACTAGCCCTCACACACGCCTTCATCTCCCACGCGGTACACCGTCGCGAAGCGCCCCTCGCCGATCTTCTCGCGGATGTCGTAGTAGTCCTCGATCTTGCGCACCTCCGTCATCTCGCGGATCTTCGCCATCCACTCGTCGCGCTCCTGCTCGCTCGTCGTGTAGAACTCGCGGTCGTACGTCGCCGGGAAGCACATGCGGAAGCCGTAGTACCCCGCGCGCTTGTTCGCGTCGTCGGCGATCGGCGTCACCGTCGCCTTCTCCATGGAGACGACGACCTTCGGCGCGTCGGAGTACATGGAGGAGTAGATGTACATGAACTGGTTGTGGATGTGCACGAACGCCTTCTTCATCCGGTTGAACGTCGACAGCAGGTACAGGTACCCACTGTACTCCTCCACCTCCGCCTACGCTCGTCACCCCACGCACAACGCCCACATTCACGCCCGGGATCTCCATGCGCGCGTCCACCTCCTCCGACTTGTACTGGTGCCCGCAGTTGGAGCAGAACCGCATCGTGATCACGCGGTTGCACTCCGTACACTGCAGCTTCCGCACCGTCTTGTCCTCGCTCTGCTTCTCGTCCACCGGAAACAGCTCGCCCTGACACATGGTGCAGAAGCGCACCTCCTTGCCGCAGAACGCGCACGTGATGCACCAGTACGCGCGCGTGTAGCTGTTCCACTTCTCGGGGTGACCCTGCTTCGCCATGCTTCTATTCTGTGATTCGTGCGCACCAGTTCGTACCGATCGGTGCGCGTCTTGTAGACGTCCGGATCGATCATGTCGAAGGGCATCGCCTTGTAGGTGTCCATTTTGATGGTGCTGTTCACGAAGGTGTTGTAATTCGCGGTGATCGTGTTCCCGTTGAATGTCACGTTGCGATTGCGCGCGTTGAAGATGCTCTAGCGAACACGGCGACAATCCAACACGTACACGGAAGTACTCTTTGAGATGCGGCTGCTCATGCAGGAACACGGAGAAATCGTGGAAACTGATACGAGACCGCTATGGATGAACAGAGTACAAAGGCATCACAATGTCGTCTTCCGATTCAAAGTACGCGCTCTGCAGAATCTTGATTCCCTCCTGGAAAGCGTCCGATGGCTACGCATCATCACACCGCACCACACGCACGAGGTTGTTCATCATGCTGCTGTACTTCTGCGCCCAGCCTACGAGTCACTGCTGAAAGAAGAATCCACTGTGTGCGGCGTCGCTCCGTTCTTCCGCGGACTTCAGCACCACGAAGAACACGCTGGGAGGGAGATGGTTCATGATCGACTGGAACTCCTCAAAGTCGATCTCGTTGTCACTACGCTAAAGGAGCGAGCATGACGCTACTCGGAGATATCGAAGAAGTGGAATATGAATTTGTCAAGATCCTGGTCATTGCCAAACATGCACTGCTGGATTCCGTTCTTGAACTCCGTCCAGCAAATCTTCTCGTCGCGATTGTCGTCGAACATGTTGAACAGGCGTTCTACACTTCAAGGGGGCCGAAAACGACCCACCTCCGAGAAGACCAGGAGGATTGAAGAATTTGAAGAAATCCTCCTTCAGGATGTACCCCTCATCGCTGCGCGTCTCCGCCAGGGCCTACTTGTCAGTGTCGATCATCGCAACCAGCCATGAACTTCAGCTTCAACGTCTTCATTTCGGCTTCGTCCTCTACATGTGACACGCGCACGGCGGCAACGAACGGTCCAATACATCGGTTGTAGCAGTGCGCGAACTACAGACGCCCATTTTCCGTAGGAGTGTAGGTAGGGAGAAAGGGGGGAACTAGATCGGGTGTCTTTGTGCTCGGGAACCCTCTGTGTCGGAAATCCGCACGCTTTTGCTCGTCATTTGGATCCACAATTCGCTGCTGTTTTGCGCGCAGTTGTTCGGGAGTTTCATTCTACTGAAGAAGGAACAGCATTGCAGAGACACACTTATTCCTATGAGTAAAGCCGTGCTCTATTACTTCAAGGACGTGGGAAAAGGAGAGGCGATACGGTACCTCGCTTTCCCTTTGTGTTAGGTTTAGTCTCGCACTCACCCTGTCCGGAATCGACTACGAAGAGAAGGTCGTGAATCCATCGGATTGGCCCGAGATGAAGCTGAGGGGGCTCGAGGATCTGTCGCTCCCTTTCGGACAGCTCCCCCTTTTGAACATCGACGGCATGAACATCGTGGAGTCAACGTCGATCCTGCGCTATTTGTCCAGAAAGTGCGTTGTTACCCCGTCCTTCTCATTCCCAGATATATCTCTCCGGATGCGGACGAGCGCATGGAAACAATGATCGACGTCATGACGGAGGGGTGGTCCGAGGTCATTAGTGGGTACTTTGACCACTTGTTCTGCGGGCCCGGCGAGTTGTGCTCCTGGCTATGTGGGGATACTGTGTTGCTGTGATCGTAGACAACGAGTGCGATTCCATGCTCCATCACCTCGAAACCTATTATCTGCGAAACAACGTGAGTCCCACAGCGAGTTGTGATGCGTAGACCAAGTTTTTCCTGTCGGACGAAGTGACCGTCGTGGATTGCGTTGCGATTGCCGCTATTGAGAACATCATGTACGATATGCCCGCCGTGCTGAAGAACCACAAAGGACTGACCATCCTTATGAACAACATTCTTTCGAATGAGGCCATTCGCCATTCCTTGGAAGCACGAAACATGTGGCGTGTTTGTACAAACAAGGCAGTTGCTGTTACTCATAATCCTCTGAATTGTCGTCGGCCTCTTGACTGTTCTCATCTTGGTGCGCATTTGTCACTCCGTGCTTGCTGGACTGTTCGTCGTGGCAGACAAGCTCCATTTCTCCGTTCCGAAGCGACTCGATCGGATACCGTCTCTTTCGCGTGGCGGACACTCGCACAACGAACTACGCGTCACCCCGCTCCGTAGCACTCACCTCCGGCTCCTTCCTCTTCTCCACGTTCTCCTTCTCCTTCACAACAGTTGACAGGAATGTGCAATCAGCCACCTTGCTTCCATTACTATACAGCGTGCACGGCGTATCCGGGTTGATGATGCGGTTGTTCAGCAGCAATCGGTTGTGGGACAGAGGAGCCACGATTGGCGTGGGAGTGAGCTTTTCCTGCTCATATAGTTTCATCGTCTCGTCCGCCATGTGCAAAATGTCGTCCACAATCTCAGACTCCGGAAGCACCACCGAAAACACGCACTGGTCCTCTAATCCTCACACACCCGCACCACTCCCACTCTTCGACGATGCGCTGCCTGCGTTCGCGGATAGCAGGGGATCGAGGGACTGCAACAGGAGTTTCCCATGCTTGGTTTCTAGGGAATCAACAGCCCGGCTCTTCTCTACCCTCCGCCACCTTGCTTCGCGTTTTGATCTGGTTTCGTTCAACGATTTGCTGTCGGAGCGCGGCCACCTGGTCCTACGCCTCACGATGCGAAACGGAGAATACGTTGAAGAACTGTTCTATTCGCTTCTCCTCGAAGGCGGCAAGCGTGTTCGCGCTTTCCAACCTCATTCGCAACTCCGTATTGATTAGCAGAAGGTGGTTTTCTTTCTGTTTTTCAAGGGTACTCAAGGCTTTCTTGTAGTCTGCGCTATCTTCTACGGCGTGATTGAACTGATTTGCCCACCACCTATTGCATCCGATTCTTCGGACTCCTCTCTTTTGGTCACACGGGGTCTCTTCTTTACGGAGTCGTCGCTCTCTTCCGAATACTCTTCCTGTACTCGTTTGTGTCGCGAATTCCGTGGGGCCATTCGAGCTGTGTTGACAAATACTGTGGCGAAATATACACTCTAGCAGGACATTAGAACAGGACACAGAAACAGACGCTTCATTCGTCATTCAGAGGGCGTACAGTAACGGCGAATGAGACAGCGGCACAGGACACTTACACGAGAAACGGCGAGTTATTAGCTCAACGAGGCAATGCAAGCTGCTCAGTGCAGGCGCCGATTCGATTATGCCGTTTTCACTATACAGGAGATGTCTCATATTAACGCCAATCTGATTGGCTGTCGGGTCTCATCGCGGGAGTTCGGCTATTCTTGCGGCAAACTCGATTTGGGAATGGAGGAACATCCTTCCTTTCCTTTCGTCCCACTGCTCCGTTCGACTCTATTTGTCTCTCCGTGACCCGTCCACGTCTCGATCCGCGATTGTTCATTCATCGCGTCTTTGTGTTCAGCCATCTCGATTCCAACACTTCGCCCTCACGTCACGTTTTCCACAGTTTGCTTTCCCAAAAAGAATGGAACTGATTGTCACTGCCGACGATTTCGGGTTTGCAGTCATGCAGCATCGATGACCACTAGCTATTCGCCGAGCAGAGACGATGCCATCGTGCATTGCTTCACCAACGGCATTCTCACCGGAACGAGTCTTATGGTATTCGCGCTCACGAACTGCACTCATTGCGCTAGGTGAACGGCTCTTCCGCTCCATCCGCAGTGAAGAAGGCGAAGGAAGTCGGCTTGTGCATGGGACTGCACCTCAACATTTCCGAAGGCATCCCCATATTGGATCCGGGGAGCATCCCTTCTCTGATCGTCGTGAAGGACGGAATCCCCCAGTTCCGAGGAAAGGAAGGATTCATCGCTGCGGAACAGGAGGGCGCTGTCTCTGTCGAGGATGTGGTGAAGGAATTGAGAGCCCAAGTGCGTGTGTTACTCCGTTTTGACACTAGATGGAGCGATTCGTTTCTCTCGTGGGTCGCAAACCCTCATACGTGGACGGACATCAGCATGTGCACGTGTATCCGCACTTCGCAGAGGCCATCGCCATCGTCTTCCACGAGTACGGCGTCACCAAGACGCGCTTCCCTTCCGAAGACATGGACGAAGTCGGCTGGATGAACGACAATCCCCGCAAGGCCTTCCGCCAAGCTGTCTACCGCAACGTCCCGTTTCCTCCCCTCGATTCCCTGTAGACGCTTCTCTCCATTCCGCTCTACAACAAGCACGGTGTCTACGGTGGCTGCGGCATCGGCAGCTCGATCGGAGGCGCGTCGATGTCCGTTCAGAGAGTCATCAACTGTTGCTTGCGCTACCCGCGCCGCTCGGGATGCATCACGACGATTGAGTTTATGGTGGTCGAGTCGCGCGCCGTTTATGTATAGACCCATCCCGGGAGACCGGAAGACGAGCCGGAGCGGTGGGGATGCGGTACGGGATGCGACGCCTTCAGCCAGCACAACGACCGCGTTCACGAATACGGTGTTCTCACGGATGCTCACATTCGAGAGTATCTGGATGACAAGGCTATCGCGCTCTGCTCCTATGATACGAGTCATATTACGTCCTTCTCCGACAACACGAGTCATATTACGTCCTTCTCCGATAGTACGAGTCACATCGCGCCCTGCTCCGACAACACAAATCACATCGCGCCCTTCTCCGACAACACAAATCACACCTCCCCACTTCCTCCCGCAAAGCGCGTGATTATGATGCTCTCGCTGAAGGAAGGAACGGGCAACACGATCACGGGCAATCGAATCGCAAACCACCTCCTGGCTCTCGGCTACGCCGTTCAGATGGTGGACACCACCGACCAGTTCGCCGACTCGAACCTGTCCGCCATCGTCAGCAACGCTTCGTACGACCGCAACAACAGTACCTTCTACGCGCTGTTCTGCATCCACGCCCTGCGCTCGGGGATCTTCGCCCTCCACTCCTCGTTGCCGTACGTCATGATGATGGGCGGCACGGACATCAACGTGAACGCAAACAATCCGCAGAAGCTCGGCAACGTGCGCGACGTTCTGCTCCACGCCAGACACATCATCGCCTTCACGGAGGACATGAAGGCACGCGCCACGGCGTTGCTGCAGGGCTGTGCGATTCCTCCCATCACCGTGGTTTCCCAAGTTGGTTTGTCGCGCTTCACTGAGAGATAGAGCACGGACTACCCTCACACGCTCTCTCACGAGATCCGCGAGTCGCTTGGCCTCTCTCCTTCTCACCGCCTCCTCCTTCTCCCCTCGGGTCTCCGACCCGTATGGCTGTGCTCTCTCCGTGAGTCGTAGGTCAAGGACATCATGTTCGTCATGAACGCCTTCTCTTCCTACCACGCTCTCCACCCCAACGTCGTTCTCTGCGTGATGGGACCCATCCTCGACGCCGATTACGCCGCCTCCTTCTTCTCTCATCTCCCTCCAGACCACATCGTGGGACTTCCTTCCACTGTCTCGTATCCCAAGGCAGAGGATCTCTATCAGGGCGTATTCTACATGCGGTGGAGTCTGTGACGCTGCTTGACTCCTAGTCCAATTCCACACACACGGTTCATGAACGCGCTTCTCGACGTTGATGTCGTGCTGAACACGAGTCTCTCGGAGGGGCTCGCGGCGGTGATTCTGGAGGCGTGGAGTGCTGGGAAGGTGATCGTTGCGCGGAGGAATTCGGGAAACTGCGCCGTGATCAAAGAGGGCGTTTCAGGAGTTCTCTTTGATACGCCAGGAGAGTGCATCGCCACTGTGGACCGGCTGCTAACGGATGATGCGTACAAACACAAGATGGAGACGCTGTCGAGGGAGTATATCGCGCTGCAGTCTCTCTTCGACAAAGAGAAGCGATTACTCGAATCGGTAATGAAGCTGGACTGCTCTGTTTGGTGCAACAAACAACGGAGGCAATCGTAATGTACTTGAGACCGTTCACCTTCTTCACACGGGGAATGGTCAACACGAGGAGACCGTCTTCCAGCTTGGCCGTCATGCTCTGGGGATCTGAGTCCAGAGGGAGATTCACCAGTCGCTTGAAGACGCCGTTTCTGCGATTCTGAATCAGGAACGAGTCCTCGCTGCTCACCACCTTTCTCTTTCTCTTGCCCTCAATGTAGAGCTTGTTCTCCTTCACGCTGATGGTGAGACGATCCCTCGACACTCCGGGCACATCGGCGATCAGCACGTAAAAGTCGACGGCCTACACGTCACGAGCGACTGCCTAAGCAACGTCGATCAGATCGATGTGGAGCGGGAACACGTTCGGATTCACGTCGTTACTACGCCTCACCATCGCGACACGAGTCTACTATTCGTTCCTCGCTCGAGCGACGGCGTTGTAGGCGTAGTCATCATTATCGAAAAAGGCGTTGCTGGCGTAATTCACAATGGGCATGGTACAAATCGAGAAAACAAAACTGAAGAATCGTTTTACAGGGGGAGAAGATTCGGACTGTTCGGGGTTTTGCGCGTCTTACCTAAAGGAATCTCCCCATTCATTCTTTCCTTCGCGCCATGGACATCACGAAACAGATGCAAATGATCCTGAACGACATTGGGTACAAGCCCAAGGACAAAGACCAACCGACTGAGACGACTCGGACGTCCCAAGTGCCCGAATCGACCCCATTTTCCGTAAACGAACTTGTCAAGAGTCGGATACTGTCGACCATATTCGATTACGCACTCAAAGGTAATCATCCTGCTTCCGCTTCAACTCAGAAACGTCCCCTCACACGCTACTCACTGTGCTGAGAAGAGAAAACCACGACATAAAGGCCTGCAACATCAAATCCCATCTCCAAGTGGGCATCGAGCCACTTCGTGATCCATAGAAGTACCGCGTGAACTCGAAGTGCTCCCGCCTCGAATACATCCACCGGTGGGATCTGTGCTTTCGATCTGTAGGACCCTTCTCTCCTCCTTTTCTCTAGATGAAACCCGCTTACAGACGACCCGCCTCGCATTTCCGGTACTCCGTTCAAGGCAAGGAGCAAGGGAGGGATGGGACGAAGCAGCCGGTTTCCCTAAGGAATGTCAAAGAGTGCTAGCAACGCGATTGTTCAACAAACACCTCTATTTCGCTCTTCCTTTACTGATCTACGCATGAGGCGGGATCGTGGCAACGAACCTTCTGGTAAAGGACTCCTCCAAATACAATAACGCATACCATAACGACGATGATGCCCACGATGACGACGGACGTGACGACGACTTGCTTCCAATCTACCCATGATCCTCCCCGCAAAGAGGCACTTCGATCGATGCACTTCCCCTTCGTGCAGTACAGTCCGTCAACACAATCGCTCTGCGTGTTGCACTGCTTGCTCAGCGTGCAGGCGTTCAAACAGCTTCCTCCACAATCCACGTCCGTCTCGTCCTCGCTCTGCATCCCGTCGTAGCACGACCACTTGTCCTGATTCTCCTGCTCAAACACGTTGATTATCTCCACCCGCGTGACCGCCAGTCGCTTGCCCTTCATCTGCCTCTTGATGTCGTTGTCGGCGATCATCTCGTCCAGACGCTTCTTCACCAGCAGGAGCATGTCGTGCTCTGTGACCACCGTGATCTACAATGAAACGCCTCTCGCACTCCCACATGCAGCTGCAGCACCTGTTCCGGCTCTGCGGCGGTCACGCGCGAGTGCTTCCCGACGAGGTAGCGACTCAGCGTGTTCACAGCGGTCTTCATGACGATCCAGTGCCGAAGCTGGATGAACTCGGGCGACAGCGACAGCTTCTCCGCCATAACTACGCATCACGCCAACGCACCAGCACCACTTTCTCGCAGCGACACCTTCCAGTACGCCTCCAGCTTCGTGAATTCGCTGAACGCGCCGTACAGCCGGAACTGCGCGTGGATCAGTTGGTGCGTGGAGTTGGTGCGGTCCAGCGAGACCTCGCGCACCTCGTTGCAACTCTCCCCCGTATATGGCGGCAGACACACGCACTGCTGCTGGCGACAGTACCCGTGACGGCTGCACGGAACCAGCTCCAGCGAGTTCGACGTCGACGACACCGCCCAGCCGTTTTTGCACACGCTTCCGTCCGACTTGTCGTCCAGATCGGACGACGCGGAGGACTTGGTGCGCACGGACAGCATCGTCGCCTGGACGTCGACGTTCATCAGCGTGCCCTTCTCCTCCTTTCCAGCGAGGTAGACGACGTACTTGGTGTCCTCCTCCAGTTCGGAGAGAATCAGTATGTGATGCGTCGAGAGGGCGGAGTGCACCTGCCCCTCGCTCATAATCGTCGTCGCCGAGGGAGTGATGCGGGAAGCGTCCTTGAGGAACAGGGCCCAGAGAAGCGTCGGCTTGCTCGTGGCCACGGAGAGGGTGATGGACGTGGTGGAGGAGGAGACCACGCGAGACGACGTGATCTCGGCTCCCAGATAGTTGAACTCCAGGGTCGGCGGATTCACGAGGGACGAACCGTCCGAAGACACGATCGTCTTGGCCAGGGATATGGACACAAAGCCGGAGGCCACCGGAACAAGAGACAGCTTATATTTCTTTGAGGAGACGGAGACAATCCCATCGATTCTCGCATTCACGACCTATCCATGAGTGGATGAAACGGAAACGACGATGCAATTCTCTTCTTCAAAGGAGAGGGGGCTGGAAGAAAACTCAGCAAACACGGTAATCGGATTCTCGAGGACCTCGTAGTCGTAGTTCGACGACAATGTTGCAGTCAGCGCGAAGGCTACTTGTGAGAAAGACGAACTCCAACAACCATTCGTCTCCACCTTGCTCGATCCGCGCATCCGAGTCGCGGTGGTCATTGCCAAAAGGAGGACAAACACGAGAGACGTCATGGAAAGAAATAGATGTGATCCTTCGCTCTCTCGATTGGGGATATGCTTTGGGATCGGGATATGACTGGAATCGACGTGGTCACCGTCACGAGCACGGCAGAGTCACGATCGAATGAGACATAGAATTGGTTTGAAATGGACGACGATGCGGCCTACGCGGAGATTCGAGCCGATGTATTTCGTACGATCACAGTGACTCATTTTGTAGTTCCAGATGAGGCGTATCGAGTATCCTTCCTCTCTGCCTCTCGTTGACCCACTAGTCCGAACAATGTCATCACGGAGGAAGAAGCGATCGCGCGAGACAAACGACACAAGGCGAAAGAGGCTCTGGGCCTTTCTTCGGATTCCTCGGATGAGTGTACGTGCTGTTCATTTGGTTGAGTTGCTCTAGATTTGATATGCGCGTTGGGATGATTGGTAGTGAGATTCCGCCACCCTTCTCAGGAGAAGTGATTCTTGCCACCAAGAAGACCCCCACGCTGCGTACCTCTTTCGTTCTCGGTTAAATGCATAGCCGAAATACGCGAGCAGATTATCCGCTGTCTCATGAGCAGTTCTCCGCGAATTAAGTAACTTACATGCAGCTAGCGTCACAGACTAGGAATTATGGAGTCATCGGCTGGCTCATCGACAACTGTGGCTTCTCCTTCAGTCTTGTAGGGAGCGGATTCTCTCTTCGACGTAGCCCAAAATCACGGAGATTCCGTCCATGTGCTGCTCGTTCATCCAAAAGGACGGTGTGCGTTTCCTGGACGATGACTGCTCTGTGGAGTTTTCTTACACGAAAGACACTATTGTGCACAAGACTGTCATCCATGTGCTGTCTCGGTGCATCTCTTACGCCTAGCTCGACCTGTTTGGCAACATCGGTCTGAAGGTGTACGACACTCTCAAGATCCTGGTAAACAACTACGAAGCGGACATGTTCTTCTATCAGAGAACCCTTGTGTTTCCTGACTTCGACCCAAGGATGCTGCAATTGTCCTTCCGACGCGACTGCGCCATCGAGAAGTTCCAGCGGCTGTTGGACCGCGATAACGACACCTTGTTTCCGCCAATTCCATTTCTCACGCGTAGTGATTTGGCGCAGCCCGAAGATCTCTTCTATTTCCTGTGCGACACGTTCTCCTATGCGTACGAGTACGTGACTTCCTTCATGGAGTCGCTGAACTTGGATGCCGCCGCCATTTACAAACATGCTGATGCCTACTCCGATGGCTCGAAATCAGTGGTCTTTCCTGTTTCACTTTACCTGTAGCTTATGAGAAAGTTCATCGTATACGTCTATTACAAGAAACAGTACATTAACGCCAAAAGAGGCTTGCCGCAAACGATTCGGAGTCCAAAGCGCAAGAGCACGACAACATTCGGCATACATTCGTTTCTGCTGACAAAGGAGTATTCTCCGAGGGAGGTTGCTCTCTTGATCGCCATTCACCGCATAGCTCAAGTATCTTTACAAGCGGGCGAAGTACTGCTACTTCGCTGAGAAGCGCAATTCGGACAGCATGTTTGATCGTGCCATGGTACGAGTCGGCGGAATTGCGTAATGCATTAGAGAGTCGTAATGGCCAACAACAAGGTGAAGCGACTCCTGCGCTGGGTGCGAACGGACTACTTGAACGAGTGGCTCCACCGGCATGGGCAGACAGTCGATTATCTCCTCTTAGACATTTGGCGTGTTTGCTGGAACAAACAGACGCACAACGGCTCCAAAATAGAGTTACACTCTCTGCACACTGTGGCATCCGTAGGATTCATAAAACCACAGCGACCACACTGAATTCCGATTGGCGAGGCGGACAACAAGTTGTCCTCTTCCTCGTCAAATCGATCGAAGCGAAGCAACGACCCATGCACGGGCTTTCGTTTCAAGAGGCCCACCGTCTCCATCTCGTCAATACCGTATCTACCCATCACCGACAACACCGTCGCAAACAAGGCTCTTCGGCGCTTCCTCTGCTGCGCCAGCAGGAATAATACGAAGCAACACAGAAGCACAATGAGAATGAGCAGCACTCGCGAAAACACAGATGGACGGCGCGCGAGGTCGATGGACACAACGTCGGTTTTGAACAACTCGATGGTTTTGGAAACCACAACGCACTGCGTGAAGTACTTCTCTCTGGAATCAATCCCGTAGAAGCGCACCGGCTGCACTGACGACAGGCTGACCTTTCGCTCCGTGATCATTTCCGCTAATCCTCATCGCCGCTCACAGCTCCCCACAACGCGAATCGTACAGCGCGCACGTCGCGATAAACGGAATGTTGCTCTCGAGGTCGTACAGCAGGCAATCTCCCTTCGATCGAATATTCGATATCTGAAGACGCCCTACCATTCACAGCGAGAAGCGCTTGTACCCTCCAGCGTGTGGACTCTACGCATCGTCGATAATATGGACTGTCCGATTTCACCATACTCGGACGTCCCGAAGCAGTACACGGCATAGTCCGTGTTCGGGAACAACTCGGTGACGACGATCAATCCCGATTCTAGTTCGCATGAAACGAAAAACAAGTACCTCGAATGAGGGTTCCAGGGCGAGACGCCTTCACCGCATCAGGATTGATGCTCTTCTCACGAAAAACACCCTCGCACCAAACGGTCGACGGGTAGCTAGCATTCACGCGCATCTCTATGGTAATGGGAGTGACCCGGCTCACCATCACGTCGAGCGTGACGATCCTCTTCGTCTCCTCTTCATCGCCAAGGTGTCTCCCATCGCCTCCATTCCTCTCCTCTTCACTCCTCGGAATCCCACGTCTGGAAGACACCCTTTCGCCGTACACCTTCTCTACGGAAATTCGATTGCTCCGCAGCCCAACTTCCTTCAAAAACGGAGCATCGTCATTCCGCTGGAGCCCCACTCCCTGCATCTTCCAGCTCGATTCCTCTATCCGTGATCAATCCATAAGGAATGCGAACGCGTCAAGGTGCGTTGAGAATCCGATAGGGAGGTTCTCTCGTTTGGATCCTGCTCTTTGAGACAGACACACAGATTCTACGATGTGTTTCGCGAGGGAATGGGCGAGACAGAAGAAACACGCAACTACCCATTACCGGACAGAACCGACACGACTAGAATAGAGCAGGGAGCACATACAGCCAACTTCCTCAAACGAGAGAAGGAAGCGAGAAAGAACTGGCGTGAGACAACAAACACCCCATTACTCATAAATCGATACATCAATTACAGCGGCGTTGTGCACCATCATCTTGCTCCCCTCCACCGACACCAGCAAATCATCTCCATCCACCTTCACCACAGTCGCCTGGTAGCGGTTGTTCGGGTCGTCGTACACCATGACTTCCTGATCGGGGGCGAACGCGCGCACCGGCTGCAAGTCCTGCTCATCCACATCCTTCGTCGACGAATCGTCCATCTCCACCTATTCCTCACGCGCCTCCACAAACCCTACCGAGCACGTCGCGCCCCTCGTCTCCACGATCACGCCCGTCGCGCCGTCCGGAGTGCGCACACGCACGCCTCGCACCACCCACGGC
>ERZ780157.2396-NODE-2396-length-17465-cov-3.629983_pt1 | contig 17465 bp, 8 predicted proteins | sample MGYA00511169_ERZ780157 | MGnify/ENA primary metagenome ERZ780157 (study PRJEB29588, sample SAMEA1965149) | human gut metagenome | biome: human gut; feature: human-associated habitat; material: faeces | place: Denmark | collected 2008/2010 ... | reverse complement strand
GAACCAGTAGTCGATCAGCTCCTGCCATTGGGGTTTCCCGGCCGAAGTGTAGCCCCGGTGTCCGACTTCGTAGGCATAGGTATATCCCAACTGGAATTCGAGACAAAGGAAACTGTCGAACAGCCAATGTTCCTTTCCCTGTTTGTCGGTATAGGCGACGAACGGCGCAAACCGCTGTTCATCCCACCTGTAAGGCGTCCGGTGCGTACTGCCTCCGTAGCACAGCACCAGGTCCGAAAAGGAGAGTATCCCGTTGCGGTCCTGCTCCCAGGCATACATCGCGGGGTCCGCCGCTTCGGTGGTGGCTTGGCGGGTTTGCTGCGCTCCGAAGGCGCTCTTGCTGCAACAGAAGAATGAAACGCAGCACAGGAACATCGTTAAAAATCGTTGGGTCGTCATTGTGTATTTTGTCGTTATTGGGTTTTTATTTCGGTTGTTGCCGCAGCGGATTCCCGATCACGAACCGGCAGAGTTCGTGGTAGAGTTCCCGGTCTACCTCGTCTGGGGATGCCCACAGGTCGTAGAATCCGTTGGTCCCGTGGTAATAGGCGAATGGCTTGGTCCCGTATATGTTCCGCTTTTTTGCATATTCCATGTAGCTGCGGAACCGCTTCCGGAAGGCTTCGCTTCCCTCCCGGGCGTGGAGCAGCGTAGGCTCGAACTCCAACTCCATCGCCATGTCGTATTGCGCGATCTGGTCGAAGATTTTCTCCATGTCGTGCTCTGCTTTCCAGTAGTAGTTGGGTTGCAGATAAGCCTGGTCGAATCCGAATGTCGGCCACACGTCGTAGCCGCGCGAACCGTAATACGGAATCCAGTTGAAACTGTAATTCAGGCGGTGAAGGTAGTCGGCGACGTGCGGCAGCAGAATGTCCGAACGTGTCAGGAAGTAACTGTACGCCGTATCCTGCGGCCGGGTTACGATCTCGCGCAGCCAGTAAAAACCGGCCAGTTCGACATATCGGTAATTTCCGGCTGCAAATGCGGCACGCACCCGGTCGATATACCATTTGCAGGCGGCGAGGCGGTCCTCGTTTTTGCTGAAATCGAGCCGGCGGCCGTCCAGTTCGCCCCAATAGGTCGTCGAAGAGGTCGTGTCGATGTAGTGTTCGTAGATCACCGGATCCGGGAGGACCATGATCACGCGGCGTTTGGCCGGGGCATTGCCCAACCGTCCTGTGGCCTCTTTTACGGCTTTATCCAGTGCATCCACACCGTTTCCCGGCCTGAAATAGTAATCGATCAGTTCCTGCCACTGCGCTTTTCCGGCTGAGACGCCCGTGTCGCGAAGTTGGCCTGTTTCAAACGCATATCGGGCATTGTCGGGGCGGTTGGTGTCCTGGAATTCCAGGAAAATGAATCCGTCGAAAAGCCAGTGTTCCCGGCCTGCCGGATCGGTGTAGGTGACCAGCGGCGCCAACCGGGCCTGATCCCATAAATAAGGAGTCCGGTGGTGGCTGCCACCATAACACAAAATGGCGTCGGTCGTAGTCGCAAGGCTTTTCCGAGCCTCTTCCCACGGATAGCGTTTAACAACGCGCGTGCCGGTGCACGATGTCGCCAGGAACCCCATCGCCACAGCCAATACCAGTGCAACGAAATATAACTTACGCAAAATGAGTCGTGTTTCATGTTGTACGAATTAATCCCGCTGTGAAATTTTTTCAGACTCACAACGGGATTAATTTATTGAAAATCAGTCGTTAGAAGCCTATGCCCTGAACGTCGGCCAATTTACCGCGTCCATTCAGATAATCGCCCGTTTGCGGATTCTCTGGTTTTAGGATTATGAACTTCAGGTAACGACCGGCGATCATCGTCTTAACTGGATAATCATAAGTCTCGATCGTGCCGGTCCAGCCTTTGAAATCGCGCTTCCCGTCGGCGACGAGTGTCCACTGCGTACTTGCCCCGTTATACTTGTCTGCTATGTAGATTTCGTATTCGCGGTAGTTGCCCTGGTGAGTCGTATAGTCGCTGATCAGGAACTTGGTAAACACGCGGGCCTTGCCCATATCTACGACAAAGGTCATCGGGAATGAGATGGGGCCGTTGTCCCACGAGGAGATCCATTCGCCGCCGGCGGTCAATATGCCGTCGAACAATTTGTTCGCAGTATATCCTAATGCCCATGCAGGAGCGTTAGGATCCTTGCCATAGCAGTTGTTTTCACCCTCGAGTAACGTCCATGGGCCTTTCACATCTCTGTTGAAAGATACGGGCACGTACATGACGGAGCGGCTGATGCCGATGGCCTCGTTCGACAGCGACTTGATGCGTACGGGTACGAGATACTGATTATCGTCGACCGCCTTGAGTTCGTTGCCGTTGAACAATTTTTCGGAGAGAATCTGGAGGCTGAACGCCGTCGAAGATTTGCCGGCCTCGAGCTGTGACGATGTCGCGGCCAGCGAAACCAGGTCTGCGGGAGCGGCCTTGTAGTCGGTTCCGTTCGCGTCGTTATAAGCGGTGATCAGGCTGTTGTCGATTTCGTAGTCGACGGTAATATCCATCACCGAGATCGGGTTGTCGATGGTGACGGGGCCTTCGTAAACCGCGGTTTCGCGCGAAGCGGCCGGGCTGAACACGGGCGCTACATCCGCTTCCATGCCCAGGTGCGACCATGCCATGCTGACGATCATTACCTTGCGGGCTTCGGGAACCTCCAGCGCGTTGTTGTCGACGGATAATTCGATTGCGACGGCATAGTTTCCTTCTCCGAGCGAATTGATGTTCTCGTCGTCCCAGGTTACCTTAACCGTCTTGCGGATATCCTTTTCGGAGAACTTGATCGCCGGAGAGAATGTCACGTAGTTTGCCGGCAGGGCCTTGTAGTCCGTGCCGTTGGCCGTATTGTACGCTTCGAGCGCAGCTTCCGAAACCTCCAGCCGCGCCGTAGCGCCGGTTTGTCCCTTGCCGCTCTTAATGACGGTCAGATCACATTCTTCATTATACAGGGCTACATTGATAAGCTGGTTGTCTGTCGCGAGAAATGAGATCGTATCGTCTACCATGTAGTTGTTGCGCTCATCCTTGCAGGCGACCATGGCGGTCGATGCGATCAGGGCTGCAAACAACAGTTTCCACATATTTATTTTCATATCACATCAAGCGTTAGTTAAAATCCGTAATTCTGGGTCATATTGGTCATCTCGGCCAACTGAGCGGCACCGATGGGATACAGATAGTCCTTGTCCTGGAAAACATAGGTGCTGATTCTGAGCTCGTTGTTCACGCGCTGGTAAGAATCCTCGTAGTTTGTCGCAGTCAGGTGCAGCGTCCAGGGAGTGCCCGGGTATTCGTCCTTGGCGATCATCCAGCGGCAGGCGTCGTAGTGACGTTTTGCTTCCAGTCCGAATTCGACCATGCGCTCTTTCTGGATACACCAGCGCAGCAATTCTTTGTTGCCCTTGATTTCGGGGTATGCCTCCTCGATATCCTTCAGTCCGACCCGGTTGCGTACCTTGTTCAGGTAAAGGAGGGCTGCGGTTTCGTCGCGCTGCGGTTTCTCGTTGCAGGCCTCGGCGTAGTTCAGGTAGACCTCGGCCAGGCGGAATGCGGGATACACGTACTTGATTGCTTTGTACATGTCGTATTCGTCGTTGAGCGAATAGTCGGGTTTCAGCAGCCGGCGCCAGGTATAACCCAGGCGGTTGGCGTCCGAAGTGGCGGAATACCTCGACGTGCACTCCGCGTTGTCATAGCAGGTGAACCGGTTCGGGAACGTCTTGTTAGGCCAGTAGAATCCGTTGGGGACCAGGCAGGCGTAGAAGCGCGGATCGCGTCCGACGCAACTGTTGTGCGCCTTGAAAGCGGGGGCCCAGTCGGCGTCGGCCGGCTGCTTGTAGTTTTCGGTGAATCCCGTTGCCTGGTATCCCGATTGGGGATCGACGATCGGTTTCGACAGGTCGTTCTGGCCCTGGTAGCCGGTAACCGGGTAACGTCCGGTTTCCCACATGGGATAGGTGTCGATCAGCTTGAGCGACGGGGCGATGCCGCCGTATCCGCCGCGGACACCCAGTGTTTCCAGTGCGTTGGGCGGCATGGCCGGGCCGATCTGCCCGCCGGTGGGGCCGAAGTATTCGTAACCCTTGGTCGTCCGGAACCACCATCCCCAGATCGTTTCGCTGTTCCAGTTGTCGAACATGACTTTCTGATACGATGCAACGCCTTTCTTGAACGGATCGGTCTGTGTATTGTCCTCGCACAGGCTGTACATGCCCAGGTCGATCACATCCCATGCTGCCTGTGCCGCAGCTTCCCATTTGGTGTCGTCTTTGGTCTGCGGAAAGAGGAATTCGCCGCGCATGTTCTTCATCTTGCCGACATAGAGGTCGCAGCCGTTGTAGAGCGGCGATGCGGCGAAGAGCAGGACGCGTGCTTTCAGGGCCAGTGCAGCTCCCCGCGTAACGCGTCCGACAAAACTTGCCTCCGGTTCTCCGATATCGGACATCCGCAGCGGCAGGTCGTTCTTGATTGCGTCCAACTCGCCGACGATGAAATCGATATTCTGGTCCACCGTCATGCGGTCGATCGTCGAACCCATGATAGTTTCGTCCGGCATCTGGTCGCCCCAGATGTAAACCGGACCGAACTGACGGAACAGGCAGAAGTAGTAGAATGCACGCAGGAACCGGGCTTCGGCCTTCATGGCCTTGATTTTATCGGGGCTCTCGCCTTTGTTTAGATCGACGTATTTGAGGAACGTCGAACACTGGTTGATCGCCACGTAGTTCTTTCTCCAGAAGTTGTAGTAAGCCGCGTCGGCTGTTACCAGGTCGCCTCCGGTCCCGTTGACCGTACCGCTGCTGTAACTGCCGGTTTTGATCTGAAGGTAGTTCACCCACTGGAAGAACGAGTACTGGGCTTCGTCGGAGCGCGGAACTACCCAACCCTCGCTGCCTACGATCTCTTCCTCCATCGGAATGTAGGAGTAGATATGGGCGAGATACTTTTTGGTGCCGTTTGTCGTGCTGAATATATCCTCGATATTGGGCTGGTCGTCCAGTTTTACGTCGAAATACGATTCACAGGAGGTCGATGCCAGGGAAAATACCAGGATAGCACACAATATTCGCATTTGTTTCATAATAGTTCAGGTATTTTGGTTTAGAAGTTCAGGTTTACACCGATCGTAACGGTGCGGACTTGAGGATACTGGTTACCGTAGCTGGCGCTCAATTCGGGATCCCATAATTTGAAATCGCTGAATGTAAGCAGATTGACGCCTTGAACATAGAATCGAACCGCTGAGAAACCTGCTTTTTTGGTCCATGCCCTGGGAAGCGTATAGCCGATTTCGGCGTTCTTCAGGCGCAGGAAGCTCATGTCGCGCAGCCAATAGGTCGATGCCTGCTGGTTGTTGTCGACCTTCTTCATGGCCAGGCGGGGATAGGGAGCGTTGGGGTCCTGGTTGTCCAGCGTCCAACGCTTTTCGGCTACGTCGGCAAAAATCTGTCCCGACCGTTTGATGTTCGAAGCCTGTCCGAACAGGTTGAAACCGCTGATGATACGGGTCGTATTGGCGACGCCCGAGAAGAATACCGAAATATCGAATCCTTTCCAGTTGAGGCTGGCGCCGAAGCCGTAGTTGATCTCCGGAATAGTCGTATAACCGATGGCCACCTTGTCGAACGTGTCGACTACGCCGTCGCCGTTGATGTCGCGGTATTTGATGTCGCCCGGACGGACATCGCCGAAATTCTGTTTCGGCCAGGTGGCGATGTCTTCTTCGGATTCGAACAAACCCTCGGCGATAAGTCCGAACTGCTGGTTCTGGGCGAATCCCGCCAGGTTCTGGTATTTCCAGATCTGATCCGGTTTATCGTCGTAGAGTTTTTTGTTGCGGTTGTAGGTGAAGTTACCGCGTGCCGACAGGCTGAGGTCCTTGTTGAACTGATGGTCGAATTCGAGCGACAAATCCACGCCCTGATTCTGCATCCGGCCCAGGTTGACATACTGGGCGACCTTGGTTCCTACCACCGACGGAGTCGATTCGCGCTGGATGAAGATGCCTTCGCGTTTCTCGTAGAAGTAGTCGGCCTGAATACGGACCTTGTTATACAGTCCCAATTCGATACCTACGTCGGCCTTCGTCGCCTCTTCCCAGGCCACGTTGGCATTGCCGATCTCTCCGGTCGTGTAACCGTTCGTCGGAATACCCGTATAGATCGTGCCGCTGGGGCCCGTGGTTCCCCAAACGAAACCGGGGGCGGAGACGTTCATCGTCGTGTTATAGGCGAAACGACGGCTTCCGCCGATCTGGTCGTTACCGATTTTGCCATAAGAACCTCTGATCTTCAGTACATTGATCTTGTCGCGCAGCGGCTCCCAGAATTTCTCGTTGCTGATCATGTAACCCAGCGCATAGGCGGGGAAGAAACCGTATCGCTTGCCCGGAGCGAAGTTCTCCGAACCGTTGTAGCCGCAGTTGAACTCCAGGAAATATTTGTCCCGGAAGGCGTAGGTGACGCGGGCCGCAATACCCATGTTCCGATAGGGGAAAGCCGCGATATAGGTTCCGGGGACGTTATTGGTCCGGTTGCGTACGCTGTAAAGGAACAGGGCGCTTACGCGGTGGTCATCGGCAAAGAGCCGTTCGTAGGTGAGGCTTCCCTCGAAGTTGATCGTCGTCCAGCCGGCATTGGACCGCGCGAGCGACATGTAGCCCGTTCCGACGACCGTCTGGTCGAAAATCAGGTTGCCGTCCTCGTCGCGGCCGGTGGCCGAATAGACGTTGGGGGAGTAGGCCCGGTTGAGGGTCGTCGAGTTCTGGGCGTCCCATGAAAACTTGACGTTGGCCTTGAGGCCCGGCGTGATGATATCCGAAAAGTCCTGGGTCAGCGACATCAGCGACTGGGCGACGACGTTCGCGGTCCGTGCGTAGCCCGAGTTGTTGAGCATGTTGTAGGGGTTGGTGCTGCCGTTGTCCGAAGCGATGGCGAGCGTGCCGTCCGAATAGATGGGTGCAGTCGAGATCGGCGTCGAAAGCATGGTGTAGTTGTACAGGTCGGCCAACGAGCTGTTGGGCTGGTTCGTCGTCGTGTATTGGGTCGACAGCGAGAGCCCGAGTTCCGTCGACTTGGTGATGTTGATGTCGATGTTCGAACGGAAATTGAACTTGTTGTAGTTCATCTGGGCGTCGTAACGCTTGTTGTCGGCGATGTTGAAGATACCGCCTTCGGTGTAATAGGACGACCCCACGTAATAGCGCACCTTGGGGGAACCGCCCGCCACGCTTACGTTGACGCGGCCGGTCATGGCCAGGTTCTTGAAAATTTCCTTCGTCCAGTCGACGGACGGATAGAGGTCGGGATCTTTGCCGCTCAGGTACATCTGGCGCTCATAATCCGAAAAACCCTGCTCTCCGGTCGGGCTGTCCCGGCACAATTCGTCGTAGAAATCGAGCCATTGCCTGGTGTTGGCCATCTTGGGCAGCTTCGTCGGCTGGGTCATGCCGAATTCGGCCTTCACGTTGATCTTCGGCGTTCCCTCCATACCGCGCTTGGTGGTAATCAGGATGATGCCGTTCGCTCCGCGCACGCCGTAAACAGCCGTTGCGGTGGCGTCCTTCAGGATCGAGAAGGTGGCGATGTCGTCTGCGTCGACCAGGTCCATGCTGCGTTCGATACCGTCGACGAGCACCAGAGGCGTCGTGCTGCCTGTTCCGAACGTATTCACGCCGCGGATCCAGAATTCGGCGCTCGATCCCGGCTCGCCCGTACGCTGCATGACGACCAGACCGGCGAGTTTTCCGGCGAGGCTCGATGAAAGTTGTCCTGTGGATACTTTCAACTCTTTGGCGTCGAGCGTGTTGATGGCTCCGACAATGCTCTCTTTGCGCTGTTTGCCGTAGGCGACTACGGTCACAGCTTCCAGTTCGGAGGTTTTGCGGACCAGTTCGACGACGATATTCTTTCGGGCGCCCACCGGAATCTCCTGCGTTTCATAACCCAGGTAGGAGATCACGATCACATCGGTCGGAGTGACCTCGAGCGTAAAACTGCCGTCGTTGCCGGTGATAACGCCGCGGGTGCTGCCTTTGACGGTGACTGTCGCACCCGGGACTCCGGCCTTGGTCTCGTCGAATACCTGACCGGTTAGCTTAAATTCCCCCCCCCCCTCTCTTGCGGAGCCGATACCGCCTCGGAAAGGTCGTTTACGGTATACTCGAATCTTGGATTCGCGCTCAATTCCGTAATCGGGATAAGCCCCGGAATCAACACACACACCCAGGGCACTATTTTACAAAAGAGCTTTTGTATAGTCATTGTCATATTTCCTCATTTAAATTACTTGATAAAGTTTGGTACGGTTCCTACGTGTGTCCGTCGGACGGTCCGTCCAGGTTCAATTTTGTTATTGCAAACTGCAAAACAACGAGAGATTGTGAAATTCGGGAAGTCAATAGTTTTCGATTTGGCCGGTGTCATTTAACCATAGGCGTCCGTTTTTTTAGGTAAAGTTAATAGTTTGTCGGTATTGGTATTCAGTTAGTTATCGGTCTTTGGCGGAGTCGGGTGTGTCGTTTATAGGACTCGTATCACATAATTTTACGGCAATGCTCGGTTAAAAGTATTCATTATGCAAAAGCAAATATAACAATAAAATTATTATCACGTGTATTTTTGGTAAGTTTTTTTACTTTAAAAAGACAGGGAGGATGTCCGGTAAGGTTGGTTTTTGGGGGTTAAACTATTGATAATCAATGGTTTTATTTGCTTCGGCGGGGCGTTTCCGAATAAAAATATTTCCTTGCCTATGGCTGGAATCAACTCGGTAAAAGAATATGGTTTTGTTGTATAAGTTGTTGTTGATTAGAATATTGAACGATATTAGGCGCGGTGGAAGGGTCTGTGGCCTCTTAAAATGCGATACCCGATTCGTTCGTGAAGGGGATCGAAAAGTTTTTTATGAACTTCCCGTTGTTTGAGAAATATTTTTTGTTTACTTTTGTTCGAAAGGGACGTTTCCGAACCATATAACTCCCTGCCGGATATATACCTTATAATATAAAGCGCCGGAAATGCCCGTAACAACCGGTCGTCGGTACGAAGCGGTAACACACGACGGACAACCCGAAATACACTGTCAAAATATGATGAAACGAATCTGCAAGCTGTCGGTATGCCTGCTATTGCTGAACCTGCCGACTTTCGCCCGATGCCAGACTGCGGTAAGCCGGACCGGCGACGATTACACCCTGTCCAATCGATATGTGGAGGCCGTTTTCGGCGCCGGCAAGGTTTTCGGGATTAAAAAACTGGTGCTGAACGGCCGTTCTGTGGCTCCCGAAGGGCAGAACGACCGGCCGTGGGCACTCGTCTACAAAGGCCCGCAGGGCGAGAATCCCGAGTTGCTGCCCGAACACGCTGTTTACGAGGGAGTCGGGGTACGCGACGATGCCGGGGCCAAAACGCTTGTCTTCACGTGGCAGTTGACACTCGATTACTCGCCGGTGAAATATCCTGTCCGGATGTACGTCACGCTGCCCGACGGCGGCGAGTTGCTGCAATGGAACCTGGAGGCCGATCTGCCTGCCGGATGGCTGGTCACCGACGTGAAGTTTCCCCGCATCGTAATCGACCGTCCGGCGGCCGGTAAAGTGATTACGACCGAAGGCTGGGGTGTCGAAAAACCGCTCGACATTGCCACTTTCGAGGCTCGCTATCCCTCGCATGCTTCGGCTATGCAGTTCGTGCTGGTGCACAACGGCGACGGAGCCCTTTACTACGGCACAGAGGACCGCCGGGGCTGCGGCAAGACCTACTCGGTGCAGTGTACGCACAAAACGGTCGTCTTCAATGACGCGATTCCTGCTTCGGCCGGCTGGATCGAAAACGGAACGTTCCGCCTGCCCTGGACTTCGGTCGTGGGCTTTGCCCCCGAAGGTTGGGAGGACGCCGTCGTCCGGTGGTATCGTCCTTTCACCTTTACGACCGAGTGGGGCAGCAAACCGCTCTCTGCACGTAACATTCCGCAGTGGTGCTATAACGCCGACGCATGGGTGCGCGCCAAATACGTCGGCGACGATACGTTCGATGCGGTCAAAAGCGCCGCCGAATACTTCGGCGATGGATTGGGTGTACACTGGTACTTCTGGCACAACCATCCCTACGATACGCACTATCCCGACTACCTGCCTGCCAAAGAGGGCTTTGCCGGGATGGTCCGCGCCGTTCAGCAGTCGGGGGCCCGGGTCACGCCTTACATCAACGGCCGTCTCTGGGACCCCGCGGCGGACAGCTATAAGCGCGACCGCGGTTACGATGCTTCGTGCCGCAAGCCCGACGGATCGCTCTATACCGAAATTTATCCCACCTCGAAGGTTCTCAATACGGTGACATGCCCTTCGACCGCCATCTGGCACAGGAAGATTATCGGACTGGTCGACAGTCTCCAGACCGGGCTCGGCGTCGACGGCGTCTATATCGACCAGATTTCGGCAGCGGCGCCGGAGCCCTGCTGGAACGAGCGCCACGACCACCCGGTCGGCGGCGGGAGTTTCTGGTACGACGGCTACCGCAGGCTCATCGGCGAAATCCGCGCCAACCATTTGCAGGAGGGGAAAATTCTGACCAGCGAAGAGAACGCCGAGTGTTACATCGACCTGTTCGACATGCTGCTGGTGGTCAATACACCCCACGAGGAGAACGCCTGCGTCATCAAACCCGTATTCCCGATGGTTTACTCCGACCGTGCTGTTACCAGCGCATTTACCTACACGCCCGCCACGGCGGATAAAATGGGCCTCGGCGACTTCCGTTACGAACTGGCCAAAGCCCTGTTGTGGGGTTCGCAGATCGGGTGGGTCGATCCGCGACCGCTGATGTCGGAGCGCGCGGCGAAAGAGGCCCGCTTCATGAAGACGCTCATGGACTTCCGCCGGGGAGTGCATGATGTGGTGTACGGGGGCTTGTTTATCCGCGAGTTCGCCCCGTCGGGCGATAATCCGGTCGTCCGGATTCCCGGATTCGGCGACGATGCTTCGGTGTTGGCCGCCGAGTGGCTAAAACCCGACGGAAAGCGGGTTTACCTGATCGTCAACATGGACGACAAGGCGCACACGGTCTCGCTGCCGGGTGTCGGCAAACCGGTCGGGATGGCCGGAGCCTCCTGTCGGCGTATCGACTTGTAACCGTCGTCCGGTCTTCGGGGATAATCCGTAAGGAGCTGATTTAGGAGTCGGTACGGGTGTTGCTGTCGTCTTCCGGAAGCCGTCGGCGAGTGCCTTTCGGCGCTGCTTTCCGGTCTCTTATCCCTGTTGTTCGGTTTAAATTGACGTATTCGGTTTGCAAAGCCTGGCTTTTTTGTTAAATTTGTCCGACCCAAAACTATTGACGATGCCTCTGCGGATTATCCTTCGTTTCTGCGTGTTTTTCTCGTTGGCTGCGGCGTGCCCCCTGCCGGTAGGATGTACACCGCAGGAGAGCTATTCATTGCAGACCCGGGCCGCATTGGAGCGGTTGGATGCGGAGCTGGCGCAGAAAGCCCGCTATCAGCAGTGGCGCCAGGAGCAGGCCGACGAGTTGCGCGGCCGCATCGACGCCAAGGCCCCGACGGCTGAACAGGCGGAGCAGGTGTTCGCAGTGGCGCAGGTTTTCGTGACTTTCGATCTCGACTCTTCGGCCTATTACGTCGACCGGCTCTACCGGCTGGCCGAACGGAGCGGTTCGCGGTATGAGCGGCGGCTGGCCTTGCTGGCCGATATCGATGTCTGGCTGGGCCGCGGGCAGACCAGTTACGCCGAAGCTATTTTCCGGAAAATAGATACCGTCGGTATGACTCCGCTTGAGTATGGAGCATGGTATCTGTGTTTTTGCTCGGTGGCTTCCCGGCGTTATTCCGAGGTCGAGGACCCGCACCAGAAGCAGGCATGGCGTGATACGGTGTTCCTGACGCGCCGCATTTCGGTTCCGGGGCTGAGCGAATTTACCCGGGCGCGCATGGAGGCGCTGAGTCTTCGCGACAGTGCGCGCTGTGCGGAGGCGCTGCAATTGCTGGAGCCATTCACGGCCAAAGTCCTGAGTTATCCCGAACGTGCGTTGCTCTATTATGCCATGTCGGACATCGCCCGGAAAATGGGCGACGAGGACCTGTCGGCGTACTGCCTGGCCGAGTCGTCGATCTCCGACCTGTGCGCCGGAACCCGTTCTTACTATTCGCTCTACGACCTGGCGCTCCGGCTTTTCGACCGCGGGGACTTCGACCGTGCCGCGGCCTATATGGGTTCCACTTTCGACGATGCCGTGCGCTGCAAGTCGATCGCCCGGATTCCCAACTCTTCGGCGGCGGCAATGAAGATCAGCGAGGCCGTGGCGGCCAATATCGCCGGACGGCAGACAATGATGATCGTGGTCATCTGCCTGGCCGGAGTTTTCCTTGTGGTGCTGACTGTCGTGCTGTGGTTCGTGCTGTGGCAGCACCGCCGCCTGCACAACAACCACGAAAAACTGATCCGCATGAGCGATATGCTCCGCGAAAAGAACCACGAATTGCTCGGCAAGAACGATCATATCCGCCAGATCAACGGCGCTTTGGTCGATTCGAACCGCATCAAGGACCGTTATGTCTGTCACTATATCGACCTCTCGGTGCGCTATATCGGACAAATGGACGCTTTTCGCCGCGAAGTGTGCCACATTGCCAAGACCCAGGGCGCCGATGAACTGGTGCGCCAGCTCAGCATGTCGCAGACCATCAACGGCGAGTACCTCAAATTCTACCAGTCGTTTGACGCCTCGTTTCTCGATATTTTTCCGCATTTCATCGAGCAGGTCAACGAACTTTTGCAGCCCGAATCGCGCTTCGCTCCCCCCCGCACGGACTCTTCACTGACGACCGAACTGCGGTTTCTGGCTGCCCTGCGGCTCGGAATTACCGACAGCGGGCATATCGCTTCGCTGCTCAACTGCGCCTCCGCTACGGTCTATACCTACCGCACCAAACTGCGCAATGCCGCGCTCGACCGCGACGATTTCGAGTCGCAGGTCGCCCGGATCGGGTTGTAAAGATCTCCGGAAATCTATATAATACGGGGTGTCATACTTGTTTCTATTAGTTTGATTATTAATTGTATATAGACTTATATCGGTCTATATAGTGCATCGCGCGTGTAGCGGCATGCCTGAAAATGGATAACTTTGTACATCCGCTAAAGATATCCACTAAACCAACATAAAATGATACTACCAACTACTTTTTGCGGCAAAGTCACCGGCGTGTGCGGCTTTGCGCTGCTGCTCACCATGGCCGTTTCCTGCGGTCCCCGCCACAACACACTCAGCGAATCGGAGATCGCCTCCGGCTGGGAATTGCTCTTCGACGGGAATAGCCTGGATCAATGGAAAGACTTCAACGGGGACTCTCTGACCCAGCCGTGGCACGTTGTCGACGGGTGCATCCAGGCTAACGGCGACGGGAGCGACCTTTCGGGTTATATCGTCACCAAGAAACAATACGAAAACTTCATCGTAGACTGGGACTGGAAGCTCTCCTACGGAGGTAACAGCGGCATGCTCTACCACGTGGTCGAGAACCCCTATTTCAAGGTTCCCTATGTCACCGGGCCGGAGTACCAGCTGATCGACAACGATGGTTGGGAGTCTCAGAACGCTCCGACGAAGCTCGAAGAGTGGCAGAAACTGGGCGTGGACTACGCCATGCACCTGCCGAATCCCGATTCGCTGCTGGTCAACCCGCAGGGCGAGTGGAACTCGTCGCGCATCGTCTGCGACAACGGCCATGTCGAGCATTGGCTCAACGGCCGCAAGATCCTCGAATTCGAAGCCTGGACCGACGACTGGTTCGCCCGCAAGAACAGCGGCAAATGGGAGACGGCTCCCGAATACGGACTGGCGCACCGCGGCGTGCTGTGCCTCCAGGACCACGGCTACCCCGCTTCGTTCCGCAACCTGAAAATCAAGGAGCTGCCCCGCAAGGCCGGCCGGGAGGTCGAACTCTTCAACGGCCGCGACCTCACGGGATGGGAAGCCTACGGAACCGAGAAATGGTATGTCGACAAGGACGGCCTGCTGGTCTGCGAGAGCGGTCCCGACAAAAAATACGGTTACCTCGCCACGCGCGAATACTACGATGATTTCGACCTGACGGTGGAGTTCAAGCAGCTCGCCAACGGCAACTCCGGCGTCTTTTTCCGCTCGTTCGTCGAGCCGCCGGTGAAGGTCCACGGCTGGCAGTGCGAAGTGGCACCGAAGAACCACGACACGGCGGGCATCTACGAGTCCTACGGCCGCGGATGGCTGGTGCAGATTCCCGACGAGAAGGAGTCGATTCTCAAGGAGGGGGATTGGAACACGCTGCGGCTGAAGGTCCAGGGCGACCGCGTGCAGACGTGGCTCAACGGCGAGGAGATGGTGGACATCACCGACGCGAAGATCGGCGCCGCGCAGGGACGCATCGCCTTGCAGATTCACGACGGAGGAGGCATCAAGGTCCTCTGGCGCAACATCCGGCTGACGACCCTGTAAACAAACGGCGGTTCCCATCCGACGGAACCGCTGTTTTCTCTACCTATTTTATTGACTGCATCCAAAAAAAAAATACAACCTGAAATACTATGAGTAACCGCAGAGATTTTCTGAAAAAGGCAGGCGGGCTGGCGCTGCTGACCATCGTGCCGCGCAGCGTGCTCGGAGGCACCAAATTCGTCGCCCCGAGCGACCAGCTCACGAAGGGCATCATCGGCGTGGGCGGCATCGGCAAGAGCAGCTATCACTTCACCTCCAACGATGCATGCCGCCTGGTGGCGGTCTGCGACGTCGACCGCAAACACCTCGAAAGCGCCATCGCGCTGGGCCGCAAGAAGTTCGACAAGACCCTCGAAAGCTATCACGACTACCGGGATCTGATCACCGACCCCAACGTCGACATCGTACACATCGCCACCCCGCCCCACTGGCACGGCATCATGGCCGTCGAGGCAGCCAAGGCCGGCAAGGACATCTGGTGCGAGAAGCCGATGACGCGCACCATCGGCGAGGGCAAGCGCGTGGTGGAGGCCGTCCGGCAGAACGGACGCATCTTCCGCCTGAACACCTGGTTCCGCTTCAAGGACACCTTCTACGGACTGGGCACGACGGTCGAACCGCTCAAGAAACTCGTCGACAGCGGCCTGCTGGGATGGCCCCTCAAGGTGACCATCTCCGGAGCCACGGGATTCACCTGGAAATTCTTCTGGGTGGGGCAGGAGAACCTCAAGCCCCAATCCGTCCCGGAAGAGCTGGACTACGACATGTGGCTCGGCCCGGCGCCCTACAAACCCTACAACAAACACCGCGTGCACGCCACGTTCCGCGGCTACTGGGACTACGACGGCGGCGGACTCACGGATATGGGACAGCACTACATGGACCCCGTGCAGTACCTGTTGGGCAAGGACGACACCTCGCCCGTGAAGATCGAGGTCGACGCTCCGCAGCAGCATCCCGACGCCGTGGGCATCTGGCGCAAGATCGTATACACCTACGACGACGGCTGTCAGATCGTCCTCGAAGGCGAGGGCTACGAAAGCAAGGGCAAGGTCCCCTACATCGAAGGTCCGCTGGGCAAGGTGTATCAGGGTTTCGAGTGCACGATTCCCGACGTCATGGAGAAGATCGCCGAAATGCCCGACCCCGAACCGCAGAACACCGATTTCCTGGCATGCGTGCGCAACCGCGAGCCTTTCGCCCTCGACGAGCTCAAGGGACACCGCAGCTCCACGCTCGTGAACCTCGGGGCATGCGCCCTGCGCCTGAACCGCACGCTGCATTTCGATCCCGACAAGCAGCTCTTCGTCGGAGACGAGGCCGCAAACCGGCTCATCGACCAGCCGATGCGCACGCCGTGGAAAATCTGATAACGTCCAAAACCTGAAAAAAACATGAAAAAGATATTTATCACCATACTCCTCGCCGCCCTGATGCCCTTCGCAGCCGGTGCGCAGGACGCGCGCCAGCGCACCGCCGAAACGATCGTTGCGGACGCCCTGGCCCAACTCCCGGCCCAGACGCCCAAGGCGTTCGACAGCCTGATGCAGGAACTCGCGGCGACCGGAGCCGACGGAATCCGGATGATGGCCGCCATGCTCGTACCCGCAGCGGAAGGCAAGAACGCCCCCGTGGAATACGCCATCAACGGGGTGGTGAGCTACGTGACCGCCGCAGGCCGCGAAGAGCTGGCGCGGGAGATCCGCGCCGGACTGACGGACGCCGTCGCCGCCTCGACGGACAAACCCAACCAGGCATTCCTGCTCTCGCAGCTGCAACTATGCGCAACGGCGGCCGAAGCCCCCGTATTCGTGAAATACGCCGCGGACGAATACCTCGCCGACTACGCCGTGCGCGGACTGATCTCCACGCCCGGAACCGACGGGGAGATCCTCGCACTGATCGACGCAAGCCCGGCCCCGGACGCCCTGCTGGCCTATGCCGCCGCGGAGAAGCGCCTTGCGGCCGCAGAGCCCGCGCTGCTGAAATGGGCCGCAGACCCCAAGACCGGCACGCCGACGAAAGAGGCTGTCTATAACGCGCTGGCCAAGTGCGGCACAGCCGCCTCGATCGCGCCGCTCGCAGCAGCCGCAAAGGCCGACGGATACGCCTTCACGAAAACGGACGCAACGGGCGCCTACGTCGCCCTGCTCGCACGGCTCGCGGCTGCAGGAAACAGCAAGGCCGTCGCCGCCGCCAAGGCCCTGCGCAAAACCGGCATGCCGCAGAACGTCCGGGCCGCAGGTCTGGGAATAGTCCTCGGCACGGACGCCAAAAAACAGACGCCGGAACTGCTCGCCGCGCTGAAAGACGCCGACCGCGAATACCGCTGCGCGGCGCTCGACTTCGCCGGCGATTTCGCCGACGACGCCCTCTACGCCGCAGTCGTGAAGAAAATGCCGTCGCTCTCCGACGCCGCGAAAACCGACGTCGTGAGCTTGCTCGGCGCCCGCCACGCCGCATCGCAGGCCAACGCCGTGATCGCGGCCATTTCCTCGGCCGACGAGGAACTGGCCCTGGCCGCCATCCGCGCCGCCGGGAAAATCGGAGGACAGGAGGCGCTCAACGCGCTCGTCGCACAGCTCGGAGGCGCACATGCCAAAGAGGCCTCGGCAGCTCTCGCGGCATTCAACGGAAAGCCCAACGCAGCGTTCGTCGCAGCTCTCGACGGCACGCCCGCCACGCAGGCCAACGCCCTGAAACTCGTGGCAAAAAGGCGCATCACCTCCGCAGCCGACAAGGTGTTCGCGCTGCTGAACTCCCCTGACAGGGAGGTGCGCACGGCAGCCTACGGCGCGCTGGCAGGCGTCACGACCCCCGCGGACTTCAACCGTCTGTGCGGCCTGCTGAACCAGGCGCAGGAGGACGACGTGAAGGCCCTTCAGGCCGGATTGAAGAACGCACTGGCCAAAGAGTCCTCCGACATGCAGTACAAGATGGTGGCAGGGCAGATGGCCGCCGCCCCCGAAAAGGCCC
>ERZ780157.2382-NODE-2382-length-17520-cov-3.566161_pt1 | contig 17520 bp, 17 predicted proteins | sample MGYA00511169_ERZ780157 | MGnify/ENA primary metagenome ERZ780157 (study PRJEB29588, sample SAMEA1965149) | human gut metagenome | biome: human gut; feature: human-associated habitat; material: faeces | place: Denmark | collected 2008/2010 ... | reverse complement strand
GTATAACACTCTTAAGCACCTCAATCCGATCTTCAGAAAGCTTACTTTTCCTTTTATCCTGTTCCTCATTTGTTTCAGTATGAACCTTCAAAAGATTGTGTCTGGAAAACTTGAAAGTCCGCCCACCGTCTCTTACTATTGATTCATATCGAAATAACAGTTGCAGCAAAATCAGAACACTACAATCCTCCGGAAAATCAGAAAGAAAGGTCTCTGCTTCTTCATTATCCATACGGCTTAAAATATAATTCAGATTCCTAAACAAGGCCGAGATACCCTTTTTTTCACGCAATAAACCAGCTGCTTCCTGCCGCCTGTTTTCACGCATCAGCTTTTCAAACTCGCTATATACGGACTCATTTCCCTTTTCTCTCATAGCACGCACAAAAACTGATGCTGCTTCGTTTTTAGGCTGATAATGAATATGATGCAAAAAGCCGTTCCATAGTTGCTTTTTCTCATAACAAGTACGGATATCGCATCTGTTTTCCTTAAACATCTTGTCTAAAATCTCCGTCAAAAATTTTCTGTCCTGATTTTTGAAATTAAGCTTCTTGGGATTGCTATTGTTGTAATTACGGTAATTCAGTTCATCCACAACCTTCATTACATCCGATAGATTCATTTTATCGACCAAAGAAAACATTTTTGTGTCAATTAAAAGTCGTACCAATGTACTTTTTGATGAAATCTCCGGTGTTTCACCATCATAGTCAAGAATGTATGCCAACACCAGTACATATTGCCTATCATTGAGTGGACGCGATCGCAGCAGAAGGTTTTTAACAATAGTTTTTATAGTCACCTCGGCATCTTCTTCCGTCTGCACTTCAAATTCCTTTACCTTAACATCTTCCTGAAATGCAGCATGTTCAAAGTCTTTTTCCAGCACAGAGTGCCCGGGATCATCAAAATCCCCCACTCCATATGTCGTAAAGTAATGTAAGAGTTGATCAAATAGCAACTCCTCTGTAGTAAGTTTCCGTACACTCTTCGGAAAGCCTCGATAAAACGGCTCCGGAACATTTTCTCCTAACCTTTTTTCAAGTTCGCAAATCATTTCGTGATTAACATATTTCCCACCCTTTACAATTCTTATATTAAAAAAATGCGCCAGTGCAAACAATGTCTCAAAGACATTTTTTTCTTCATACTTTCCATCACTGACTAAAATATGCTTTTGAAACAGATAATCCTTATATATTTCCTTCATATCTTCCTCCGCTATAGTTTTAGTTTTCACAGGAAGCCGACGAATCTTGCCGCTATCATCCCCTTGAAGCAGTAAGCGGCAATAGCTGTCGGCACATAATATGGCGATATTATCGAATTAATAACATGCGCTCTAACCACTGAGCCACAGAACGTTTCCGTCCTGGTGGGATTCGAACCCACGACAGCATGTCCCTAGAAGAAGTAAACTCGATTAGCTGCCATAATTGCGTCTGGATTCATTGCTATTTTACAATATAAAAATCTGTGAATCGCCTTCAATTTGCTTTTTGAAGTACTCATAATCAATCATATATATATTTTTCTTGTTTACCTCCCCCCATCCTGCCATCTCATTTCTTATGCTAGCAGCTTCCTTTGCCTTTTCTAAATTTTTACATGAACGTACAAATTTTCCTGTTTCCTCATCTTTCACATAATTAAAATAAATATTTTCAAGATCATTAAACAACTCAGGATCCATATTTTCATATTTTTGTATAAACAAATTGTAACACTCAATAGGCCCATTTAACTTAGGAAAACCTTCCTCGTCTTCCTCTTTCTGTTCCTGAATGAGCCATCGAAATGCAGAAAGCGTTCCATCTCTATTTCTTCGAATTAAAAATTTAATATACCCATCCCGTAAGATATTGTTATACTTTATCCACGGCACATCAGTATCTGATAAACGATTCTTTTCTGCATCCCAGCATTCCTGGTTCTTTACATACACCATCCTTTCCTTCGGTGCAGAAGGATCTCTTCCAAAGAATAATCTGGCTATGCAAAGAGGAAGTTTTTTCCTTGATTCACTTGCTGCCTGATACTCAGGATAAAATTTCTCAAAATAGTCCACTCTTACAAGAAAATCCCCTGCAATGACAGGTATTATTTTCCAGTTATTGATAACTGTAAAACCATATTCATCCTTGGCACCATTTTTTTTATTCTTCACCACTTCATACACCTCCGGAAAAAGTTGTACCATGTCAATAATATTCCAGTGTGTTCCTTCTTGGCTAATTATGTATTCGTCACCACTTTTAGTGATAAATATCATACACCCCGGCTCTCCCATTCCAGGATAAGAAATATCAAAAAACACAATTTCATCTTTCAACGTTTCATTTATATCATTTAAATCAAAAGTCCCTGATTTCCACATCGTTTTTCCGCTCCTTTCTAAGTAAAAAAACTCTCGAATGTATATTCAAATAATTTACAATTCTTGCCGCTCTAATTGCCTCCAAATCTATGAGCATAAACAAAGAAGAGTGTGGTCGCTATAGCGGCCTAACCCACTATTGTCATAAATAATTTCAGTTTCCTTTCCCAAAGCGGACCTTGCTTTAGAACTAAGAATGATATGATCTATACATGCTTCTTCCTCAAAGAAACCATTTTTTACTGTCTTTGTGCCGGATGCTCCTGAAATAATGTATCCTTCTTCTTTAATCTTTTTCAGATTAGTTGAAGCTTTACTTTCCTGCATATCTCCAGCGAAAATCACAGTTGCATCTTTATTAGTATGAAGTACATCATGTAATAAATTCCACTGCTGCTCATGCAGCCTTTTCCGCTCTGCAATGTACCAGTCAGCCTGATGTCTAAAGTTTTGAATCTGGACGAGATGTGAATTAATGATATGAGTTTCAATTCCATTTAATTCTCCAACAATATAACACATCCTATTAGGAAGTTCTGAATCTAACTTAAGAACTTTGTAGCTTCCGAGTGCATCTCTTCTAACCAGTGTTACAGAAATTATACTCTTATAATGTTTCGTGTAATCAAATCCTGCCGGTAGGATTAATTCATACTCTGAATATAAGACTCGAAGCAAATTCAAGAATTTCATATTGCGCCCAGCTACTATTTCCTGCAACATTATTATCAGGGGAAGTCCATATGTTGCTTTTATATCCTTTGCTGTGTCTTTAAGTTTCTGTTCAAAAGTAATTGTTTTATCAACTGGTCTATGCCCATTCTCATTATAGCTGATAATAAAATTATTCTTTTTCATAATATATACCTCCATCCGTTTTAAATATTCTCTAAGTCCTGTTCCGTAATTTGCGTTTTCCCGGTATTCTGCATGTATCTCTGAACGCGGCTCGCAAGTAAACACAGCTGTTCAACAGTTTCACTGCATTCCACATCGTCATCGCCAAGGATACGGGCAATCAGTTTAACCATATAATCGTATCTGGGCCACTGATTTAATCCCAGTTCCTTTTTAAGAACAGGTGCAAACTGCTTGTGCAGTTCAGAATACTTAGGCATGGCTGTTACAACTGCGGCATAGGACTCTGCATAATTAATGTTCTCCTGCTCATTCATCCTATCCAAACGTCCCGAACAAGTATTCCCGCGATCGCCAAAGTCAGAATATCCAAATGTACTTGGATATGAGATCATCAATCGAATGCTTTTTTTAATTTCTTCCACTTTCTTCATATTTTTTTCCTCCTTAAATTTAATAAGATTACATTTTTTTTCTTTCTGATATAATCATACCACGACTTTGGCGCTATTGTCAATACTTTTTTTAAAGCAATATCATATTCTTATGCTCATACTAACAAGAAAATAGAAATGATATATTTTTCATCTTGTTATTTTCAAGTGCAATTTTTTTCTAATCCTATATGCTTTTTTTGAATTCGTTGGCAATCTAAATCCTAGTCTTTTAGCCTGTTCAAATGCTAAACAGAAATTTATATCTATTAAATATTTCCATTGTTTATTCATGAACAAAGCTAACATACAAGCTTCATACCTTATTGTTGATATATCGTTGTCATCTACTGCATAATGACCATATAATTGTCCCTCATAAAGTATATCATCCGGTTTTAACTTTCTAACTCGCCTATACTCCTGAAGTAGTTCTTCATCACGCTCTTTTCCAGTTGCTCCAGGTTCACGCCAACAACAATACTCCTTAGTTTCACACCCCCAGCCTCGCGTCCTTTCAATTTTTTCTATCGTTTCATTTACAGCCAGACAATTGTCCCCGTTTTTTAACACACAATCAATTCTCATAGTTCCTCCTTTAATTAATTACCCTTTTTTAATACTCATCCGGCGTAATAAAAATCACGTGGTCTGCTTCCTTTATAATCCAGAACTTTTTTCTTTTATAAGTAAACACCTGCATATATGGAGCAAGAAAATCAGGGCCGGGATATTTTTCAAATATCTTTGTAAATGATGTATATGCAATCCAGAGTCCGTCTATCATATTGTCTTTAAAAATATCCGTATATCCTTTTGTAAAAAAAAGATTGTTTTTTACATCCCGCCAACTTTCAAGTATATCATCCTCTGTCGCTTCGGGCTTATATTTGAGCGGTGTTATCATATCCTGATATGCCTGAAGAGATTCCTCTTCAATACTTGGTATTATCGTCTTTAGAAAAAGGTCTGCTACCAGAGGTATTGGCTGCCCCTTCATTTCTTCATATAAAATTCTTACCATAAATGTTTCCTCCTTAAATGCGTTTTCAACAGACATAAATATTTTTTACGTCTGTCTATATGATTATTGGTATGATCATATCACGGTTTTTACTCTATGTCAATATTTTTTCAAAGTAATATCATATTCTTATGCTCTTACTAACAAGAAAACAGAAACGATATATTCTTCATCTTGTTATTTTTTGAAATATTTGCTATAATATGAAAAAAGATTAATACAAACAGAAAGGAATTCCTTATGTCATACGAATATTTGATTGGAATACGACTTGCCACACCCAATTCATCAATATCACTTAATCAAGAACCATTTTCAAGTGCAATTTTTTCCGCCATTGAAAAGTATAATTTGCGTTCGAAATTGGCCCCCAATCCTAAATGCATCAGTTTAATTTCTTCTAATTTTTTTAAAGATTCATTCATTATTACATTAACAAGTGAAAAAGAACTTGCTTCACCGGGTAAAGCTTTACGGGTTTTTTCACAAATAATTACAAATTCCGGAACATTTGATCCTTATATAAAAAACGGTAAAGTATTTTCTACTTTTCCTGTAATGCAAACCGGAAAAGAGCAAAAAATTCTAGATCCTGATAAAATATCAGACGTAGAAATATTAAAAGCACTTATTGATTATGTGTGCAACAAAAGTAATTCGAATTCAACCACCTATAAAAGAAAGCGAAGTGCAATGGCTCAGATTAAACAGATAGCTCTGGAATCCGGAATATATAGCATTAATTAATACTTCATAGATAATTCTAATTCAAAGGCCGCGCTCGTTACCTTATAAATTCATCAGTAACGAGAGCGGCCGCATATAATCAGTATTTTCAAGATATTCTCTTAATTCTACTCTCTTTTTTATTCAATTAGCACTTTTAATGAATTACAGGAATGCTCCTTATAACTTCTCCGCTTTATACACAGCATACCCTTCATAATAATAACTGTGGTCTATGCCTTTCATATACATTTCGCGGTCATTGACTTTATCTGTCAACGCCTGTTTCAAAAGATGTTTTATCTCAATATCTTTTATCGGACTTCTTTCCATCGCCAGCAAATAATCTTCTTTGTCAACCAAACTCCAGTCAACAACCACATTCAATTCTTCTTTCAGAAGCAAATCCAGCCATATTCTGGTACTTCTTCCATTTCCTTCGCGAAACGGATGTGCTATGTTCATCTCTACATATTTTTCAATAATTTCATCAAATGTTGTCTGTGGCATCTTCTCAATATTTTCAATTGCCGCTTCCAGATACATAACCGGCGCAAATCTAAAATTCCCTTTTGCCATATTTACGGTTCGTATTTTCCCCGCAAAATCATATATCTCATCAAATAAATATTTATGAATCGCCGCCAGCATCTGAAATGTTCCGGGCTTATATTGATCCAAATATCCATTTTCAAACAACTCAACCGCTTTTTTCTTGCTGATTTTTTCCTCCATTCTTGCTAATTCTGCAGAATCCGTAATATTAAGTTTGTTTTCTAATGCCATAATGGTTCTCCTTTCCAAACACACATTGGCATGTTCTATTTTCCCTTTTCTAAATTATACCAGTCAATATTGACATTTGCAAATGTAATTTCCAGCGAATAGCATAAATTATTAAATTTTCCCATAATGATAGCCTGCTTTCAATTGAATAATTTGCTGATCTGTCATTATTTCAGCCTCCTTTCTTTTTTTGATCAAGAGGTACCAGAAATATATTTTTTCACTCTTATTTCAAAACAATAAAAATAAGAAAGGCAAAAAGCCAATCGGAAAGTGAGATTGAGATTAATGGTACAAACGAACGTTTCAGGCAGTGCATAAAAAAGAGACTGTTTTTTCGATTTCTTAGAATTCTGCTTTTTCAGCCGTTCTTCAAGCCGGGCTCGTATCTGGGACTAGTCTCTGCGGCGTCCCGTCCATTTTTTTAATGTTTTGGAAACCAGATAGAGCATTTTTAACAGGCTATCATCTTTTGTTGCAATACAATCAGCTTATTATCAAGATTTAATACTCCACTACTCTAAACCTTGCTGATGGAGCATATGGAGAAAAGAAAATCTTATTATTTTTTTCGTAATCTTCTAAGATTTTAACTTTCTCTTCAAACGTTCCTTTTAATACAGCATAATCTTCTAATATAACACTTTTATACTTATCTTCGACAAAAACTTCAATTCCATCTTTGGTTTCAATAACCATAGTTTTAGCTTCTTCAATCCTAGATAACTTGGGACATAATTTCATTTCTATTGCTTTCATTCTGAAACACCTTCCTTGATTTTCTTAACAATTAATATATCATTCTTCCTTTTACTTTACAAGCCTACGCCACCTCTTCGCTCCATCACCCGCTCATTTTCTCCAGACACCTAATCCACATCTGTGCCAACTCCTCATGTCCCCGCCGTGTCGGATGCGTGCCATCCAGCGTTTCGTAGCGGATTCCTTCTTCCGGGAGATCCATTAGCACAATGTCACCACGTTCGTTCACCGCTTCACGGATCACCTGATTGTATTCTTCGAGAGCTGTCCCGCCATACATTTCATGAAATTTCCAATCTGGGTCTTCTTTCATATAACTCCTCGCAATTGTCGCGCACAAAATACGGGCAGACGGATAATTACTGCGAAGCCGCTCCAGCATTTTTCGGTAATCTTTTTCAAACGCCGCCAACGGAACAGCAAAACCAAAATCATTTGTTCCCATATAGACGAGTATCACATCCGGATACTCATTCATTTTGTGCAGCGCGGAAGCTCTTTTCTCACTCGATGCGCCCGGAAATTCACCACTCACTTTGCTTCCTGAAAATGAATTATTGACACATAACTGTGCATTTAAATATTGATTCACTTTCGCCCACCAGGTATCATATACCGAAGTCATGCCATTTATTTTCTGCCTGTCCTCATCATAATACACCTTGTAGTTTTGTGGAATATACCCTTCGTAAGTGCTAATTGAATCCCCCAGAACCGATACCTGCATGATTTTTTCCTCCTTTATCACTCTCTTCCAAAAATCACTAAAATTATATTAGCATATTAAAAATCAATTTACAATTCCTTTTGCAAACTTATTCTTGTATTTTTACCAGCACCAATTTATAATAATAGACAGGAAAAACATTGGATGAAATAAGGAGATATAGCGATGAGGAAATTGGTAAAAACCGGCATTTTCTTTATTCTGTTTTTGTTATGCAATTGTCATGTGCAGGCACAGAAAATAGAAACCACACAAAATAATTCCGTTCAATATGAAAGCACAAAAAAAGCTGAAATAATATCCGCATTTTCTTTTTGGATCAATAAAAACTGTTGGTTATATGGAAGCTCCGAATACGCGGATGTTCAAAATAATATAAAGATCTATTATAAAGCCAAGAACACAAAAAAATATTATGGTTACTTATTTATTAAAACGAAAACCGGATATGATAAATTAGTCTTTGTACTTAATAAAAATAGCGGATTCCAGTCAGAACCTTTATATGTTAAAAAAGTAAAGAAAACAGACAAAAAATTATCTTATCTGGGCAAGGAAATATTTTTCTTTGACAGTCAAAATGCAGCGAAACCGCAATTTTCAAAATCTTCGAAAAAGAAAACGGCTTTTGTAAAAAGAGCAAAAAAGAAAATAAAAAAACTGCTTACACAGAACACAAATAAAAAGATAAATTATGACATTTACATTTTAGATTTTACAAATGCAGATATTAGTGCAGATGTTATCGTAATAGAAAACAACAGAAAAATGTGGCTGAGTGAAGTGGTAAGTGAAATCAAATGGGACGATGGAAAAAACCGAAAAAATCTAGCAAGATTTCAAGGGCAGAAAAGTCCCATGATTGATTGGACCAAGGCAGAAAACCGGGCAGATTTCAAGAGACAGTTGAAAATGGCGGTCTGTAAATTTAATGTTGGCACATAGGAGTGTATCACCCTGTTATATACACTCTTATTTTGCCTGCATCATTTCTTCCAATCCTATTTCTTTACAAACCTTCCCAATCTGCCGATATATAAGTATCAGGGTCGGAAAGTCAAGCGCCGTCCACGCTTGCATGGAAAGACGATTGACCTTGAGACTCGCCCAAATATGAGAAAGGAGCGCCAAAATGATCATTTTTCACATCGATGTCAACAATGCATTTCTGAGTTGGGAATCCGTGTACCGCCTGCGTGAAGAAGGCGAAACACTTGATCTGCGCACAGTGGCTGCGGTCATTGGCGGCAGTGAAAAGACGCGGCACGGCATCGTGCTTGCCAAAAGTCCCATTGCCAAAACTTACGGCATCAAAACGGCTGAGACATTGTCGGATGCCCGGAAAAAATGCCCGAATCTTTTGGTCGTCCCCCCCCGCCACGACATTTACCGTGACTTCTCGCACCGATTAATCGAATATTTGAAGTCATTGACGGATACCGTGGAACAATTCAGTATTGACGAGGCTTTTGCCGATATGACGGGAAGCAAATTATTGGAAAAATATTCTGCGGTTGAAGCCGCGAATTTCATTCGCACAGAAGTGGAAAAACGTTTTGGTTTCACCGTAAACATTGGCGTTTCCTCTTGTAAAATATTAGCAAAAATGGCATCGGATTTTGAAAAACCAAATAAAGTGCACACTCTTTTCCCCGATGAAATTAAGGAAAAAATGTGGCCGCTTCCGGTACGCGACTTGTTTTTTGTCGGCAAATCCTCGGAGCAGAAATTATACACGTTAGGGATTCGCACAATTGGCGAACTTGCGGCGTTTGACCCCGTTATATTGCAAAGCCACATGGGAAAACACGGGCTTTTGATCCACGAATACGCCAATGGCATCGATCCGTCGCCGGTTGCTCCGCGCACTCCCGAAAACAAGGGCTATGGAAATTCGACGACACTTCCCAACGACGTGACAGATTCCGCAGAAGCGAAAAAAATACTCCGCAGATTGTGCGACAAAGTGGCATCACGGCTTCAAAAAGATGAAATGCGTGCTTTTGTCGTAGTCGTTTCGATCCGCGACAACGAATTTCACAATGTCAGCCACCAGTGCAGTATGGTATCTGCGACCAACGATCCGGACACATTATACACGCACTGTTGCCAGTTATTTGACGAAATCTGGGACGGCTCGCCGATCCGCCTGCTGGGTGTTTCCACCTCAAAATTGACAAAACATGCTGCCGAGCAGCTCAATCTGCTCGACATGCCATTTATTGCCGCTTCGGATGCCGAAAAAGAACCGACACTTTCGGCCAAGGAATATTTCCAACGCCAGACAAAATTGGACGAAGCGATTCAAAAAATAAAGACAAAATATGGAAATGACGCTATTACAAAAGGAATCTGATCAGAAGGGAGACTATAATATGCCTATTACAAGTAATACGATAAATAACGATCCGAACCGTTCGGGAAATATGGGGGCGACAGCTGCGCGCCGCACATTTCGCACCGGCAATTCCACCATCACATTGCGCGAAGGCGAGACATTAAAAGGCGTTGTAAGCGATGTCCATGGCAACGAAATTACCATATCTCTCGACGACGGCACTTCCTTTACCGGCCATTTGTCGGAGGCTTCCATGTATTCGATCGGGCAAAAGGCCGCTTTTCTTATCACCAGCCTCGACAATGGAACGATTTACATGAAAGCCATGTCCTCCACCTACCTTCTGGGCATGGAAGATACGATCGAACAGGCACTCGAAGAAGCCGGGCTGCCGAAAAGTCCGCGCAATCTTGACATTGTGCGAAGTCTCCTCGAAAATAAGCAGTCCATCAGCCGCGAAAGTATCAATACCTTTATGCAGCTTTGCTCGCGCTATCCCAATGCGGATGTTGGCAATGTGATCACAATGTACCGCCTCGGATTTCCGATGGATGAAGCCTCGGTTACGCAATTTGACACTTACCAGAATCAGCAGCACCAGCTTCTTGGCCGCATGAATTCTCTGACGGATTCTCTGACAGATCTTCTCTCGGAACTTTCCGAGGAAAATGTCTCCCTTGCCCGATATGCCGCCGGCGAACTGCTTTCCACCGCCCTTGGCTCCACACCGTCTTTGGAAGAATTTCAATTAGCCGCCAAAGAAACATTAGAGCAGCAAACTGCGGAAAAGGAAGCCAGCATCGATCCGGAAACTTTGGCATCTTCGGATTCTCCTGATATTTCGGAAGAAACCACTTCCCCGCAGCAAACACCCATTGCGGAGGAAAACACTCCAAATAATCCTTTGTCGCGTATGCGCCAATTGTTTTCAAACATTACAGATAAAGTAAATACGAATTTAACAAGCAGTGCGACGACCGAAGAACCCGGATTTATCCAAGAGCAAAGCGGCCACATTCTCACTGCCGCCGAGCGGGAATCTCTTGCAGATCTGTTCTCTGATTTTACAGATTCTGACAAATTGCTTGCTGACCTCCGAAATGGTTCCGCCACCGCGCGAGAACTGCTCGGTGCACTTCATTCTGCTCTTCCGAAGCTTTCCGACTCAATGATCCGCGATCTTCTTGCAAATCCATCCCTTGGCAAGCTGATCAAGGGACAGTTTCTGTCAAATTGGACCATTTCTCCGGAAGGCTTAAAAGAGAGCAACAGCATGGATTCCCTGTATCACAAAATTTCATCGGAATTGGATAATCTGCTGCACCTCAGCCAGATGTTTGCCACCCGCCCTTCCGGCGAAAGCGCTGTCAACACAACAAATGATATGCAGCAAAACCTGCAATTTATGAAAACGTTAAATGAACAATTTGCTTACATGCAGCTTCCTTTGAAATTGTCTTCCGAAAATGCCCACGGCGACCTTTACGTTATGACAAAAAAAGAAACTTTGCGGAAATCGAAAGACAATCTCAAGGTTCTCCTGCACCTCGAAATGGACCACCTTGGACCACTGGACATCCACATCACAAAAGACCATACCAATATTTCCACTAAATTTTTCGTTTCCAAAGACGATGCCCTTCGACTACTCGAAAAAAATGTCGGTCTTTTGAAAGATGCCCTAAACGAGCAAGGTTACAGCTTCTCCTCGGAATTTGCAGAAAAGAAAAAAGACATCAATCTCGTCCACGATTTCATTGAGACCGAGGCACCCGTCGGAAATATCACAAGATATAATTTTGATTTGAGAGCGTAGGGGATTTGTATTTCTTCTAAATATTACTAAAAAGGCAGCCTATCTGACATCATTTGTCTTTTCAGGCTGCCTTTTTGACTCCCAAATCTTTTTCTCATTATAGACCACACTTTCACCCTTGCTTTTTTGACCCAATATCCAATTTCTTTTCCTAAGTCAAAGCCCGGACTTAGTTTCTTTGACCCGATATCACAATTCTTCTCTTTATACCAAAAAACAACGCCCTCTCCTTTGACCCAGCTCCTCTTTTCTTCGCACAAACCAAAATCAGTATCCAATTTCTTTGACCCTGTATCACCTTTTCTGTGCTGGACCATATTTTGCTTCTTTGTTTCTGAAAAAAGCAGCGAAAACGAGAAATTTGTCTCGCTTTCGCTGCCTTATATTCAAGTCGCCGCCACGGCTGGCTCAGTGGTAGCGCCCCCTCAGTAAAGTAACGCCCCCTCGCCTTCGCCTCGGCGGCAGGTCGTCGCCAGCATTAGAGTTGACGGCTTCCGCCGTCAAAGCTGGCTCCTCCTATTTCACTACGATGTTGATGATACGTCCTGGGACGTAGATTTCTTTTACAATCTGCTTATCGCCAAGTTTGTCCGCGATGGCTTCTCTGCCGGCAGCAAGTGCAGTATCTTTGTCCGCATCGATGGCAAGTTTTACAGTTGCACGAACTTTACCATTGACCTGAACTGCGATCTCCTGCATTTTCTCGATGGTCTTTTCTTCGTCATATTCCGGCCATGTATTTTCATACAAGTATCCTTCAAATCCCATGATCTGCCACAATTCTTCTGTGATATGTGGTGCTACCGGATTCAAAAGATGGATCAATGTCTTGAAATCTGCCTTTGTCAGTTTGCCTGCTTTGTAGAAGTCATTGATCAGTGCCATCATCGCTGCAATGGCTGTATTGTACTTCAGGTTCTCAAAGTCACTGCTGACTTTTTTAATTGTTTGGTGAATCTTTGTCTCAAGTTCCGGTGAATATTCGTCACCATCAACTACCATATCCTGTAATTTCCATACACGTTCCAGGAAACGACGGCATCCTTTTACGCCATCATCGGACCAGGCTGCTGCCGCATCAAATGTTCCGATAAACATTTCATACGTACGAAGTGTATCTGCACCATACGCATTTACGATATCATCCGGGTTGATAACATTTCCGCGGGATTTACTCATTTTCTCGCCGTTTTCGCCAAGAATCATACCATGAGATGTTCTCTTCTGATATGGTTCTTTCGTAGGCACTACACCCTGATCATACAAGAACTTGTGCCAGAAACGGGAATACAGAAGGTGAAGGGTTGTATGCTCCATTCCACCATTGTACCAGTCAACCGGAAGCCAGTATTCCATCGCCTCGCGGCTTGCAAGGGCTTTGTCATTGTGCGGATCGATATAGCGAAGGAAATACCAGGAAGATCCTGCCCACTGTGGCATCGTATCCGTCTCACGCTCTGCCTTGCCACCGCAGCAAGGACAAGTCGTCTCTACCCAGTCGCGGATATTTGCGATTGGAGACTCACCATTGTCGGTCGGCATATAATTGTCAACTTCCGGAAGTTCCAATGGAAGTTCTTCTTCCGGAATCGGAACATATCCACATTTTTTACATTTTACAATCGGAATCGGCTCACCCCAGTAACGCTGTCTGGAAAATACCCAGTCACGCAGTTTGAAGTTTGTCTTTTTCGTACCGACACCTTTTTCTTCCAGCCATTCAATAATGGCTTTCTTTGCTTCTTCTACCGATTTTCCTGTGAGGAATCCGGAATTTACAAGAGTTCCCGTAGCAACATCTGTGAAGGCTGCTTCTTCTACATTTCCTCCTTCGATTACCTCGATAACCGGAATATTAAATTTCTTTGCGAACTCCCAGTCACGGTCGTCATGCGCAGGAACCGCCATGATAGCACCGGTTCCGTAACTCATCAATACATAATCCGATACCCATACCGGAATTTCTTTTCCATTTACCGGATTTACTGCGGTCAAGCCCTGAATCTCGACACCTGTCTTTTCTTTCGCAAGCTCGGTTCTTTCAAAATCGGATTTTCTTGCTGCCATCTCACGATAAGCAACGATTTCATCCCAGTTTGCGATCTCATCTTTGTATTTGTCAAGATATGGATGTTCCGGAGAAACAACCATATACGTTACACCAAACAGTGTATCCGGACGTGTTGTATAGATGCGGAGTTTCTCTTCCTTATCTTTGAGCTGAAAATCCACCTCTGCACCATGAGAACGTCCGATCCAGTTTTTCTGGGAAACTTTAACACGCTCAATATAATCCACGTCGTCCAGATCATCAATCAATTTATCTGCATATTTGGTAATTTTTAACATCCACTGGCTTTTTACTTTGCGGACAACTTCACTTCCACATCGCTCGCAGACACCATTTACAACTTCTTCATTGGCAAGTCCGCATTTACAGGAAGTACACCAGTTGATCGGCATTTCAGATTTATAAGCAAGTCCTGCTTTAAACAATTTCAGGAAAATCCACTGTGTCCATTTGAAATAATTCGGATCGGTCGTATTGATCTCACGATCCCAGTCAAAGGAATAACCAAGTGACTGCAGCTGCGCTTTAAAACGTGCTACATTCTGCTTTGTAACTTCTTTTGGATGAATTTTATTTTTAATTGCATAGTTTTCTGTAGGAAGACCAAATGCATCCCATCCCATCGGATAAAGGACATTGTATCCCTGCATGCGGCGCTTACGCGCTACGATATCAAGTGCTGTATAAGGTCTTGGATGCCCTACATGCAAGCCCTGTCCGGATGGATAAGGAAATTCCACCAGCGCATAAAACTTTGGCTTTGAATAATCGTCAGTAGCGGCAAAAGCCTTTTTCTCTTCCCAGATTTTCTGCCATTTTTTCTCAATTTCTTTCGGGTTGTAAGATGACTTCATGTCAATTCCTCCTAAATTTAACTTTACATTTTTACTTCTTTTTTAACACCTTATGGATAACTCTTACAGACGTTTTTCGTCCGATCTCATCCGTCAGTTTATATGTAATCCGGTAATCTCCGGGTTTCTTTGTATTTACTCTGCGAACTTCTTCATATTCATATGTCTCATCTTTTCGGTATTCTATAAACGTTTTCACCCGCCGTGTCGCATCGTATCCTGTCGTATTTCGTGCACGGATGCCTTCCATAATTTTATATTTTCGCTCTCCATACGCGATACGTCTTTTCTTTGCGCCGCGGATCATAGGTTTCTTCCTATTATATGGGTTTCTCTTGCTCCATATATCGGTCGGATCGTATCCGGAATATCCAGGTACCTTGATTGCCCGCGGTTTGCCAAGCGGCCCCGGATTTTTCGCATTGTAAATAACTACTTTTGTGCCAACCGGGCAATTGTCATAAATCCACTTAGCATCCTTTACGGTCAAACGAACGCATCCATGCGATGCCATCGTTCCGAGCCGATTGTAACTGCTATTGGACAATGTTCCCGGATTCTGTTTGTGATACCAGACCGAATGAAACAAAATACCCTTATAAATACGGCTGCAATATTGTCCATAACAAGGTCCTTTGAGCACATGCCAGCGCATCCGCTGCTGAATCCGAAAGGTTCCCGTCGGCGTTATACGGCCGGTAGAACACGGAAATGCCTTGATGGCCTTTCTCTTGTTATAAACGGTGACGGTATTTTGCAATTTATTGATTTTAATAACGTAAGAATCCGTTTTCTTTTTCGCCGTTTTCTTTGCCTGCGCCACTCCCGGTATCAGCAGTGCCAGAAAAAGCATTAAAAACCCAATTCTCACCAAACTTCTCGCCCTGTTTTTCATACTTTCCTCCAATACAACTCTCTGCCCTGACATCACGTATCTTTTATTATATCAATTTCCTGCACTTTCGTCAATACGCGCCGTCCTCTCTTCTGTCAAAAATTCACATGATCCGGATCGCCGTGCATTTCATCGCGGTTCAATCCGTCAATTGCTGCAATTTCTTCTTCCGTCAGTGCAAAATCAAACACCTGCGCATTCTGTATGATTCGCTCTTCTTTTGTTGATTTTGGAATTGTAATGATGCCATTTTGCACATCATAACGTAAAATCACCTGTGCCACACTTTTTCCATGACGCTTTGCAATTTGCAAAAGAACCGGATCTTCAAAACATGCACCGCGTCCAAGAGGACTCCATGCCTCAGGCACAATATCGTGTTTCCTGCAATACTGCCGCAGACTCTGGCGTGTCAGATACGGATTACACTCAAACTGATCCACCGCCGGCGCAATGTTGGCTTTCACACTGAGTTTTTCCAAATGATGCTCCAAAAAATTACTGACTCCAATTGCTTTTACAAGTCCTTCTTCACATAGTCCTTCCAGTATTTTCCATGTCTCGTGAATTTTTTCAGGCACAGGCCAATGAATCAGATAAAGATCCACATATTCCAGCCCCAATTCTTTTAAACTTGACTCAAATGCTTCCCTCTGTCTTCCTTCCCGTTGCTTATCGTTCCACAATTTTGTCGTAATAAACAATTCTTCTCTCGGTACTCCACACGTCCGAACGGCTTCTCCTACTTCTTTTTCATTAAAATAAAACGCCCTGATCCGCAGCCGCCGGGACTTCCGCCGCCTGCACCGCCGGAACCGTATCCCCTTCGGACTTATACACGCCAAGTCCGAAAATCGGCATCTCTACGCCATTGTTCAATGTCACTCTCGATTGTAATGTCTGCACTCTTTCCGCCGCCTTTCTTTCCATTGCTCTCGCGCTTTCAGTATACTCCATCTTTTCTTTTTGCGCAAATAAAAAGTCTATTAACTGCGTTTCCCCCATATAATGAACTAATACCCTTATTAAGGTGATTTTATGGATCAGATTCTTCTTTGGATACAAAACTACGGAACACCGGCTATTATTGTACTCATTGCGCTGGAATACGCCTGTTTTCCTATTTCCAGCGAGCTTGTCCTGCCCTTTGCCGGAGCCTTCGGTGCCGGTCATGGTACTCCGCTGTTTCTTCTTATTATATATAGCAGCATCGCCGGACTTATCGGAACTACCTTTACCTATCTGATCGGACGCTTCGGTGGCTCCCCACTTCTCGACCGATTGATGCGGCGATTTCCTTCGACCGAAAAGCCCATCCTTTCCTCCTACCGTACTTTTGGCGACCACGGGAAAATCGCAGTCTGCCTCGCCCGCGTAATCCCACTTTGCCGCACATACATCGCTTTTGTCGCCGGTTCTTCCAAACAGTCTTTTCCTACTTATGCCATCTTTTCCGCAATTGGAATTACACTCTGGAATAGTGTCCTCATCACCCTGGGGTATTATGGATACCAATACCGCGACACCTTTTTCCATTATTTCAATCAATACAAAACCATTATTCTCGTCATGGGTGTAGGACTGCTTGTACTGCTGCTTTTTCCGAGACGGGAACGGGAGTAGACTGCGTTTATTTTTCCAAAATATCGCATATTTCTTTTAGATTTTCCGCAAGCGGAATGGGATTTCTTTTTCAAGACAACTTGTTTACAAAAAAACCGAGTAACCTAAGTTACTCGGTTCATTCAAGGCGACAACCAGATTTGAACTGGTGATCAGGGTGTTGCAGACCCATGCCTTACCACTTGGCTATGTCGCCATATATAATATATTATATCATTACTGTCAC
>ERZ780157.2381-NODE-2381-length-17547-cov-3.499028_pt1 | contig 17547 bp, 15 predicted proteins | sample MGYA00511169_ERZ780157 | MGnify/ENA primary metagenome ERZ780157 (study PRJEB29588, sample SAMEA1965149) | human gut metagenome | biome: human gut; feature: human-associated habitat; material: faeces | place: Denmark | collected 2008/2010 ... | reverse complement strand
AGACACATTTGCGGCAAAATCCCTGCGGATAAATTCCGCCTGCTTCTGCACCGCCGCCATATTCGAGACGCAGATAAGCGACGTGGAGGGCAAGAATGGGCAGAGCGGCTCAAAGTACACCTTCGGCGGCTATATGGAGGATATGAAGGAGGGTATGCGCTACCTCTGGACGGAAAAGGGCCTTTTGTATATAACCCTGTATTTCATATTCTGCTTTATGGCCACGGGCGCATCTAACGTTATAACGCTGCCTTACTTTAAAGCGGGGTACGCTGACGGCGAGTATATCTATATGTCGGTATGGGGCTTTATGGTGCTGGGACGGGTGCTGGGCGGAATGATGCATTACAGGCTGCATCTGCCGGAGAAGCATAAGTTCACAATAGCGGTGTGTGTATACGTCGCTATATCACTGCTGGAGGGCACGTATCTTTATCTGCCCCTCGCGCTAATGCGGCTCTTCTGCTTCCTGCAGGGGGTGCTGGGGGTGACCTCCTACAATATCCGCATATCCTCTACCCAGTCGTATGTGCCGGATGACCGCAAGGGGAGGTTCAACGGCACCTTCCTGATGCTCACCACAGTGGGCTCCCTGCTGGGGCAGCTATTGGCCGGTATGCTCACAGAAATAATGCCGATGCGCGGGGTGCTGAGCCTGTTCATGGGCATAAGCGGCGCATCGGCAGTTATCATAATGGGAAAGGGAAGAAACGAGGTAAAGCCAATATACAATAAAAAACAGTAAGCTTGCGCTAAGACCGGCTGTTTTCCTCCTTTGAAGAATCGGTGTTCTCGAGAGGGTGTTCGGCATCGACTATAAGCTGGCGCTCACACTCGGGACAATGGCGTGGTACGCCTCCGCGGACCTTCATTAGCCGCGCTCCGCAGAAGGGGCAGCGGTAGAATATCAGCGCCTGACCGTAGCCGCCGACTATGCACACTATTGCGATTATATATGCGGCGATAAGGTTCCTGTTCATGACGTAAAGCGCTATAAGTATGCCCAGCAGGGGCACTATTTTGAAAATGTTATAGCTGAGCATCAGCCTGCGCTTGAGCTTATCCATATCCATCAGGCAAGCCCTACCTTTCTGTATACCTTGCGGAGGGTCTTTCGTGCCTGAGCGGAAGCCTTTTCCGCGCCATCCGACATTATCTTCTCGAGGTATGCTTTATCCGAAAGTATCTTCTTATATTCGTTTTGAACGGGTTCGAGTCCGGCTATTACGGCTTCGGCTACTTCGGTCTTGAGGCTGCCGTAGCCGAGCCCGTCGAAATGCTTCACCGCTTCGTCCATGGTAAGCCCCGTGAAGGAGGTGTATATGGAGAGCAGGTTGGATACGCCGGGCTTATTCTCGGGGTCGAAGGCGATGAAGGTATCGCTGTCGGTGACCGCGCGCTTGAACTTTTTCATTATGACGGAAGGATCGTCCATTATGGCCACGAAGCCGTTGGGGTTAGGATCGGACTTGCTCATCTTCATGGAAGGATCCTGAAGGCTCATAACGCGGGCGCCGAATTTGGGTATGAAGCCCTCCGGGACCTTAAAGGTCTCCCCATAGGCATTGTTGAAGCGTATGGCTATATCCCGCGCGATCTCGATGTGCTGCTTCTGATCCGCGCCGACAGGCACAAGGTCGCTCTGATAAAGCAGTATGTCGCCTGCCATCAGCACCGGATAGGTGAAAAGGCCGGCGTTTATATTGTCCGCGTGCTTTGCGGATTTATCCTTGAACTGCGTCATTCGGGAGAGCTCGCCCATATAGGTGTTGCAGCACAGCACCCAGTTAAGCTCAGCGTGCTCGTGAACGTGGGACTGCACAAACAATACGGATTTTTCGGGATCTATGCCGCAGGCCAGCAGCAGCGCCACAGTCTCGCCGGCGCGCCTTCTCAGGTCGGTGGGATCCTGACGAACGGTCAGGGCGTGAAGATTGGCGACGCAGTAGTAGCAGAGCCTGTCATCGGTCTGCAGGAGCTTCCAATTTTTCAGCGCACCAACATAATTGCCCAATGTGGGGGAGCCGGAGGGCTGTATGCCGCTGAGTACTGTCTTCTTTTCCTGTTCTGCCATTTTATTTATGTAACCTCCATGATTTCACCTGTTCATATTGAAATATTATACTTTATTTGACTCGGGATAGCAACATTCCCTTGTTTGACCTTTTGCGCGATGCTACAATATAAAATACAAATAATCAAAATGGAGGCAAGCATGAGCCACCGCGCCCTTTACAGGCAATACCGGCCCGCCACATTCTCCGAGATGATAGGGCAGGAGCATATAACCACAATACTGAAAAACCAGGTGAAGTCCGGCACGACCGCCCATGCCTACCTTTTCGCGGGCACCAGGGGAACCGGCAAGACAAGCGCCGCACGCATACTCGCAAGGGCGGTGAACTGCGAAGCGCCCGTAGATGGCGAGCCCTGCGGCTGCTGCCGCTCCTGCAAAATAAGCGCCGTGGAATGTGCGGATATAATCGAGCTGGACGCTGCAAGCAACACCGGCGTGGACGATATGCGCGACATAATCGAAAAGGCACGGTTCATGCCTCTTGAGCTGAAGCACAAGGTATACATAATCGACGAGGCGCACGCGCTTTCCGCCAACGCCTTTAACGCCCTGCTGAAAACGCTGGAGGAGCCGCCTCCCCACGTAACGTTCATACTGGCCACCACCGAACCCCACAGGATACCTGCGACGATAATCTCCCGCTGCCAGAGAATGGATTTTCACCGGCTCGGCGTATCCGACATGGTCAAGCGCACCGAGGAGGTGCTTCAGCGCGAAAACGCCCATATAGAGCGCGACGGCCTGCTGGCCATAGCCCGAGCTGCCGAGGGCGGCATGCGTGACTGCCTCTCCCTGGCGGATCAGTGCCTGTCATTTTGCGGCAATAAAGTCAGCACACAGGACGTTTACAGCGTGCTGGGCAGCATGGAGGATGGCTTCTTGTTTGACATGGCGGAGGCCGTACTTTCCAGCGACCCGGCAAGGGCGCTGGAGCTGCTGGATCAGGTAGTTCGGGATGGCCGTGATTTGAAGGTGTTTTTACATGACCTGACGCAGCACATGCGTTCGCTGCTTTTGACGAAGCTTTGCGGCCATTGCAGCGATATACTGGACTGCACCGAGGACTCTATGAAGCGGTACGAGGAGCAGGCAAAGGAAGCAGGCGAAACGCGGCTTTTAAGATGCAGCGAGCTGCTGTTGCAGGCCGAGGGCAGGCTTCGGACAGTTACAATGCCGAGGGCGCTTATAGAAAGCACTCTTGTGCGCATATCCCGGCCCGAGGAAAAGCGCACCATGGACGACCTTATGGAACGCATCGAGGTTCTCGAGCGGCAGGTACGGGAAGGGGCGCCCCGGCGCACAGCAATTGCCGAGCCGATACCTATCGGGGAAAAGCCTGACGCCGATGAGTATCCCTGCGACTACGGCTTTGAGGAGCCGCCGGAACCCGAAGATGTGCCGCCCTTTGATATTGACGAGCCAATAAGGACTGCGCCTGCGTCAAAGCCGGAGAAGCAAAGCCCCGCACATCCGGCAAAACCGGCAGAGACGGCGGGCAGCATGTCCCCGCAGAAGCTGTGGAAGGCTATACTGGATAAGCTTGGAGAGACGGAGCGCACCATGGCGGTTTCCGGAATGTACGGCAAGGGAAGCGCCATAAACGGCAATGTGCTGGAGGTGGCTTTTGAGAGCGAAATAATATATCGCATGATGAGCGCGCCGGGAGCGCTGGAGAAGGTCAACGGAGCGGCAGATAAGGTGGCGCCCGGGTATACGGTGCGTATGACGCACAGCTCCGGCGGGGACGATATAGAGAGCACCGGCAGGGCGTTGTTTGGCAGCAACTTCAGGATAGAGAACTGATAAGCAACAAAAAATCAGCCATTTGCGGTGCGAATATTAAAAAAACGTGTCGCAAATGTGGAAAATAGCTTTTAAATTACCTATTATGCGGCGCTGCGTTGAACAGGGCCGCAAATTATGTTATACTGTTACACAAGTAAAATCCCGGAGGTATGTTGATGGCAAAGGGCGGTTTCCCCGGAATGGGCGGGGCGAATATGCAGCAGCTGATGAAGCAGGCGCAGAAGATGCAGCAGGATATGCAGCGCATGCAGCAGGAACTCCAGACCCGCGAGTTTACGGCTACCGTAGGCGGCGGCGCGGTCAGGGCTACGGCATACGGCAGCAAGGTGATAAAGTCTATCGAGATAGACCCTGCCTGCGTGGATCCGGATGATGTTGAGATGCTTCAGGACCTGGTGCTGTCCGCCGTCAACGAGGCCATGCGCATGGCGGAGGAAGCCACGAATTCCGAGGTCAGCAAGCTTACTGGCGGAATGGGATTGGGCTTCTAAAAACATATGGCAGACCCAATAAGCAATCTGGTCTCCCAGCTTTGCAGATTGCCCGGCGTAGGTACCAAGAGCGCGCAGCGCCTCGCCTACTTTATACTGGACATGCCCGAGAGCGAAGCACGCGAGATAGCAAAGGCCATAAACGACGCAAGGGACAAGATACACCACTGTCCCGTTTGTGGCAACTACACCGATACGGATCCCTGTGCCATATGCCGCGACGCCAGCCGCAAGACCGGTGTAATATGCGTGGTCAGGGACGCAAGGGATGTGGTAGCCATGGAAAAGATGCGGGAATTCCGCGGCACATACCATGTGCTGGGCGGGACGATATCCCCAATGGATGGCATTGGCCCGGACGATATACGCATAAAGGAACTTTTGCAGCGTATAGATGAAGGCGGGGTAAGCGAAGTGATACTGGCTACCAATCCGGACGTAGAGGGGGAAGCCACTGCGGTGTATATATCCAAGCTGCTCAAGCAGCGTGGGGTGAAAGCCACGAGGATAGCCCACGGCATACCCATCGGCGGAAATCTTGAATACGTGGACGAAATGACATTGCTGAAGGCAATGGAAGGCAGAAGGGAAATGTAAAGAATTTTTTAAAAAATTTGCAACCTTTTGGACGCCTGAAGCGTCTTATACTATAGAGCGAAGAAAACACCCATATCACCCGAAAGGAGAGGTAAAGATGAAGCGCATAACCGCACTGTCCACCATTGCTGTTGCCGTGATAGCACTTATTATAGGCCGCACATTCTCGGCAAGCGTAATGAGCAACGACCGCGTCATGGCGGACGTGCGTCAGAGTTATCGCAGCGCCTCACTGGTGGTGTCGGGTGAATGCATACAAAAGATAAATTCCGGCGACAATGCCCAGAGCCGTATTCTCATAGATGAGGTAATAGCCGGAAACGCCGGCAAAGGCTCCAAGATACTTGTAAAGGGCAGTTATACCGTAGGCGAAAAGTATCTGCTCTATCTTACGGAGGGCAATGATGTGCAGTATGCCGAGGACGAGGCAGACTATTGCTCCACCTCCGCGGATAACTTTGTGATCCGGGACGGAAATGTGGAATACGGCGGCTCGCGGATAAAGATCAGCGAGTTCAAAAAGGAAATGGACGCAATCTCAAGGGTCATCACTGCGCCCTCAAAGAACTACTACTACAATGATATCAGATCGCTTGTAAACGCCTCGGAGAATATATTCATAGGCCGTGTAAACAGCGCGTCTCATATGCGCAGCACCAAATTCCGCACCCAGGACGGCGGAAGCACAGTCGAAAAGAAGGCGCCATCCGCAAATCTTACCATCAGTGTATACGGAAACATAAAGGGCGATATAGGCTACGGTCAGGAAATAAATCTGGTATATGTTCCTTCAGCCAGCGAAAACATGACGGATGCCGGCACCCTCCAGCCCAAGCCGGTGAGCGCCGACAAAGCGGTAAAGCTTTCCGAGGGCGATACCTACCTGTTCTTCCTTGCGGAGGATCCTGACCCCAAGCAGGATCACTGCTTCCCGGTAAACTCCATACAGGGTTGGATAAAGGTAGAAAATGATAAGCTGACCGTGTCCGATGAGAACGGCGTTGCGAGGGGATACACAGACCTCTCTCAGCTGGTAGCCGATATAAACAAGGTAAAATAAAAATCAGACGATAGCAAGGCAGTCCCCGCTTTATGGCGGGGACTGCTTTATGTATAAATGCGGCCGGCGCGTTAAGCTTAGCCCTGCTTTGAGCTTTCCTCACAAAGCTCATCCAGCGCCTGCTGGGCCTGCTCCCACTGGGAATAGAGGGCATCGATCTCGGCCTGCTTGTCGTCTGCCTTTTTTGCAAGCTCTGCGGATTTTACATAGTCCGATGCTACCGCCGGCGAAGCGAGTTTTTGATTTATGTCTTCAAGCTCCTGTTCAGCGGCCGCTATGCGCTCCTCTGCTCGGCGGACAGCGCCCGCCGCCCGTTTCAGTATGCGCTGGCGCTCCTTTTGAGCCTTGTAGCTGTTGGGCTTTTCCGCCTTGGGGGAGGCAGCTTCAGCTGAGGGCTGAGGCCTTCGCGCAATTGCTTCAAGGTAATCGTCATAGCCGCCTATGTATTCAGTAAGTCCGTCTTCCTCCATGTAGAGTATGCGGTCCGCCATGCGGTTGACCAGGTATCTGTCGTGGGTGATTATGAGCATGGTACCCTCGTAATCCTCCAAAGCGGCCTCAAGAGCCTCCCGGGAGGATATGTCAAGATGGTTGGTGGGCTCGTCCAGCAGCAGCAGGTTGGCCCCTGAAAGCATAAGCTTGAGAAGCTGTATGCGTGCCTTCTCGCCGCCGGAAAGGGCGACTATCTCGTTGAATACCTCGTCGCCGCGAATGAGGAACGCCGCCAGGGCGGAACGGACTTGGGTAAGGTCCATTCTTGGGTAGGCGTTATGTATTTCCGCAAGTGCGGTGCTGTTGGGATCAAGGGAGGTCATGGTCTGCTCGTAGTAGCCGGGCTGCACCTTGGCGCCCAGACGCACAGTGCCGGAATCCTGCCTTTCAAGGCCCATTATTATCTTCATGAGGGTGGTCTTGCCGCAGCCGTTGGGCCCAAGCAGGAATACGCGCTCTCCCTTGCGGATATGCATGGAGACGTTTTTGAACACCGGCTTATCGTAGGACTTGCTCAGCTCTTCGCACATAAGCACATCGTTGCCGCCTACTTCCCTCGCGGTGAACTTGAAATGTATGGAGGAGGTGTCCTTTTCGGGAGCTACCAGCTCTGCCTTCAGCCGTTCTATCTGCTTGAGCTTCGCCTCGGCGGTAATGAAATTGTGAGCCTGACCCCAGCGGCGCTGCTGCTCTACAACGCCTTCGAGGCGGTGTATTTCTTTCTTCTGATTGGCATAGTGCCTGCGCAGTATTTCGTTGCGGGTGCTCATCAGCTCCACGTGGCGGGAATAGTTGCCGTTGGTGGCGGTGAGCTTGCCGTTTTTTATTTCAAGGGTGCGGTTGGTTACCCTATCCAGAAAGTACCTGTCGTGGGATATGACTATAAACGCCCCTGAGTAGCTCTTGAGAAAATCCTCAAGCCAGGTGACGCTTTGTATGTCAAGGTGATTGGTAGGCTCGTCAAGCAGCAGCAGCTCCGCGCCGGAGAGCAGCAGCTTTGCCAGCTGGGCCTTGTTGCGCTCTCCGCCGCTCATGTCGCTGAGAGGCTTGGCGAATTCGCTTTCGGTAAAGCCGAGACCCAGGAGAGTGCTGCGTACCCTGCTCCTGAAGGTCAGGCCGCCCTCCCGCTCGTACCGTTCGTTGAGGGATTGCTGATGGGAAATAAGAGAGGATACGTCGCTGCCGCCATTGGATATTTCCTCGGAAATACGCTCAAGCTCCTGCTCTATACGTATGAGGTGGTCAAATGCCGCTACTGTGGATTGGTACAGTGTATCCGAGGTGTTCTCCACGTTTTGACGCATGAATCCCATGCGGGCGCCCTTATGTTTCATCACGGAGCCGGTGTCAGGTGCTTCCTCGCCTGTGAGTATGCGAAAAAGGGTAGTTTTGCCGCACCCGTTTACCCCTACCAGGCCCACCTTGTCCCGGGGGGCTATCTCAAAGCTTACCCCGTCGAAGAGAAGACGGGCGGAATAGCTCTTGCTTATGCCGCTTGCGGCTAATAGTGCCATGGTAAAATACAGTTCCTTTGCCGAAATATTGGATCGAATTATATTTTACACTAATATTACTGCTATTGCCATACGGTTTTTACGCCTAAAGGGACAGCGAAGCATATTGTTCATTGGACAAAATATGCCAGTATGCGCTATAATTATCAAGTATGGAAGCTACTAATGATTTGCGGAAAAACCAAAGGAAAAACAGACAGGATAGGCGCCCCATGATGAAGCGGCTCAGAATACCGCTCCTTACTGCGGGAGGCGTTGTGCTGTGCGCTTTTGTGCTGATACCCATGGCCTTTGATACCCTCGACATAGGACCGGAGATAGTGGAAGTATCCAAGTCCATGCTTCATATGCCAAGCCCCACCCCGACGGCGGAGGTGGCGGAGAACTTTGCCATTACGGCAGCTGCGCCTAAGGATGCAGCGGAGGCTCCCTCAAAGTACCGGCTGCTGAAGCTCGGCGATACAGACCCTGTGGTGGCGGACATACATGAGAGGCTGGCGGAGCTGCAGTATATGGACGGCGATGAACCTTCAGCGTACTTCGGCGAGCCTATTGAAGCGGCGCTGAAGCGTTTTCAGCGCATACACCACATGAAAGAGACGGGCGAGGCGGACGAGCTGACACAGGAGATGCTCTTCTCGGATAAGGCTGCCATGTATAAGCTTCAGCAGGGCGACGAGGGAGAGGACGTGGAGTCCCTTCAGGAGCGCTTGCAGGATTTGGGCTACGAGGTGGAAAAGACCAACGGCTACTTTGGCGTGGCCACGGTAAAGGCGCTCTCCTCCTTTCAGATAAAGAACAAGCTTGACGCCACCGGCGTTATGGATACCGACACGGCGGATATACTTTACTCAAACAATGCAAGGCCCAAGGTGGATCCAACCCCTTCGCCTACGCCTAAGCCCAGAGCCACGCCTACGGCAAAGCCGGCGAAAACGCCTAAGATCAGCGCTACGCCCAGGGCCGGGAATGAAAGCATAGGCACTACCAAGACGGCCGACCCCGGCGCGCAGATCGAAAACACCCCCAAGACGGGCGGAGGCGGTAATGTTTCCGCTGCTACCGGCAGTGTGGACGGATTTATCGCCACGGCTATGGCTCAGCAGGGGAAGCCCTATATCACGGCGGACGAGGGCCCGGACAGCTTCGATTGCAGCGGTCTCGTATACTACTGCCTCGTCAACAACGGCGTAAAGGTGGGCCGTATGAGCGCCAAGAGCTATGCCGTGATTGACAGCTGGGAAACCGTCTATTCTACGAGCGATCTGCGCCCAGGCGATTTGCTGTTCTTCTGGAACAGCGGCAGAACGCGCATTTATCATACCGGAATATGGCTGGGAGGCGGAAAATACATACATGCCTCTTCCTCTGCGGGGCAGGTAGTGGTCAGCGGCTGGAGCGACTGGGCTAAAAACAGCTTCAGCCACGGCAAGAGGGTATACTAAATTAAAAATATCAAGGAGGAGAATGGCTATGAACAGAGAAGAGGCATACGAGCTTTTGCACAAGTACATGAAGGGCGAGAACTACATTCAGCATTCCATGGCAGTTGAAGCCATAATGCGAGGCTTGGCCAAGCGCCTTGCGCCTGAGGACGTAGAGTATTGGGGCATCGCCGGCCTTTTGCACGACCTTGATGAGGAGCAGTGCGACTGGCGCAACCACCCGGAGGTACACGGCCCCACCAGCGTGAATATACTGCATGAGAACGGCGTGAACGACCCTGTGCTTGAGGGGGCGATAATGGCTCACAACCCTCTTTGCGGAAAAAAGGCAGGTACCACAATAGAATACGCTCTGCTGGCGGCAGACCCAATGAGCGGCTTCTGCAAGTCTGTGGCGCAGATATATCCGGATAAAAAGATTGCCAGCGTAAAGCACAAGAGCGTTGTAAAACGCTTCAAGGAGGTGCGCTTTGCCGCAGGCGCGAACCGGGACTACATGAACGCCATAGTCCACACCGGCCTCACGCTGGACGACCTAATAGATGTTGCGCTGGAGGAGATGACCGCCATAGCGGATAAGCTCGGCCTGTAAACAAAAAGCCCCAGATAGCTAAAAATAAAGGCAGCGAATATAAATCGCTGCTTTTTTATGTGCTTTTTTTTGTTTTAACCCTCATCATCAGCGTCGAGATTGTCTATGGCGTATTGCAGGCACTGAATCACCAGAGCGTTGAGGGATAGATTGTGCTTGCACGCCAGCTTGTCAAGATAATCCATCATGTCGGCGGGCATGCGGAAGGTCTTGGTGACAGTATCGCTCGATGGTGCGGGTTTGATCTTAAATGACATAGCAATATCCTTTCTCTTGCCTTTCAATTATATTTTGCATTGTAACGCCTAAAAATTAAACAAAGAAATTGTGTGCTAATTGCAAGAAACGACACGAAAGGTCATTGTTCGTCATTTTTTGATTGCAAAAATAATTGCAAATAGATTGCGCGTGTGGTAGCATTTAAATAACGGTGCGAAAACACGTTCAATATTAACAATAACGTTATGATGGGAGTGTACTATGAAAAAATTACTTGCGATTCTCTTGGCGCTTGTTATGGTGCTGGCGGTGGTACCGGCGATGGCGGCTGCTGCTCCGGAAAAATGGGATATTTCCAAGTCAAAGACCGCCACAAACCTTGATGCAAATTATGAGTCTAAGGTTACACTGTCTTTACCCAGTGCAGAGGAACCTCTTGTATCCGATATAGTATTTGTTCTGGATAAATCAACCAGCGCACAATTGGAACAACAGGCTCTTGATATGCTCGGAAAGTTAAAGGTGCATGTTGAAGAAACAGGTGCTACCGTGAAGGTGGGCGTGGTAATCTTTAATAAGGTAGCGAATGTAGCGAATGATGGCAAATTCTTCAACTTGGCTACAGAGTATGATGGTATCGAAGCGGCTATTAAACAGGAGGTAAAGAGCGGTACAAATACCCATGCGGGTCTGCTGGCTGGCAAAAAGATGCTTGACGATGATAAATCCGTGGAAAACAACCGCAAATATCTGATCTTTGTCAGCGACGGCATCACCTATATGTATAATGCTGAGCCGACTGTCACCGCATGGAGCTTTTGGGGTGATGAATGGAAAAACTGGGCCGGACCCGATAACTGGAATTCAAAATATGGAAACAATAATCCTCCTACCGACTGGGATGCTTGGCTGATCAATGTTGGCAATCAGATCAAGGCTCAGGGAACTGAATATGAGTATTCCTATAATGGTACAGCAACAAAGTCTACTCCGCAGGATGATACTTTCAAGAATTACGCAAACTCCATCGATAAGGCTCTGTATTTGACCAATGAGGTATATCAGGAGGCAAAGGAAGCAGGATATAACTGTTATGCCATGACGGCCGACAGCGGCGCGGACACGACTTATCCCTGGGGCCCCAGCTTTATGAATTATCTGGCAGGCGGTAAGATGGTTGATTTCAGTGAAATAAGGAATAATATCCTGTATCTTGTGGGCCCGGGTTCTACCGTAACCGATAGGATGGGGAAAACTGCCGATTATGATTTTGATTTTATTAACAGCGCGGCTAATCTTTCCCTAAAGGTTGACGAAACAGCATATGCGGTATCCGCTAAGACTGAGAGCCTTAATGAGCATGAAACGGCGCGCTACCTGTTTACATCGGACGGTGTTGTGGCGGCAAATCAGGCGGAGGCACCTTTCGTACTCCACTATTATGCTAAGGGAACTGACGGTGCGAGCGACGAGTGCTTTGTATGGGATATCAACGTCCCGGTCTCCAATTTTGCGCCAGTACAGCTTACCTACGCAGTCAAGCTGACCAATCCCAAGACCGCTTCGGGCACATATGGTACTTATGATAAGGATGGCTCTAAGAATTACGAAGGGTTGTATACCAATAACTCCGCCGTATTGATTCCCAAGAACAGCAGCGGCGATACGGGCGCGGATGAAACCTTCAACAAGCCCACGGTTTCCTATACCGTTTCCGGCGGAGGTGGCGGCCATACCCATTATGACCCCACTCCCTCCGTCCCTGTGGTGGTCGTAGTGCCCCCCAAGACAGGCGATATGACGATATGGCAGAGCATACTGCACTTCTTAGGGATAAGGTAAGCAAATAGCGGAATGAATAAGCCCCCTACCGAATGGTCGGGGGCTTCTTATTATTGTGAAGGCGCATATTTACCGCTGCGGCGGGAAGCGGCGGCAGGGCGGGTAAAGGCTGAGCTTCGTAAAAAAAATCGCCGCAAGCTGAGTAAAACTCGCGGCGATGTTGGCGCGCCCGGCGCGATTCGAACGCGCTGCCTTATGCTCCGGAGGCATACGCTCTATCCAAGTGAGCTACGGGCGCCTGTCTTATTATGATAGCATTTTTGGCGGGATAATTCAACCCCAAAAGCTAAATGCCCAATATGCACAGCGCTTCGCGTATATTCTTTACACGGGTATAATTCAGGCCGTCTACCTTGGGAAGCGCATCGCTATTGGGGACGACTATGTGGGAGAAGCCAAGCCGGGCGCACTCCTGTATGCGCTTGTCCAACCGGTTTACGGGGCGGACTTCGCCTGTAAGCGAAAGCTCCCCAAGAATGGCGGTACGGGGCGGAAGGGCGATGTCTGCGCCTGCACCTGCTATACACATGGCTACGGCAAGGTCGCAGGCACGCTCGTCAAGACGTATGCCGCCTACTACGTTAGTGTAAACGTCCTTGTCGTAGAACCTCAGGCCAGCCTTCTTTTCCAGCACTGCCAGCAGCAGCACGAGGCGGTTGTTGTCCAGACCCGCAGCCATGCGGCGGGGGTTGGAGAAGGGAGATGTAGAAAGCAGCGCCTGCACCTCAACCATCATGGGGCGGGTGCCTTCCATGGCGCAGGTAACTGCACAGCCGGGAAGATCCGTGCCGGTTATGAACAGCGTGGAGGGGTCGGATATCTCCGCCATGCCGGTGGAGCGCATCTCAAAGACGCCTATCTCGTCAGTGCTGCCAAATCGATTTTTTACCGAGCGCAGCAGGCGGAAGGAATCCTGCCTGTCGCCTTCAAAATAAAGCACCGTATCAACCATATGCTCGAGTATGCGGGGACCTGCTATGGCGCCGTCCTTAGTCACGTGGCCTACGATAAATGTGGCCGCGCCGGTGCGCTTTGCCATGCGGGTGATGAGGGAGGTGGCCTCCCGTATCTGGGATATGCTGCCGTTTGTACCGGAGCAGTCCGCCGAGTACATAGTCTGTATGCTGTCTATCATTACGTAGGCGGGCTTTACCCGGTCTACCTCGCTCTCGATGGCGGAAAAGTCGTTTTCGGCAAGTATGAGCATATCTCCGCCTACGCCGAGACGCTCCGCCCGAAGCTTTAGCTGGGACGCGGATTCCTCGCCGGTGACGTATAATACTGTGCCCTGCTTCGTAAGCTCTGCGGCTGTCTGCATGAGGAGGGTAGACTTGCCTATGCCGGGATCGCCGCCCAAAAGGGTGACGCTGCCGGGTACTATGCCGCCGCCGAGAACTCTGTCAAGTTCTCCTATGCCTGAGGACACGCGGCCGGAGGCGGTAGTGGTGACATCGGCTAAGGGTATGGCGTGGGCGTAGGTGAGGTTGTTTATGGAGGGAACGGAGGATATCTTCTTTTGCTCCAACATGGTGTTCCAGCTGCCGCAGGCGGGGCATTTGCCCAGCCACTTGGTGCTTTCGTAGCCGCATTCCCCGCAGAAAAATACGCTGCCCTTCGCTTTTGCCATATTATGCTCCTTGGATCTTATTATCAGGGTATTTTGGTGAATTTTACTATGTCACGCTCGCGGGAGGTGACGTCCATCCAGACCACATAGTCGTCGGATACGCCCAGCAGCAGGGCGGATTCATACTCCTGGGTCACGCGGTATACCTTGCCCTCCGCAAAGGAAAATACCAATATGCTGCTGGAATCCGTATCGGTATTTGTGCGGGAATAGGCTATAAAATGGCTGCCCAGCCCGAACTCGACCACGCAGCGATCCACCTCAGTGGGAGTGCCGGAGAGGCCGTCCGCCGCATAAAGGGCCGTGTCCCGGCCGTGAAGCTCGGTTAGCCAGGCGATGTATCTGCCGTTGTACTCCGGGTCATGCACGAAGGTGCCGGGCTTGATAGACTTTATTGAGGATTCATTGAGGTTTATGTAGCGTATCACGCTGGTGTCCGAGTTGCCGTCGGAGGTGGCGGAATCCGCCCATATCAGCGTGTCATTTGATAAAAAGGGCTTGCTCTGGCCATATACCGAGCTTGAGAACATGGCCACTACGGTGGATTCCATGGTGGTCAGGTCGTATACGAACAGCTTGTCCTTATTGGTGCCGGTGCGGTCGGTGAAGGCGGCATAATTGCCCGACAGGAAGGGCTCAGGCTGGCCGGAGTATATGTCCTTGACCTTTACTGCCTTCAGAGGGGAGGCGGTAAGATCGACCGCCATGATGGCGCCGCCGCCTGACAGACTCCCGTCCAGGTATACCAGCCACTTATCGTTGAATTTGGGGAACAGGAAGTGGTCGTTCTGGGGCGTAAGGTTTATCTTTTCGCTTATGCGGGTGCTTGGGTGGAAGAAGAACATGTCCCTGAACACCACGTTTTTGCCGGAGGAATCCAGCTTGCCCGCGGAGATTACCATCTTTTCGTTGTAAAAGTATGGGTCGGTAAACCACTTATAGCTCGATGAGCCGTCAAAAACCAGCTCCTGAGAGCTGCCGGTAAAGTCATACAGACTCATTGGGTTGGGGGTAGGCGTGGGTATTGGCGTAGGGGCGGGGGTAGGCTCGGGGGCAAATGGGGGCCTGTAATCCCAGCCCATGAAGTCTGCCGCCTTGGGTATGACCACATAAAATATAGCGTAAAGCAACGCCAAAAAGACCAGTATTACTGCTAAAAGCTTGAGTATGGGGCCCCATACCGAGGCGCTGAGGCTGCGCCTGCGCCTTCTGCGCTTTGCTCTCTTGAAACGGCGTCTTGACATATATATTTAAGCTCCCCGAATCGACAACATATTACATATAAATTATAGCATGATGGGTGCCGCTATATCAATCGCGGCATTTGTTAATTATACCAGTAATTATATCAGCAAAAAGCCGCAACTTTGTCATTTTAATTTGTTCCGACTATTGGTATAATCAATCGGTATGATAAAAATAATTCTGTTTAAATAAAGGAGAAGGATATGCTGGGAACCATAGTAAATGCCGGGGCCATAATATTGGGCTGCGCTGCGGGTCTGTTGCTCAGGCGAGGCATACCGGAAAGGGTGACGGACGCGGTGATGAAGGGCATAGGGCTCTGCGTCATTTATATAGGCGTATCCGGCGCGCTGAATGGGGAAAAGACCATCGCCATGATAATCGCCATGGCGGCGGGCGGCGCCATAGGAACGGCGCTTGACCTAAACGGCGGAATGGAGCGCTTGGGCAGGCTCCTCGAGGAAAAGCTCGCAAGGGGCGGAAGCGGCCTTTCAGCAGGCTTCGTTACCGCCAGCCTCATATACTGCGTAGGCGCGATGGCGGTGGTGGGCAGCCTGCAAAGCGGCCTCACCGGCAGTCACGATATGCTCTATACAAAGTCGCTTCTGGACGGCATTTCCGCCATAGTTCTTACCGCAAGCCTTGGGATAGGGGTCGGCCTGTCGGCTGTCAGCGTGCTCATATACCAGGGAGCCATAACGCTGCTCGCGGGGCTGCTTGCGCCCGTGCTGACGGATGCCGTGGTGGCGGAGATGACCTGCGTGGGGAGTATGCTGATATTCGCACTGGGCTTGAATATGATAGGCGTTACGAAGATAAAGGTGATGGACTTTGTACCCGCCATGTTCCTCGTTATACCCCTGTGCTATGTGCTGTGATATTAAGATAGGTTATTGCGAAGAGTATAGTGGAGCCTATTAATTATTGGGTGTTTTTTGCCGTTCGGGTTGTAATGGCATCGCGCTCCGTGATAAAATCATAATCAGGAAAGAATGTCCCGGTGTATCAACTCATCGGGCAGCTAATATTCAAGGAGGATATTTCATGCAGTATTCACGCGAAGTGGAAGAGATGTATTGCGTTGCAAAGGGCGCAAAGCATGATCCTGCCCCCATACCCGAAGAGGGCAAATGGGTCAAGGCTAAGGAGATTAAAGACATAAGCGGCTTCACCCACGGTGTGGGCTGGTGCGCGCCTCAGCAGGGAGCCTGCAAGCTTTCCCTCAACATAAAGGGCGGCGTCATTCAGGAAGCATTGGTGGAGACCATCGGCTGCTCCGGCATGACCCACAGTGCCGCTATGGCAGCAGAGATACTCCCCGGCAAGACCATTCTGGAGGCGCTGAACACCGACCTGGTATGTGATGCTATAAACACCGCTATGAGGGAACTGTTCCTTCAGATTGTATATGGCCGCAGTCAGAGCGCCTTTTCCGATGACGGCCTGGCAATTGGTGCCGGTCTTGAGGATCTGGGCAAGGGCCTCCGCAGCCAGGTAGGCACCATGTACGGCACCCTGAAGAAGGGTCCCCGCTATCTGGAGATGGCGGAAGGTTACGTACTTGGCATAGCTCTGGACGAGGATGACCAGATCATCGGCTATAAGTTTGTACACCTTGGCAAGATGATGGAAGCCATCAAGAAGGGCATGGACCCCAAGGAAGCATACGAGAAGAACATCGGCACCTACGGCCGCTTTGCTGAGGCCGCTAAGGTGATCGACCCCCGCAAGGAATAAGGAGGGCGCGATAATGGCAACTTTTGAAGGTTACGAAAGAAGAATAGATCAGATCAACCCCGTACTGGCGCAGTATGGCCTCAAATCACTTGAAGAGGCGGACGAGCTGCTCAAGTCCAAGGGGATAGACGTGCGCAGCATAGTGCTGGGAATACAGCCCATCGCTTTTGAGAACGCCGTATGGGCCTACACCCTTGGCGCAGCCATCGCCGTAAAGAAAAACGTAAAGACTGCCGCCGAAGCTTCCGAGTGCATAGGCGAAGGCCTCCAGACCTTCTGCATTCCCGGTTCCGTAGCAGATCAGCGCAAGGTCGGTATTGGCCACGGCAATCTTGGAGCCATGCTACTGAGCGAAGGCACCAAGTGCTTCGCTTTCCTGGCAGGCCATGAGAGCTTTGCCGCAGCTGAGGGCGCTATCGGCATAGCCCGCACCGCAAACAAGGTCCGCAAGGAGCCCCTGCAGGTTATCCTGAACGGTCTCGGCAAGGACGCTGCACAGATCATCTCCCGTATCAACGGCTTCACTCACTGCGAGACCGAGTACAATCAGTACACCGGCGAGCTGACTGTCACCAAGACCACCGCCTACAGTAAGGGCGAGCGTGCCAACGTGCGCTGCTATGGCGCTGACGACGTAAACGAGGGCGTGGCCATAATGCGCCATGAGAGCGTGGATGTTTCCATTACGGGCAACTCCACCAACCCCACCCGCTTCCAGCACCCGGTCGCAGGCACCTACAAGAAGTGGTGCGTCGAGAACGGCAAAAAGTACTTTTCCGTTGCTTCCGGCGGCGGCACTGGCC
>ERZ780157.2379-NODE-2379-length-17556-cov-3.447174_pt1 | contig 17556 bp, 28 predicted proteins | sample MGYA00511169_ERZ780157 | MGnify/ENA primary metagenome ERZ780157 (study PRJEB29588, sample SAMEA1965149) | human gut metagenome | biome: human gut; feature: human-associated habitat; material: faeces | place: Denmark | collected 2008/2010 ... | reverse complement strand
CGTCCCTTCGGCCGATGGTTCTTTCCCTCTATCCCAGGTCCAGCTCTCCCAGCTTCTCCAGCTTATGCTCCTCCTTGTCGCTCTCGCACACGGCGCGGAACTCGAGGACGCGTCCGGCCTCCGAATACACGTGAAGGGCACGTTGACGGCACTTAAAGGAAGAGTTCACCATCAGTACCTTCTCCGCCGCGGGACGGTCCGCGAAGAGCGTCTCCTGCTTCAAGGGCACTTCGAGAATCCTCTCGATCTCCTCCGTGGTGTAGGGCTCCTCATGGAGCGTGCTCTTCACGATCGTCTCCATTTCCTTCAACGACTTGTTCCCCAGATCGCGCGCCAGGTCCTGCAGCGACGCGTAATTCAGGTAGTCCGCGAGACCGTACGCCTTCGCGATGATCTTCGCCGCCAGTCGGCCCTCCACCACGCGCAGGTTGTAGCCCTTCGCTGCGGTCACCGCCTTCGGCGCCTGGTAGAAGGAGTTGGAGATCACGAACACTCCGCCCGAGGGTAGCTGGACGGGCGTCACATGGAGCGGATTGAACTGGATGTGGCAGGCGTACCCGCGGATGCCGTGGACGGAGATGGCCTGGTCCATGCCGCCGCCCATCGTGCCGATGTAGAATCTGCGAATGAGGAGGGGAGGCAAATGATACTCGGACACGCGGCTCGTCTCGGCAAGGGAGTTCTTGTCGAAGGGCATTCCGTTCGCGAGGGCTGTCGCCATGCACGATGCCACGACGAAAGCCGAGGAGGAGGAAACGCCTGCCGCGGGCGGCACGGTGCCACTGACGCAGACCTTGAGTACACGGGGCGTGTGGTTCTATTCGTGAGTGTGCACGAGAAGGAAGACTTCTTTGTTCAGATTGTCGAAAGCGCCCTTGTAACCGCACTGGAAGTACAGAGACCAGTTGTGCTCCTTCCCCATGTCCGCCTTGGGGTCGACGGGAAGCTGCTTGCTCTCGAACTGGGAATCCTACGCCAATGAAACAGGCTACTAAGCCCACTTACCACATTATGGATGCTAAACTCGGTCTGTCCGTCCTTATTCTCCTCCGATCCGACTGCCATAATCATGTCGTTGGCAATCGCCATCGGCAGCACAGAGTATCTATACGATCATAGCATCGAAAGAGACATACCCGTGGTAATCGATATGCTCTCCAATCAGATTCACACGACCCGGAGCGCGGACGTAGAAATCGGGACTGCAGCCGTACTTCTCCTTGAACAGAGCGTTCAATTCCTGGAAGCGGGAAGTAATCGCAGGGACATCGTCATACACGTCGTTGACGCTAGAGAGTGAGTCTTTCAGTGCACCCTTCTCTTACGTGTGGTAGCAGGGCACGGTGGGGGTAATAGCACTCATGGATGAAGAGAAAGAGTACTGGGGGTTTGTGTTCACTGTCCATGATGATCAAGGAGGATCCGTACAGTCGTCCAGTTATCCGTATCTTGGAGAATCTAGTGAAGCAAGCCCATGAACAGCCTGCCATCCACATCAGTGAGCGTTTAGTTAACCAAATCCATGAACGACCAGCCATCCACATCAGTGAGCGTCCAGTCATCCAAGCCCATGATCATTCACTCTTGAAACAAACAGCATCAAAGACAGTTCCATTCTGCCGACAACGCGTTTTCACGAATCGAGTAAAGATACTGGTTGTTTATCGCTCTTACGGAGCTCGGACCCGAGAACACGGAGCGCAAACGAAGACCACAGTACACGCACTCTTCTCCCTCGACGTACTTCTGATAGCAGCAACTACACACGCGCACATCGGTTCTGTGCACAGTCGGTTTCCACGAAACAGGACAGTAATCGTCAATGCACTGCAGACTGCACCACGCCTCATGACCCTCGTTCAAAACCACCTCCTTCTTACAGCACTCACACACACGACGCACTGGTTTGTCATGCACCTCTTCTCGTCTCCTCTTCCTCAAATATGGATCCTTCTCCTCCAACTGAAAGCGAATCCACCGCGCCTCCTCCTCCTCTCGCTTCTCCAGAGCAGCGTACAGCAGTCTCCTCCGAAGAGCCACGATCACATCCACATTCCTCTCTCCCGACAGTGTCCACGGCTCCTTCGTGCGGAATTGGCGACACAGCGTGATGTGAAGGAGGTGGAGGTGTTCGATGCTCACGTCCTTCTGGGCGATGATCGCCTCCCATGCACTGCACATCAGAGCGTGGAGGGCTGTCGGAGCGAGCGCTGCTGCCGGCAGCCAGATGGAATCGGGTGAAGCGAGCTCTGGCAGAGGCAGAGAGGAGAGAGCCAGGAATTGAACACGGTAGTCCACGGTGGACGTCTTCGGCAGCGTCTGGTCGTAGCACAGGTAGAGAAGAGCGGGGAAGAGAGGAAAGAGAGAAACGCCTCCAAGCAGAGAGAAGTCAGTGTTGCAGTCGAAGAATGGGACAAGCGACGTGGAAGAGGCGACGGTCGAGGAAAGGAGATCCACTATGCGATACACTAAAGTTGTGGTGAGGAGTTGGCACGCAGAAACCGGTCCCCCAATCACCACAATTCCTTCATTCTCCGCGAAACGGGAAAGCACTGTGGGGGCTTGCGGGAGGGCGAATCGGAAGCAGCACACGTGCACTCCGTCACTCGCGATCACAACATCGTCCTGTTTGCTAAGATACTTGATCGCCGCTTGACAAGGGTGAGAGTGTTCCAGAATGGAATCGAAGCACACAGTGGCGGAAGCGGGAACAACCGGATTCTCTTCCCTGTGTTGGTCCTCTCCGACATATGGAGGAATAATCACTGGAGGAACCATGCTGCCTCCAGTCGATGGATTCGGGAGAAGCGACACAGGACTCGTGGGATCCGATGCATTGAGAACAACAATGCGCCCGTATAGCGTTCCGCATAGAAGAACGGAGTCAGCATGCAGAATGCTCGTGATAATGTCGGAGTACTTGGCGCACCATGATACGTTGAAAACGAGTTGCGTTTCCTGTTCGTCCTTCCACACGTACTCAAAGCGGAAGAGCGTGTCGTTCACAGTCACCACAAGGGAGGAAGACGGGAGAAAGCAGCAGTTGCATGCAACAAGCGATGCGTCTTTCATTACAGACCGAATCATAGGTGTAAGGTCGCCAACCTCCTCCATATACAGAAGACCCAGCGTTGACGGCAATCTCCACAGTTTCACTTCCCCTGAGCGTGTAATGGTTAAAAGGAAAGAAGAGGAACCCAAACGCGCCTCACAAGGACCCCATTCCACACACCAGTACGCGTCTCGAGTCACACTCGCTGATTCCTCTTCACTGTCTCGTTTACGCTACGAATCAACAGAAAGGGATTTGAATACCTTCTTTCCCGCTGTTTTCCCTTCCTCTTCCCCGTTACCCTCTTTGGATTCACTTCTCAGACAGTAAGACACGTTGAGATATGGATTTAGCACTTTGCAGTTCGCTTTATCCGCGAATGCCACGAACCCCTCTTCTGACACGGATACGCACTTCACGAGATGGCCCGGCTCCATTCTCGTGTAGACATTCTCTTTGTAGACTTCATAAGGATCCAGTTCATTCATCTAAAACAAATGTGATGTGCGGATGATCGAAGCTATCCGTGTCTCACTACATGAATGGGAGGGTACGTTGAGAGGACCAGACAAGCATGTGCTTTTCTGTGCTCCCTTGATCTCCACAACGCCAGTGGACTGCATGGAGAAGAGAATAACGTCCCCGGGAGACAATCAAGTAAACGGGATAGAGAAAAGAGGTGCGTCCAATGAGGCGGCGCGCACGAATTCACTCCTTTCCAGTTCACAGCCAATCTTCATTATTTCCTACGCTATCATGGGTGTAACTCCGAGCAAAACGACCGCTGAGATCTTGCGCGACAACAAGAACGCCATTCGCACGTCCATCAGAGAAATCGACCGTGAAGAGAGGCAAATTCAGCGCCGCAGGACCGAGGTTGAAGCGAAAATCAAGAAGAGCGCCAAGGAGGGCCGTGTCGTAGGGGAGGCGAGTGTGGTTCACGGGTAGAACGAGGTGAAGATATTTGCAAAGGATTTGGTGCGCATAAAGAAGGCCATTGAGAAGTTTGAAGTGGCCAAGGCGAATCTGCAGGGCATTCAGATTCAGCTCATGACTGCGAGCGGTCAGGAAGCTATCACATCTGCGCTCAAGGGCTGCTGCCAGGCGTACCGTTCCTTGAATGGTCTGATGGATCCTAAGGCGATGCAGCGCATTATGGCCGAGTACCAGAAGGAGAGCATGCGTCAGGAGATCATGAGCGAGGTGATGGAGGGCGCGATGGACGACGCGATGGGCAACCTGAACGACCAGGAGGCGGAGGATGAGTTGGTGGAGAAGACTCTCCAGGAGATCGGCGTGTCGGTAACGGGTCAGTTGCTTGATCCTTCCTCTGCTGAGAAGCCTCAGGTGGACGCGGCTCAGGTTGATGATTTGTCGAAGAGACTGAATAACTTGTAAATGTACTTTGTAGTGCGTGTTTGCTTCCAAACAAGAGAGGAAAAGGACTTGTTGAACTGTTGAAGCGCGAGTGCCAGTCCAACGAGAGAGTTCTTCGGCTCCTTCCTGGGGGTGGGAGTGACTGGCTTGGTCTTGAGTTGAGAGGGGGTTGTTGTCGGAGCGTTGGTTTGTCTGGGAGTGGCTTCTCTCTTTCTGTGTGTGCTCTGAGTGTCATTCCGTTGTTTCTGGGTGTGATTCGCGTTGTTCGGGTGAAAGCCATTTCCGTTGTTCTGTTGCGTGTCACTTCCTCCACTCGGAACAACGCTCCTTTGAACGACACCCTTATGAACTGCACCCTGACCAACACCCATCTGAATTGCACTCGGCTGACTAACACCCCTCTGAACTGCACTCGGCTGACTAACACCCCCACTCCGCCGATACGGCACAAACACCCTCCCCTGACCAATCGCCGTGTAAAACGCAACCACTCTACCCCTCACACCACACACTCTCCCCCACTTCGGGTTGCTTCGCACGCTCTGCGCACTGAACCCCGTCACGCGCATGCGCTCCATGCTCACGCCGCGACTCAGCGCCACGTACGTCATGCCCACCTCGAACACGCCATGTAGATCCACATCCAACAGGTCGATCGTCATTCCCTGCGATTTGTGGATCGAGATGCCCCATGCCTACGCTTCACGCCTTCTCTCCGTCCAAACCAGCTTCAACGGCAATTGCGATCGACGAGCCACCGTCTTGTCTCCCAACTCGATAACGAACTCCTTCCGTTCAATAGGCTGCAAAATCTCGCCAGCGGAGGTGAAGAAGCGGATGACAGGAATCTCCTGCTCGGACTAGATCTGACCACAATATTCAATTCCTACTTCTCTGTCCTTTGTAAAGGAATCCACGACGCCGCGACTCCCGTTCACCAGACCGCTTTCGACGGACAGGTTCTTCAGAAGCATGACTTGTGCGCCCTCTTTGAGCAGAAGGACGCCTGGTGCCTGGCAGTTCTTCTGGAGCTGCTTCAGATAGACATCGCTGCCCTCATCAACCGCGCGGTAGGTAACGGCGTGGGAAGACGACAGGCGAGAGAGAGCTTGCGTGTTGTACTGGTCCACACTCTCGTTGAGAGCGAAGAGTCTAGACATGAATCGTGGCGGGAAACGCAACTTGGTGGGAACGATCATCCCTGAGCCCAGCGTGTTCCGCTCGAGTTTCATGATCAGTCCGCGACTCCGCTGACTCACCTTCCCCTACACGGAATCATCGCGCTCCAACGCTCACATATCGAATGTCGCGCAGCAGGCACTGAAACTCCTCGTCCTTCTGACGAAACACCTTCTTCATAATCAGGGTTCGCTACCAATCACGTCCATCATCGACTCCCACCTGAATCACCGTGTTCCAGCACTCGCTCTCGAAGCAGTAAATGACGCCGTTCTTGCCCAGGCCGACGGGCGGGAGCTGGAAGAAGTCGCCGCACGCGATGACCTGGATCCCGCCGAAGCAGCTCTCATCCCCACGGATCCGTCGGGACACGGCTTCCAGCTTGTCGAAGAAGCGGCCGTCCAGCATGGATATTTCTACGGGTGATACTCCTTCTTGAAGAAGACCATCGATGATCAGCACTTCGCAGTCTTGCCACCGCTTCTTTGCCTTCTTGTTCTGGAGAACGCGGTGGACGCACTTCGTAATGCTGTCGTCTCCCAGTCCAAGACTGGCAAACGAGTGAAGCGTTGTGCCGCCGATGTTACACGCGGCGATTCCCGTTGAAGCGGTGACAAAAACGTGATTCGCGCCGTACTTCTCCCTCAGCCCAGACACGATGAGACGCAACACGTAGCTCTTTCCCGTTCCGGCATATCCGGTGAAGAACAGACTCTATTCGTAACCGAACGCACTCGTCAGAACATATCCCTCCATCGCTGCATTGTACACTTCCTTCTGATCCTCCGACAGTCCCGAAACAGCACTGTCCTCCTGCAGCTCGCTCGATGATTCTTCCACTTTGGACTCCTCTTCGATTCTCTTCACTTCGTCACTATCGCTGAAACGCACGTCTATTTCGTACTAGAACGCTTGCGACATGTTGTCCAAATCCAAAAGATCGTCCGAAATCACCGTTGTATGTGCACTGCTCGGATTCTCGCTCTGACTACGGGTAATGGAATGGGAACGCGCTTCACAATGAATTGTTCATTCATGCATAAAAGGGAATGAGGAACAAACAGAAAATGGCGGGAAAGGGCGTTTCATTGTGTGTTCAACAAACGATTCTATTCTACATCCTATCGTTCTTCTTCGGAGTCTACAGGGTCAGCAGGCCATATCAGTCCCCACAATCACAGATCGTAACTGTCCCAAAAGCGATTTCTTCACCGGACTCTCGTACTTCGTCCTCTTGAACGCGTTCTCCGGTCTCTCCGACACGGGCTCCACTTCCTCTCTCTTCTCTTCCTCCGGCTCGAGATGGTACGCAGGTTCGGTAATCGCGTCTCTCCTACGTGTAAAGCTATATCCAAATGCCAACTTTACCGATACCGATTCCATGAGACGCGATTCAAACGACGACGGAGGAGGACCCTCAATCACATCACTCTTCTTCTCGATCATCTCATCAATGCGGTCCGCCAGGTCCATGTGATTCGACTTCTGCGCCAGCTACCCCTCACTCCACTCCCCACCCCAAACAATCGCCGCCTTCTTCAGCGCCGCCGTCGTGTTGAGAAGACTGCACAGGTACTCAGCACGCAGCAGTTGGTTGCTTCCGATCTCCGTGTTCAGCTGGCGCAGCAGCATCTTGTCAAACCCGATCAGTTCACTTCGCTCGATGGGCGCCGTCTCGCTGAGCGAGGACAGTTCGTAGGACTGGAGAAGGAGCATCTTCTCGAACTGCGTGGTGGCGGCGTGTTTGGCCTGTGAGTGATGGTGTGAGTGGTGGTGTACGCAAAGCGGCATATCAATGTCCATGACAGAGAGGAAGGGACGAGGGAGTGTGGGAGGCACCGCCGCCGCAGAAGGCAGCAACACGAACTTCAACGACTGCATCGACAGTGCGACCAACCAGCAATACGGTACTATGAATGATGATGTGGACTCGCTCTCACAAGACTCGCTCTGTCCGTGCTTCTCGCGCATCACGTGCTTCACGTTCATCAGCACCACCCACTCCTTGTCGTCCATCATCACCTCCTCGCTCGACAGGCTCAGGCTCGTCAGCACGCGGATCACACACCCACTGTCGTAAGTCGCCACACAACCCTCCTTCGTGAACCCGATCCACGTCAGCGACGCATGGTGCGACAGTGGCAGCGGTCCGTGGTACACACGTCGGAACGGCGCCGTGGAATACAACAGCAGCTTCAAATTGGACACATCTATTCATCACATCACCCGCGCGTCACCACCCTCGAGAGGGTACGAGTCCTCGTACACGATCGCCAGACGGTTCCTGCTTCCCACCAGTGTGACGATGTGATCGCAGGGGTGCAGAATGCTCAGCTGCACGCCACTCACGCTCCAGCTCCGCACGTATCCCCGCGAGGTCACCACGAACACCATCGTGTCCGAACAAGCCACCAAATCGGGCAACTCGCCTGCCGGCAATTCCACCCGCCAAAAGGCACGTGACGTCCACGAATCAAACGCGCGGTACAGAATCACTCTACACTTCACCTCTCCACTCCACAAATACCCCGTATTTCGTCCATTCTCTTCTTCCTGCACACCTCCAAAAATCGCTCCCTTTTCTGACAACGACCCACACACAATGTCATAATCCTCCGTGAAGAGCAGACGGCGTCGCTTCGTGTCGTTGAACTCGATCTCGATTGACGACTCGCCCTCGTTCAGACGCTTCACGATCAACCCCACCTCGTTCCACGCCAGAAAGCAGCGCTCCTGCTCCACGTCCGTTGAGGCGGGCATGAACTGGTTGGGGAGGGCGGTCTAGTCCTCACATATGGCCCCTAATCCCACGTTAATCGGGACACCCACGTCCGGTTGATACCCATCGAAGGCGTCGTCCGTCGAAATTCCTGGGACCCCATCGCGCACCTCGGGCACCGTCTCCTCCATAGGAACCTCCCTCCTGAGCTTGCGCACCGTCACAACCTCCTCTTCTTCCTCTTCCTGCATGACCTTGTCAGACGGCGGATTGGCTTGGAGAGTCGTTGTCTCGACAGCTGGAGCCTTCTTCTCGACACCGCTCAGCATGCCTTCGGGGATGACGTTCTCGAAGCGAGTCAGGTGCACGTCGCAGTCCAGCACAAGGAGCGAACGACCGTCTAGCCGTGAGAGGGCGGGAGAGGAGGTACCCTCGCACCAGGTGAGGCTGTTGAACTCGTCCGTGTCGAGGGAGAGGCGCTTGATCTCTGTGTGCGCCTGCGTGTCCAGAACGATGACCTGAAGGTGAATGCCCGATTGACAGCATCTACGCTGTACGCGTATTCCTGGGTCTCAGTGATGTAGGCGACGTACACTCCGTTCGGAGAGATCGCGACGAGCTGGATCGGACGGCTGCCGTCGGAATGAAGGGAGGAGGCGGAATTCCAAACGCCACGCTAGAATCAATGCACGGAAGAACTCACTACCTCAATCAGATCCACTTTGGACTCGAATGGAACTGCCAGGAAGTCTCCGGCTTGCGTCCACGAGCATGAGAGCCGTTTCACGAACTCCTTGTTCAGATACGGTTTGGCTGTTACGCACTTCCCCGATTCGATTTCCCACACACGCAGCGTGCCATCCACTCCCAGACTGCTCAAGTACTGATCCTGCGGATCGAACACCACAAAGCAGACTCCGCCCTGGTGGCCGATGAGAGACTTCACCGTTTCCCTCCGCTCAATCCCGACCACCTCAATCTTGCTATCCTTCGTGGCCACTGCTCTAGCCGTCACCAATGAGTGTTACGATTCCTACAGAAGCTTTCCGTCGTGACTCACGTCCATACAAGTGATGGACTGCGTGGTATTCCACACCACCTCCCTAAATTCAAAAGTATCCAGCTCGAATGAGCGAATCGCGTTGTCGCTGCACGCAATAAAGCACCGCTTCAGAAGGAGACTCGACGTGCAGGTAACGGGCTCAAATGTCAGGTTGGACACCTCCTGACTCACTATGGAGTCCTTTTCGAATGTGTGCTTCACGACCTACACACTAAGGAAGCGAGACAAGACAAACGCGGGCATCTCCGCCAACCGTGAAAACCAAGTTCGGCTGGCCGCTAGGAACGAGACCGCAGTATCCCTGTGAGTGAATATGCTGAGATTGGATCTCCATTCAAATCAACACTGTCAAAGCCACGACGCGAGTTCAACAAATCCGCAAGTGTACAACTGAAACGCTAAAATGGAAAACTCAAAACCGTCTTGTCGTCCGGAATTGCTCAGAGAGAAGCGCCTTCTGCTTCGCCTCGAACGACTTGATAATGTTCCCTCGTCTCGTGATCTCCGCGACCGCCTTTGCATACAGCGCCTCGAGCTCCTTACAGCGAGCACATGGTTTCCGGGAAAGCGCGTCGTTCTGGGAAACGACCTCCTTGCTGAAGGCGATGAGACGCTTGTTCTCCTCACGCAACCGCATCATGATGGAGATCATGCCATCACGCTCCTTCTTCGCCTTCAAGAGAGGAGCTGCGTGCTGTTGTATTGCTAAATACGATTTCATGACTTCGGTCAAAAACCCCTCCCGATTCGAGACTGGTTCACAGACCACAGACTCCTCCGGACTCCACTCAGCGACTATTGAGTTCTATAACTCATTTGTGGGTTTCGATCCATACGACCTCGCTGATCATCTGTTTCAGCAGAGAGTTCCAATCAGGCACTCCTTCCGTCCGCAGCTGCGTCTCGATGCGATGCAGCTGGCTGATCGCTCCATCCGAGCTGTTCGTTCCCACGACAAGACGATGCAGCGCATTCACCTCCGTGGACACCGTGTTCCAGTACAGCTCGCGCTTCTCGAATCCAGCAGCCTTCGAGCACCACAGATAGATCTTCTTCCGCTTCTCATCCTCCGGTAGGACTCCATCTGCTTCGGGAAGAACAAGCGCGGACAGTTTCTGCAGCCACTGTTGGTTCGTTTGCTCCTTTTCCGTGAGAAGAGAGTGGTTTTGCTTCTCTTCGATACGAGCGGAGTGATTCGGTTCCTCTCTAATCGCCTCCGCAGCTGCGTTCGCTGACTTCTCCTTCACTTCCAGTTGTTTCCTCTAATCCTGATCTCTGTGATGTTCAAGCACCGTCGTTTCCAGTTCTGATTGAGCGCGATGAAGTTGCTCCTGCAGTAACTGGACGGATGAATTGGTTGTTTGTGTTGCATTCAGTCGTTCCTGAAGCGTGTCTCGCTCCTCCTGCACATCAAGAGCCATCCTCCAGTGTTCACCGTTAAACCTTCAATTATGTGTTGTGCCTCCTCGATGAGCTCGTTCTGCTCCACAATCGTTTGCTGCTGCTGTTCATTCTCCCTTCTGAGCTGGAGAAGAGTGTTTGATAGCCTATATGTGTGACAAGTCAGGATGAAAAGGATACAATCCGTTTGTCGCGTCATACAGAGACTGCTCCAGAAACTCGATTCGCACCTTCAGTTCCGCATTCTCCCGATACAACTGTTCATTCACCTGATCCTGCGAATCAAAGGAAAAGAGTGAGACAGACACTTGACAGACTCCCTCCAGTTCCCATCCCACTCGCTCCCGGAAAGGGCGGAGCGGCTGGAAACGAGCTCGTCGAGTTATTCATCTTGGGATGAGGAATTGTGAAAGAAGGGTGTTTCTCATCAAATCTCTATTCACATCGTGCCTAGTCCTATTGGGATGCACGTGCAATGCTGAATCCGGCTTCTATTCAATTCACGTGGCATAACGACAATTCGCTTCAATTCAACCTGATTCAAAGAGTAGCAGGATGGAATAGGATTCCCATTGAAAGAAAGCAACACAGAGAGACCAATCCCAACACCCCATCGCCACTTCCATAGACACGCTTTATATCGTTTTCCCGCTGTGTTGTATCTCTGAAAACACAGATTCGTTGGGCGTATCCCGACATTACCCTTTGTGTGACCCCCAACAGTGATTGTCAAGGGGGTCACCCCTTGTGTTAGTTCCGTACAAGAGATTTGTACAGTTTATTGTTTGCAATGAGCGTGAAACAGGAAGTGCTCGTCAGCTGGGACAAGGACAGAAAGTGGGAAGAAGTGTGGGTGGTTTTGCTAAGAAATCACCCCTAGCAAGACTGTCAAGAACGAAATCGTCGATAAATCCGTCACCACGGTCGTGAAGCCCGGAGTACGCTACTGGTTTACGGAGCACGGAGGATCCAAGCAGTCGCTCATAAGCGAAATCGGTGCGCTCTTCCTTTCGTTCTTCTTCGCTGGCATTGTTCCCCTTTTGATCATCCTCTTCTTCATCGGTTGGCTCTCCAAGAGAGCGAGGAGTAGTCCCTCTCTTCCCCGTTCAACGTAGTCATCTTCCTCTCCTCCTTCCTCACGCTTCTCATTCCCGTGAAGGTGTACGACATTACAGTGCTGAAGTGGAAGCTCTGGGACTGTCTGTACGACTACTTCTCATAGTATGCGTTCTCCGACTCGGTGATGGAATAGCTCTATGATTTTTGACGACGGTTTTGACCCGAATCGTCACTATCTCTACGCCCAGTACCCACATGGAGTGTAGTCCCGTTTTCCTTCTCGTAAGTCGTAGCGCACCCATGGCGTCTGCGATTTCGGGAACGGGTCTTCCTCATTTCAGTCCAACCATTCCCTGCTACATATCCTATTGAAACCCCATCCGATGCATTCCTTCATTCCACTCGTTGACGACGGAGAGCGCGCTCATCGTTCCGGTGTACTCCGCCATCATTCGCTGGATGGGCTCCATCAAGGCGACGAACAAGCGTCTGCGTCAGGCTCTCGTCGAGGGCAGCTGCAACGTGGTGGTGGACGGAATCGCGGGAATGTACGTGAACGAGCCCGATAAGGAAATGGTCAAGTTTTCTGGCAGAAAGGGATTCATTCGCGCCGCCGTGGAGACGGGCACGCCCATCGTCCCTGCCTTCAATTTCGGTAATTCTCGCCTCCTTACGCTGGTTCCCAAATTCCTGGAGAAGCCCGCGCGCAAATTGCAATGCGCGATGGGCATCATCGTCGGGCGTTGGGGTCTCCCCTTCCCTAAGAAGGTGATGATCATGACGGTTGCGGGAAAGGCGATCGAGGTGGAGAAGATGGACCGGAACGACCCGCGCTATGCGGAGTACGTGGACGAGGTGCAGCAGAAGGTGGCGGACGAGTTGCAGAGAGTGTATTATAAGTATCGCTGTGTTTATGGATGGGACAATCGTCCTCTCGAGATCTACTGAGCTGTTTGCTACAAACACGCACATGATACAGTTACAGGGGCGAGCGCTTGGAGCCCTTGAAGACGTCGGGACGCATGGACGAGTCCACCACCGTCGACGCCAGCAACGAGGGGTGGAACGAAAACTCGTTCGCCAGGTTCTTCCACACGCCCTGGTCGTAAATCGGGTTGCTGAAGGTGAAGTTGTTCTTGCGGTACTCCTGCGTCGTCATGTTGTGCATGATCAAGCGCAGGTGCAGCACACTCACCACGCACAACGGAATCGACACCACCACCATCACGATCGCCAGCAGAGCCGCGACGAAGTGGTGTTGGAGCAGCAGGAGCAGTCTGGCGCCAACGGAGGTCTAACGAGTAACGGAGACGCAACCAACGACAACCTTCTGACGCGCGTATTCCCGCCACAGCACGGCTCCCAGCGAGAGCGCGCTGCTCCACAGGAACAACACAGACAAACTCTAGAGGTGAGAACGTGCGACAGCGACCACCGTGAACAAGAAGAAGTACCGGTGATTGCGCAGACCCACGCAGTTGCTCACCCAGGGACAGTGGTGGTCGTACTTCATAATGCAGCTACGAGATCACCGACAGCCCACACTCCCACCAATCGCAAAAGCGACAGTGCTGCGTGCGTGGGGGCAGGTTCAGACAGCACTGTCGGCAGATCGAACAGCTGCGAACGTGTCCGTCAAAGAGAATTGAGCGGGGTACGCCCGTGTACGGCGGGAGAAGAATACATTCCCCGCGGGGAGACGCCAGGTCGGGACCCAGCTCGGCGTTGACCCGGTTGATCATAAGGTCCACAACGTTCTATGAATTAGGGACGGCGGGAGTTTCATTCGTCGCTGTCACGTGTATCGAGGTCGCCTTCGTCCGTGCCTTCGGACTCGATTGCGCCGTTCTCGAGGGAGAGCGAGGAGGTTATGCTGTGGTTGTGCTTGAAGAACAGATTCACGATGTCCTCGTGCTAGGCATCATGATCATCCACCACACGCACTCCCTCGTACGCAGCGTAGTGCAGTGGAGTGAGCGAGTACATATCGGGGGTGAGGTCCGCGCCATTCTGCAGCAGTCGCTCGCAGATCACGTAATCGCCCTTGAAAGCGGCAATGTGAAGCGCTGTGCGACCTTCGTTGTTGCACTCTCTAACCTAGCGGATGAGTGAAGAGAAGAAGGGCGACGAGATAGTGATTCTGCAGCAACAACGAGTCAAAACGAGTGTAGTTTCCATCCGTGATGCAGATAAAGAGCTGGTGCAGCATTCGCTGGGCTATTCCTAACGAGCATCGAAGACTCTTACCAGGGGTTTCCGATATGTTCAAAACCTGCGCCGGAGTGAGGGGTGCTCCCTTTGGAATCACGCCAGGCTCTGTCAAATAGGTTGCCGAGAGACAGTAGATGCAGCTAGACTTCAGAAGAGAGGTAAACTGGTACCCGATCCATAACAGGATATCGCACACCCATATTATGGGGTGAAGATCCTTCCTACGCGTAAACACGGAACGTGAGCTATACAGAATGGTTTGCCCTTCGAACAGAATTAGAAGGATGATAGGGATAATATACTAGGCATTACACGCAAGGCAGAGGAATCGCGCACAAGACAATAGGTTAACGGAATCAGATCACCTTGAGAATGATCCACTAAGCACATTCCATTGCAGCACGGACGAAACGTACCCACGCCGGTTAGAAAGCGTCTCCTTTTCTTCATCCCTGCCAGTTCTTGATTCTATGCGCACACAGACGTAGGAAATGAATGCTCTCCCACTTCGTAATGAGGCGATCGGTGAAGAGAATGGCAGAAAAACAGGGTATTTCGGGGTTGATTGAAGACTGAGAACTGTGGGGGTTGTTGGGGTGGTTCATTGTCGGACTATTCCTCACTGTGACAGATGGAATCCTTTCTAAACAAGATAAGAAAGGTGACTGATCCGGGTAATGATTTGTATTTGCTGTATCTCGCGTTTTAGGCATAGAAGGAATGTGGATTTGAAACAGATTCTATACAATGATATGGACCAGTTTGTCTACTCATGCTTTGTATTCTTCATGGAATCAGGCGTGATGACGGTTGATTATGGGATTGCGGAAGTGGATACAACAAGAATCCTCGACGTCGACGATAAGGTAATCGTTTTGGGAGATAAGATGACGAAACAATTGCTGATGGTCGATACTGGGGATTTGAGTAGAGTTGAACGCAATCGGACACTCGATTTGAGCTCAGCCGGAAACCGCTGGGAAGGTGATGTGTTGAATGATGGACCGTTTGGATGGGGCGTTCTGTTCAACGAAGAAGGGAGGATGGTGTATGAGGGATTCCGAATCGGTGAAGTGAATGTGTGCTATGGTCGTAGCTACTACGCTGATAGTGGAGTGGTGGAATATGAAGGTGAATGGTGTGGTGGATTGCGATGCGGACGGGGTATTCAGTATGACCGAAGTGGAGCTGTTGTCTTTGAAGGGGAATGGATGAACGATAAGCATTTGGAGAGGAGTATATATCTCTCTCCAGATAATGAAGTGCTCCACAGTCGCATTGAGGAATTGACAGTGAAATCTCATTGTTGCAATAGTGAAGAATGGAAAGAGCTTGATTTCCGAGGATTGAGATCGCTTCAACAACTCAGAATTAGTTTTAACTGCTTCAAGCATGTGACTAGTGTTAACATAATGGACTTGGAGAACCTAGCGAGTGTACAGATAGGAAGGGAGTGCTTTAGGAAGGGAACTCTTGCAGCTGGAAAGACAAATAACCATTTCCACTTGAAGAATTGCCCAAAGATAAGGGAATTAGTCATCAAAGATTACTCATTAGCATACTACTCCGTGTGTGAGATTGAAGACGTTCCCTCTTTGGAAGTTATTAGGATTGGAGAGAGGCGTCTTTCTTGTGGGGGCTGTTGCTTCAATTGGTCTTCTTTGGAGTTGAAGAGTGCTCTCATTCATGAAGAGTTATGACTAGACATGCCTTCGCTCAAATCACTCGTCTTTGGTAAAAGTGCTTTTCATGATTGTTCTCGTGTTGTGTTTGAGAGTGATTTCTCATTATGATAGTGATTGACTAGATCTACCTGAATTGGAGTCCATTCAAATGGGAAAGGATTCGTTCTGTTTCAAGGATGATGAATCGAGCACACTGATCATGCGAAGTACTGATGTGAAGTACATGTAATTGACTAGACCTCCCTAAACTCTCCTCGCTTACGATGTCCCGTGATTCATCACCCAAGAATCATACAACACTTGCTTGTCTTCGCATTGCTACTCTTGAAGGCATTTCCCATTTTCTGTTGATCACAAGTAGATCTTCCTTCTCTCAGTACCGTTGAATTGTCTCCTTGTTCATTCTCCAGTGTTAGGGAATGGAATGTGCGGAGTATATCATCAGTTCACCACTGTTATGAATAGATGCAGGTATTCTTGCAGGTTTAGTACAGTCTCGTTTTCCGACTTCTAACTACGATATGCCTACTCTCAGTTCAACGATTACTCAATTTGTTGTAAAAGATGGGCTTTATAATGATCCATCATTGAATGAGTTGGATCTGAGCCGTTTTAAGCGCCTTCAGGAGATTGACATAGGGAATGACTGCTTTCAGAGTGTAGTTAGTGTGAGAATAGTGAGTCTCAAGCAGTTGGTGAGAGTGACTATTGGTGACAATTGCTTCAATGGAAAAGGGAATGGTCAAGGGTGTAGGTATTGGACATTTCAGCTGAAGAGTTGCCCACAGTTGCTGGAGCTGAAGATTGGCAATAACTCCTTTTGCAACTACGGTATATGCCAGATTGAGGATATGCCATTTCTCACTCTTATTACGATTGGAGACGATATGAATGAATTGGGTTGTTTCAGGTATTCTTCCTTGAAATTGAAGGGTTGCGTGCTTTCGAGAGTGATTATGACTAGACATGCCTCAATTACGTTCAGTTTCGATAGGGAGAAACGGGTTCTGTCGTTGCGTGCTTGTCGCTTTTGAGAGTGATTGAAACAGCAATGAACTTATGGATAGACCTGCCTGAGCTGATCTCTATTCAACTGGGGAACAATGCTTTCCAGTTTCATGAGCGCAGTACTAGTACACAACTGGTAATGCGAAGTAGTGATAAACTGAAGAATTGAACCTGATAGACTTGCCCAAACTGATCTCACTTGTCTCCACCTCACCATACAACTACACCAACTATTCATTTCAGAGTCCTCGTCATGTTGTATTTGAGAGTAATCCTCGAACTCGTGTTTCAATAAGTAGATATGCCTTCCCTTCAAGATATCGTCCTTCCAAAGGAATCATTTGCGCTAACCACAAAGTGCTTTCCATTGAGTTAGTGTTGAGTTTGATTCAGTCATGAGTAGATGTTGGATCTCTGATAGAATACCCAGCTATGCATCGTTTCTACAGAGTTGTTGTTCGTGATTTGAATGGCTTATTGGGTTTGGATTCACTCGTATGCCAGATTCGTATTGTACCCAACTGTTGCAATACGAGCATACCCGTTTTGGATTTGAGTGAGTGTACGCGCCTAGAACAGTTAATAGTTGGATACAATTCCTTCAATTGTGTTACTGAAGTAAAGTTGATTGGACTGGAAGAGTTGGGGGGTGTGTTCATTGGACCAAATTGCTTTGTAAACAAGAGTAACCATGAAACAACGGGATGCTTCTATCTGAAGAACTGTCCCAAGTTGAAAGAGTTGAGGATGGGTCGTTATTCCTTCTCTGACTATTCTGTGTGCGAGATTGAGAATGTGGATG
>ERZ780157.2373-NODE-2373-length-17600-cov-2.815674_pt1 | contig 17600 bp, 22 predicted proteins | sample MGYA00511169_ERZ780157 | MGnify/ENA primary metagenome ERZ780157 (study PRJEB29588, sample SAMEA1965149) | human gut metagenome | biome: human gut; feature: human-associated habitat; material: faeces | place: Denmark | collected 2008/2010 ... | reverse complement strand
CGCCGATGAACGCAAACCGGCATCCGGACCCGAGCCCGAGACCACGGGAGGCGGCGACCTGACGACCGGGGAGCCCGACGGATACGAGGAAATGCCACTCGACCTGAACGAACCCGAGGAATGGAACGGGCCCGACCCGTTCGGCGAATACAGCCCCGCCACGGAATCCTCCATGAACCCCACGGACCAGCCGATACCCGACCAGGCCAACGTCTCGACGCCGCAGATCCTGCAACCCGAGACCAACGGCAACGCACGCTGACGCCGATGCCGGCGCACCCCTTGCCATGAGGTTCGTGGGGTGCGCCGGCATCGGATGGCCGTATCATGGTGTCAACGGCTTTCGGAACCGGAAAGGACGAGCATGGCACACGTGACGTTGGATCTGTCGAAATATGATGCCCTGACCGCCTACAAGGGCCTTCCCGACGAGAAGGAGGAAAACCCGGCGCGGTTCTTCCCCGACACCTCGTCGGTCCGCCGTTGCGTGCGCGAACGCATGTCCGTCATGGGTCTCGACGCCGCCGAACTCGCCAGGAGAGCCGGGGTCCCCCTCTCAAGCGCCGAAGAGCTCGCGGAGACCGGTCTGACCTCCATCCGCTACGTGTACAGGATGTTCGACCTGCTGCACATCCGCACCGAAACGCTGCCGTCCGCCTACGCGGGGAGACTGCTGTGAGGGAACTGCACGCCTGGGAGAACGGGCATCATGTGGGCGTGTTCTCGGAAGACGACGAGGAGCGCATATCGTTCGCGTACGACGCGAACGAGGGTCTGCCGATCAGTCTGAGCCTGCCCAGAACCGGCGGATGGAGAGACCAGGCACCGCGTAACTTCCTGGACAATCTATTGCCCGACAATCCGAACGTCCGCCAGGCCATGCGTGAGCACCTGAATGCCTCCTCGGCCGGCGTCTTCGATCTGCTGGACCGGGTTGACGCCACCGGCGGACTGGTGTTCTCCCTCTCCCCGGAACCTCCAATCCCATCGCCGACGCTTCGTCTGATCTCCGATTCCCAGATAGCCAACGAAATCGACCGCATCGAGCGGACCAGGAACTACTGGTGGGACGAGGACAGCCACTGCCGGTTCTCCTTGGGAGGGGCGCAGGGCAAGTTCACACTGTCCCGCGTGGACGGCAAGTGGTATTGGCCGGATATGATGCTGCCCTCCACCCACATCGTCAAACCGAAGCCCCATGACCTTCCCGAGGCGACCAAGGTGGAACTGGCGACGATGCGATTGTCGGAACTGTGCGGCATCGACACACCGGCACGCGGCGAGATCACGGCGCAGCGCAAGACGGCCTATATCGTGGAACGGTTCGACCGTCGCCTGGAGGAAGGCCGAATCGTCCGACTGCGGCAAGAGGACTTCCTGCAAGCGTTGGGATTGCCGACCCAAGACAAATACGATCCGTCGGCCGATGACTGCCTGGATCTCCTGCAACGCATCGACGCGTCGGGATCCCTGTCCTACCGGTGGCTCGAAAGGCTGGCCTTCAACACGTCGTCCGCCAACAGCGACGCACATGCGAAGAACTATTCCCTGATCCTCGATCCCGCATCGGGGATACGCCTGTCTCCCCAGTATGATGCGGTCGCCACCAGGTATTGGCCCGAGTTCAACTGGGAACTCACCATGCCGTTGAACGAGGATCACGCCTTCGCGGAGCACACCACGCCCCAGGATTGGGAGGATCTGGCGACACGCCACGGTCTCGACGGTCCGAGGGTCGCGGATATGGCCCGGCGCATGGCGGGGAAGGTCCTCGCCTGCATATCCGAATCCTGCGAGGGCCTGGACGCGCGGATGGCCAATCGCCTGAACGCGTGCTGGACGAAGGCGAACGAGTCCATCGAGCCGATCATGCCGGGAGACGAGCCGGCGAACTCTCTCGATCCAGCATCGGCTTTGCCCGATTCGCTCCGGTTTCCCTCCTCGGGCCATACCATCTGAGCTTTTTCCGGGAAGCGTCCTAACGGCGGGGCCGGTTCTCCTCGTCAGAGGCGACCATGCTCCATAGACCGTATTCCGGCGCGATTCCGTAGCGTTCACGCAGCATGTCGAACGTGTGCAGACCCTCGCGCATCGCTGCCCGGTATTCGTCGCCGTCAGCCGCGCTGTTGAGACTGGCGGCGATGCAGAACGCTTCGGATACGAGACGTTCCATGTCGTGCGTGGACAGATTCTCCAGGTGCCGTTCGCGTCCATCATCGAGGAACGGCGGGCGGTTCTCCATCGCGGCGCGCCATTCCCGGACGGCGAGGCTGCGGCTCCTGGCATCGTCCGCCCAATCGTCGCGCAGTCGTTTCAACCGCATGTCATCGCCGAGCTCGAAGGCGTTGAACCGTTCCGTCCAACCATCCGAGCTACGCCACGTGATCCTGTAGCCGACCACCTGGCCGGGGTCGGTGAACGAGGTTTTGGCGGCTCCCCTGCGCAGCCTGGGGTCGATGGAGAAGCCTTCCCTGCGCACACGGCGTATGAACTCGTCCTCGCTGCGCGATGCCTTGGCGCACGCCTCCACGATCCGGCCGACATGCTGGCGCGGCATCGTTGAGGCGGCGACCGCCGTGACGAGCCGGCTTCTCTCGTTGCCGTCCAACGCATCCCATCCTGCGTCGTCGCCGTACTCGTTTCGCGCCTTCCATTCGGCCCATTGACGCCATTGCCCGTACTGCCAGCTGACGCGCGTGCCGGTGTCGGAGCGTGCGAGCTCGACCAGTTCGTGGCGCGTCTTTTCCATCCGCCTGCATGATTTCTGCGCGTTGATCCGGTCGTGGTACGGGTTTATCCACCCGTCGTCGGCGGCGAGCTGCACCATGATGTGCACGTGGTCGTTGCCGTTGGCGGACAGTCCGTGGCGGACCGCGAGCCATGTGACGCCCTGATCGTCGTCGCCGTCGATGATGTTCATGCGCGTCAGATAATCGCGGATGACGGCCTCCCATTCCTGGTCGGTCAGTATGCCCTGGCCGGCCTTGATGGCAAGCGAGCAGTGCCACACGCGCTTCCTGCCATGCTCTCGTTCGGGATTGTTCTTGCCTCGCATGTCGGGCGGGAACGGATCGTCCTTGCGTTCCCTGACGCGGTAGCGTCGGTCGAACCTGCGGCCTATCTCCGCATACGACGCCGCCGGCTTGCCATCCATGTCAAACGAGGGAAACATGTCGCCGCTCGCGCACACGAGATGCTGGTCGGTGTGTTCATTGCGCCGTCCCTTGCCGAACAGGTAGCGCACCAGGCCGGCCGGGTCCGAGCCCCTGACGATATTCGGTATCATACGATGATTCTCCGCCCGCGCGCCCGGCACGGCGGCGCATGGCGTCTATGAGAGATATGCGCCCTTTGCCGGCACGGCCACTTCGATAGAATTATCGGAAACGGACAAGGAGCTTTGATGGAACCGGTGAGGAACGATACGACGACGGATAGGCGCACGGCCGTGGAACTGGCGAAGCGGCTGCTGGTCGATTCGATCTGGCGCACCGCCAAGATCGAGGTTGATGGCGTCACCTTCCCCGACACGCAGGAGATCTTCGACGGGCGCGCCCCCGAGGGCATGAGCGTGGACGATATAGTCACGGTGAACAACATCAAGCGCGCGTGGAGGTTCCTGCTCGACAACATCGACTATCCAGTCGATTGGCAGTACATCCGCGAATACAACCGCATCATCGGCGAAGGCCTCGTGCGCGACGCCGGCCGCTTGCGTGAATACGGCGTGAGGATCGGCGGCACGGGATGGGTGCCGGAGATCCCCACCGTCGAGTCCCCACAGGAAAGGGTTCGCGGCATCCTGGAGGAGTCAGAAGGGGAGGACACTGCGATGCTGCTGTTCGGCGCGGTCACGCGGGGACAATGGTTTTCGGACGGCAACAAGCGCACCGCGCTGATGGTCGCCAACCACCAGCTCATACACGACGGCATCGGCGTCTTCTCGATCCCTCCCGAAGACAAGGCACAGTTCGTCTCTATGCTCCTGCGCTACTACGAGACGGGCGACTACTCCCGGCTCTCCGATTGGCTCTCACAGAACGCCGTCGGCCATGTGCCCGGCGGGCTGACTTTGGCCCAATCGTCTGGGGTCGCGGAAAAGACAAATGATGCCGTGAACGGGATGGGCACCGTGCCCGGCGTTCCCCTCGACGGCCTCGATGGAGGTTCCGGCTTACTGAGGTGACGGTCGTGGCGTCCGGGGGAAGTTTGCTCCCGAACGCCACGGGATTATTTACGCGATGATTTCGCGGGGTGTCGGGCCGCGCCCTTCTCATGTGCTATCCTGGGTTTCTCGGGAATCGGAGGAACCGTATGAGTGAGATCAGGATAGCGGATTTGTTCGCCGGCATCGGCGGCATCCGCATGGGAATGGTGCAGGCGCTGGGCGATGCCGCGCACGTGGTGTATTCGTCCGAGTGGAACAAGTACAGCGTGCAGACCTATGAGGCGAACTGGCACGACGAGAATCCCGTGGCCGGCGACATCACCAAGGTCGACGAGCATGACGTTCCCGACATCGACCTGCTGCTCGCGGGATTCCCGTGCCAGCCGTTCTCCATCGCCGGCGTCTCCAAGAAACAGAGCATGGGCCGTCCCACCGGCTTCAAGGACAAGACCCAAGGCACACTGTTCTTCGACGTGGCGAGAATCATCAAGGCGAAGCAGCCGAAGGCGTTCCTCCTGGAGAACGTGAAGAACCTGCTCTCGCACGACCGTGGGCGCACGTTCAAGACGATATATTCCGTGCTGACCGAAGACCTTGGATACCACGTCACCTACAAGCTGATCGACGCGGCGGGCTTCGTCCCCCAGCACAGGGAACGCACGTACATCGTGGGCTTCCGCGAGGAGAACGGGTTCACGTTCGATGACGTGAAGCCCATCGCGCACGGCAACGTCGGCAGCATCCTCCTGCCCGCCTCCCAGGTTCCCGACAAGTATGTTCTGAGCGACAAGCTGTGGACGTACCTCCAGAACTACAAGAAGAAGCACGAGGCCGCAGGCAACGGTTTCGGATATGGCATGGTCGATGCCGCCACCGACCACACGCGCACGTTGAGCGCGCGGTACGGAAAGGACGGCAGCGAGATACTGGTCTCACGCGGCGAGGGAAAGAACCCTCGAAGGCTAACCCCGCGCGAATGCGCGCGACTGATGGGCTACCCGGATTCGTTCAGTATCCCGGTATCAGACACGCAGGCATACCGGCAGTTCGGCAACTCGGTCGCAGTGCCGGTCATCCGAGCCATAGGCGAGGCGATGAAACCCTACCTGTCCGACTGATTCGCCCGAGGCGTTTCCTGTCCGATTGGTCTATGCTCATGGATTATGAGCGATTACGGAAGAATCGGCGACTACATCGGCCCGGTCGCGGCCAAGAAACTATCGGCCGTCGATATCGACGCCAACAGCAGCAACCAGCACGAGTTCGGCGGCAACGACGCGCTCAGAAGACTGCTCGGCACCGGCGAGGATCGTAGAGCATCCCAAGGGCACGGCATACCCACCGCGCTCATGTACCTGAGCGACGACGACGCACCGGCGGTCGCCGACCTCGAAACCACATGGTACGACGCGCGGCGCAACAAACCGAACCGCAGCGCCGAATGGCGTCTCTACTACAAGGACTGCGAACCAATCCGCATGGCCCGCCCCGGCGACCTCATGTGCTTCGGTATGCTCAGGGACAATCGCCTGCTGATCATCATCGCGCAGCATGACAGCACGGCCGAAGCCCAAGCCAAATGGCTCTTCGGCATCGACGACGAACAGGAGGGCGCGTTCCGCTTCCACGACAATACGGAACGTGAGCTGGACGCCTTCGGCGCGCAGATCTTCGAAGCTCTCGGCATCAACGTCGAAGTGCGGGATGACACGTATCTCCCCGAGATGATCGGCAGATGGGGATACAGGTTCCCCAGCAACGAGGAGTTCGCGGCCTTCTCCCAATCCTCCTTGACGGACGTGGACCCCACGCACGATGACCCTGACGACGTGGTGATCGAATACTACGACCGCAGCTACCTGCTGTTCAAACTCTATGAGCGGGCGGTCATCCAACACGACTACGATGCCGCGCCATTCGTATCGGATGGCGTCATCGACGTTGACTCGTTCACTTCGTTCTACACCTCCGTGCGCAACCGGCGCATGAGCCGCGCAGGCAAGGTCCTCGAAATCCACATCGCCCACATCCTCGACGCGCGCGGCATCGAATACGAGGCACAGGCCAAGACGGAAAACGGAAAGAAACCCGATTTCCTGTTTCCCTCGCAAGCCGCCTACGAGGATCCGGCGTTCCCCGAGGAACAGCTGCGTATGCTCGCCTCGAAAACCTCCATCAAGGATCGTTTCCGCCAGGTCGCCGACGAAGCCAACCGGATCAGGGACAAACACCTGTTCACCCTGACTCCCGGCGACGTGACCCATCCCAAGCTCGCCCAACTCGATGAACTGCACATCCACCTGGTCATGCCCAAGGTAGTCAAGGAATCCTATGACGACCTGATCCAGGGAGAAACCATGACGTTCTCCCGGTTCATCGAAGAAATCCAAGGACTACAAGCGGACCGTCCGCAAAGCCTGACCCTCCTCTGACCGGTTCCCATCAGGCACTCCCCCGGACTGCCCGATGACGGCATCGAGATGGTCTATCAGCTCCCGGCATTGCCGGACGGCGTAGGACGCCGATGCCTCGTCCTCGATGGTCGCGTTCATCTCCCTGTTCGCGTTGTGCGCGATCTGGTTGACGTTGCGGCCGATGCGGCGCAGCTGGTATTCGATCTCCCTGAGCGCCTGGACGGTGGGCGAATCATGTTCCTCCTCCTCGACGTACAGGCTTCCCTCCAACAGCTTCACCGCTTCGATGACGGTGAGGGAGACGGTCTGGCCGCGTCGCTGCGCGGCATCCTGGAGCATCCGTTTCTCGTCGTCATCGACGCGGATCAGCACCGCCTTTTCGCGTGGACCGTTTTGCCTGCACCGTCTTTTCCTTGCCATCGTTTCCTCCTCTCATGGATCATTGATTATCAGGCCTTCGGCACTCGGGTTGTTGCTCCAGCGCCGCAGGGCGCGGGAGGCTGCGGGCTCGCTTACCTTCGATTTGATGGGCATCTCCATGTGGATGTCCATGGACATATCCATGTGGGTGTCTATGGACGTGTCCATGTGGGTATCCATGGACATATCCATATGAGCGCATAGGAAAACGCATGAGGGTGGATGATCGTTCGGGGTGATGCCTTCTTCCACGAATGGGAAGGGGCTCTTCCTTTTTTTGGAATGTCATCTTCCCGCATCCTTCGTCTTGAGCTCCTTGAGCAGCATCGTCGCGTTGTCGCGGATGCTCGCGTCCGTGAGCGGGGAGAGCTCGTCCGCATAGGAGCGGCAGAGGAGCGCGTACACCCGTTCCCGCACCCAGGCGCTGCGCGCGATGCCCAGCTTGAATGCGGCCCGGCACAGCATCTCGTATTCGTCGCCGGTGAGCATGACATTGAGCTGGCGTCCCCGCTTCAGCGGATGTTCGGGGTCGGGGTCGGTGCGGTACACGTCGTTCCAATCGGTGGTGCCGGGGGCGAGTTCCGTGTAGCTGAACGGCTGGATGGCGTATCTCACGAAACGGGATTTGGGTATGCCCGTCTTGGCGGAGGCCTCGGCAAGCAGATTGAACAGCTCCCGGTCCATGAGGACCCGGAAGGCGTGGCTGTATCGTCGCATGGTTTCATCGTCTCCTTGGTCGTTGCCGTGCCCGGCGCGGCATGGCGCGTCGGGCACGGATGGTTGGCGTTTGGTCAGCGGTCGAAATCGAACGCCGTGCCGCGTTCCTTGTCGATGCGGATGGCCGCGTCGAACTTCTTCCCGGATTTGGATGTGAAGCCCTTCAGCGTGACGGATTGTCCCGCGAGGAGCCTGCGCGCGGTCTGGTCGGTGATGGTCTTGCCCGCGATGCGCGCGAACATCTTCCATCCGCAGCCTGCGGTCGTGGCCCACTTGCCGTCCTTGGTCTTCTCGGTCTTGTTCGTGGAACACTGCCACATCCGGCCGGTTTTCCTCACCGGCTGGCCGCAGCGCGGGCAGTCGCCCCAATCCTGCGCGCCGGTGTTCGCGGTTCGTGTGACGGCATCGGCCTTGAGGCTCGCGGTCGCGTCGGCGGGGATTCGCAATGCCTCCCGGTGGAACATGTCCATCACCTCAGACGGGCCTCGTTTGCCGTGTTCCACGTCGGACAACGCCTGTTCCATCCGTGCGGTGAGCAGCACGTCCTTCAGTCGTGGCTCCACCACGTCGGTGAGGCGTTCGCCTTCCGTGGTGGCGTGCAATTGCCGGCCCTTGCGTTCCACGAGTTTGGAGCGCACGAGCTTTTCGATGGTGTCCGCGCGGGTGGCGGGTGTGCCGATGCCGCCGGAATGTGATTCGTCGTCATCGAGTGCCGCCTTGAGGTTTTTGTCCTCCACGTACCGGCTCGCGTGCTCCATCGCGGCCAGCAGCGTGGCCTCGGTGAACGGTTTGGGCGGCCGGGTCTCGCCTTCCTCGACCGTGACCTTCCCGACCGGGCGAATGACGCCGCCTTCCGTGAGGTTCGATGGGATCACGTTCCTTCCTCCCGCCGGGTCTGCGGTTTCCTCGTCTTCCGGTTCGGGCCCGTGGCCGGTTTCGACGGCCTTCCATCCTGCGGATACGGTCTCGTCGGAACGACTGGAGAACTCCCTGTCGGTGTCGTCGGAAAGCCGGGCCTTCACCTCGGTGACGATGTGCACATGGTCGTCGCCCACGGCCTCCCACATGCGGCGCACGATGCGTGTCATCACCTTGCGCTCGTCATCGTCCAGGCCTTCCAGCTTCCCGGCGTCCAATTGCATGGTCGGCAGTATCGCGGTGTGGCCGGCCACCTTCGCGTCATTGACGGCCAGCTCCGGGCGCGGGTGTCCGGGTATGCCCTCGCGGGTGACGAACCCTTGGGCGAGACGGCCGGATTCGAGGAGCGCCGTGAGCGTTTCGAGGTCGTCATGCGTGATGTACCGGCTGTCGGTGCGCGGATAGGTGGCGAGTTTGAGTTCGTAGAGGTGCTGCAACGCCTGGAGCGTGCGCGCGGCGGTCATGCCGTGCAACCGGCTCATGTCCTTCTGCAATCCGGTCAGGTCATACAGGCGGGGCGGCCGGTCGTTCCCCCGCCTCCGGTTCACGGACATGATGCGGAAGCGGCCGTGTTCGGCCTCGAACAGTGCGAGATCGTAGCCGGCCCAACGCCAGGCGGCGAACGGGATACGCTCCGGCTTCCCGCCATACTCGTCCGTCTGCATGAACGTGCCGTCCGGGTCGATGAACGCGAGCGGCAGGCGTTTCTCCCTGAGCATGAACTTGGCGACCACGCCCGAACCGGGATGACGGTCGAGCATGCCCCGCACCGCCGCATCGATCATGTCCCCGTCGCAGGCGACGGATCGCGCGTCGCGCCCCAGAAACGGGCGCAACGCGGGCATGAGATCCCACCGGTCGACGTTCGAGGCGGGCAACGTCAGCTGATCCATATACGGCCTGATTCTCACCACGCCGTAATGGGCGAGCTTCATCGGATCCGGCCCCCCGTAAGGCCGCCCCGCCACCCTTACATGCGGGTCCGGGAGGATACGTGTCGCGGCCTCCAGGCGCGCCGCCTGTTCGCGCCAATCCTCCGGATCACCGTCGCCCGGCACGGCCTCGCCGACGTATCGTCCCCATGCGGCGCGGTACGGTTCCGGCGTATCCATCACGTCGGGCGGGCACTTCTGCGGGATGATGTCGATAAGCCAGCCGGTCAATGTTTTCCTCCCAGTTCGGGTATCCAGTTCTCCATCATCGGCCGACGCTTCCCTTTCGGCACCGCCTGTTCGTAGAAGGTGCTGCGTTCGGCGGGCGCCATGTCGATGAGCCAGTAGTCGTCGCCGTCGCGCATGATGTCAAGCGACCATTGGCCCGCCAGGTCGAGACCGGGCAGCAATCCGGCCACGTGCGTGGCGACCAGGTCCTTCGTGGCCTCGTATTCGCGCATGAGCGACGGTTCTCGCAGCTTGTAGGTGACCGCGTCGTGCCGCATGTGCGGGTTGTCGGAATCCGGCCAGTCGCGGAAACGATGGTTCATCACCTTGGGATCCCAGTACGGGTGGATGCCCAGCAGCTCATCCGTGTCGCAGTCGATGAAGCAACGGTATTCGCATCGCAGCGGCAGGCCCATGTAGATGGTCGGCAGGTCATGCGTATCGGGGATGTATTCGCGGACCACCATCTCGTTCGTCGTGGAAACCCCGTACGTGGCAGGTTGGCTCAACGGTCCGGCCATTTCGACCGCTTGGGATTGGAGGTACAACAGGTATTCGCCGATCTGCATGACCTCGTGCGGTTCGGTGACGTGCGCGTTGCGGAAATCATACTTGTTGCTGAACGTGCCGGTCTTGAGGAAATAAGATTCGTCCGGTTTCAGGCGGAACGCGGCCTGCGCCCACCGATCCACCACATCCAATGTGGCGGCGGTCAGCGACTCGTATTCGACGCGCGACAATTGCAACAGGGTCAACGGCGCTTTGGCTATCGTGGTCTTCGGGATGCGGAAGAACGTCTTGCCTTCGTTCGCCTTGACCAATGCGGGCAGCCAATGGCCTATGCTCGCCGGGTTCATGTCGAGCATTCGGTACATGACCGGATCCAGGTCGAGCAGGTCGAGGCCGGTGCGGAACATGCCGTACGCCTCATGCCGTTGCCTCGCGGAACGTTTCGGATCCGTGGCGCGCCGCCACATATCCAACAGGAGCGGATAGTTCACCGCATCAATCTGACGGTGGATGAGCTCGCCCGCCAACTGGGGGCGCTCCCCCGTCTGCAGGGCATTCACGTCCGCTTCCGTCACATACTTTTCCGGGACGGGAGCCAATGCCGGAATCGTGGTCAGACGTTCCCCGTCGAACCGGATGACGCCTGTATCCGACAGCAGTTCGCACACGATGCGCGCATCCAACGCCAACGCCTCGTCCGACAGCCCGTGTCCGGAACGGGATTCGACAACGGTCTTCGCGTCCGGACCCAATGGTCCCGTGGGCGCATTCTTCCGGTCGAGCACGTTCGCATGGTAGGAGCGTTCGAACTCGCGCAATAGTCCGGGCGTGGTGCTGAGCATGGCGGCCGCCGTGTCCACGTCCAACGGTTGCGGCTTATCCGCGTGCAGCAGCCGGTCGAGAAAGCCGGTCATGATTCCTCCAGATCCCTGATTTGTTGCTCCAGTTTCCCGCAGGTCTTCGCCTGACCCAACGCCTTGCGCAGCCGTGGCACCAGCTCCTCGCATGAAAGTTGCCGACTGTCCTGCGGTATCGCCTCCAACAGTTCCTGCAACGTGTCCAATCCGTCATCCAACAGAGCTTTCAAGGTATTCGTTTCCCGATTTCTCCTCAACACGTCGATCCACGCTTCGGCAAGGCGGCCGCCCTCGAACAGGCGTCCGCCATGCCATTTCGCAAACACCCTGCCTCCATCGAATGCGAGAATCGTACGTGTCCGGTCGTACCGTTCCACCGGCTCCCCGTTCATGTCCACGCGGCCCAGATACAATGCCGTCACATCATCGTCATCGGTGAACGACCAGACCTGATAGTGCGGATCCTCGCGGCGCAACCGTTCCTCCGCCATGCCGGCGAACCGGATTTCAGTATCGATTTTGTCCATCAGTTGTTCCTTTCCGCATCGGTTCCCGTATGCGTTCCACATTTCGATGCCGCCATCGGAATGTTCCGGCTTTTCTCGGAAGGATGGTGGATATTACAAAATGGGTGTACATTTGTATACATATATGTATATATTCCTTTTGGAGGTTTGCGATGGCAGCAGAAACGATCACCGTCCCATTGGACACGATTGTTCCGATCAGCAAATTCGGACGCGCGGGGGCAAGCGGCGAATTCGCCAAGGTCGAGGACGATACGCCGGTCACCGTGCTCCGCAACGGAGAACCCACCTATTTCATCATCAACGCGCACGACTACCGCATCTACCGGCAGGCGGTCATAGCTGCCGAAAACAGGCAGGCGAGACACGAGGCGCTGAACGGTATCGGCAAAAGGTTCGGCAGCGTGGACGATCTGATGGCGGACCTCGATGCTTAACGACATATCCCGGACGCCTACCTTCGAACGAGACTGGAAACGTCTGAGACGGAAGCACTACGATTCCGCCAAACTGCGTAAGGCGATACAAACCCTGATGGCCGAAGACGCGGATACGCTGATCCACACGTACCGGGATCACTCGCTGAAAGGCGAATGGGCGGGATTCCGCGAACTCCACATCGAGGGCGACTGGCTTCTTATCTACCGGATCGATCATGGCGAACTGTGCCTCGTGCTCACCCGCACCGGCTCGCACGATGCCTTGTTCGGTCGTGGAGGAAAGAACTTCTGACCGGTTCAAGACGACACTTCGACCAGGGTCAGCCCGACAATCGCGAACGCGATAATCCACATGCCGGACACCGCATACCGTGCGCAGCGCATGCCCAGCAGGTAACGGTCGAACATGCGGTTCCGTTCGTCAAGCATCCGATACCAGTCCGTCTCGCACCGGTCGAAATCGGCCGGGCTCATACGGGTGCCGCCGTACGCTTCCAGATGGTCGCGCAGGGACGGCATCGACGGCGACGGCCACGGCTCATGCCGGAGCGGGCGGAAGCGCATCGCATCCCATGCGACACGCAATCCACGTCGGAAACCGGCCCTGAAGCCGCTGTCCGTGTAGTCCATCAGCCTCTCCTGTTCCATTTCTCGACCGCCGAATGCAGGCAGGTGACGCGGGTCTGGAACGACGGGTCGATCGGAACGTACCGGCCGGGCATGTTCCCGCCGCAGTCGCATCGCACCGTGTACCGTTCCGTCGTATCGTCCACTTGACACTCCCGTGGTTGGAACCATGGGATTCCTGCGAACTGGGCTTGCTTGCATTCGGGCGTTAGGTCCGAGTGCAGCGGCTTCCCATATCTGGCAGGCTATCCCCGATTGTCGGTCGGTTCCTCTTTTGAGGTCATTGTCCGGTTTGGTTGAGGCGAAGCGCCTCGTCCCGAATGTTCAGCGCGGCGTTCACATCCCGGTCGTGCTTCCGCCCGCAATGTTCGCACACCCATTCGCGTTCCGACAGCCGCAGCTCCTTGTACTTGCGTCCGCATTCATGGCAGAGTTTGGAACTCGGGTAGAACCTGTCCACCCGGATGAGCGTGCGCCCGTACCATTCGGCCTTGTATGCGAGCTTGTCCACGAGACCGCTCCAACCGTCGCGGAGTATGGAACGGTTCATCGCGCGTTTGCGCGACTGTCCGTTACGCATGGGCCTGCCGTTCGCGTCGAGCTTCTTCTTCGCTTTTCGTGTCATGTTCCGCACCATCAGGGTTTCCATGCCGATGAATTGGTTCTCTTCAATCAGCCTGTGAGATGTCTGATGTTGGAAGTCTTCACGATAGTGGCGGAGTTTCGCATATGCTTTCGCTACGTTCTGCTTCTGCTTAAGGTAATTGTTTGACCCTTTCCTTCTATGGGATAGTTTGCGTTGCTCACGCTTGACGCGTTCCTCCAAAACCTTCATACGGTTGGGATAGTTGATTTTCTCACCGGTGGATAGTGTGATGAAATCCTTAACCCCGGCATCTATGCCGATTTTGCCTTCGACCGGCTTCTTCGGTTGAATGTCCACGTTGAACAGGAGCACCAGATAGTATTTGCCGTTCTCACGTTTCACCGTCCAGCTCGACAATGATTCGACCGGATAGCGCAAACGGTCACGTTTGCGGATTCTTACAGAACCAAGCTTCCTTGACAACGGATACCGGTTGCCGTCCAAACGCCGTATGGGCATACTGTTCCGAAACGATTGGACGTTGTCAATTTTGGAAGCGAAACGTGGACGGTTTTTACCATACTGCGCCTTATGAAAGTAGGCGGATTGGGCTTTGCGAAAATCCATGATGGCGTTGCTCAACGCGTTCGATGGCATGGGACTGTCCCTCAACCATCCGTTCGCATTCTTCATATCCGTCACATTCGGATACGACGGTTTCGGATTGGACTCCTTGTCATACGTGTTGAACGCTTCGACCTGCTGATTGTAGGCGAAACGCCTGTCACCGAAGCAACGCTCCAACAATAAGGCTTGTGTCTTGGACGGTTTGAACGGGATGCGTTGGGCCGCTTTACGCATGGTCATTGCTGTTCACGCTCCTTCTCCCGTTGACCGTCGATATATTTCGCCACCGCTTGTTCGTTGGTGGCGCCGATGCTTTCCACGAAATAGCTGGGCGACCATAGGCTCCTTTCGCCTTTCCGACGCCAATACTGGCTTTTCAGTTCGGGATGCATGGCGAACAGTCTGAGGCTGGACGTGCCTTTCAGCTGTTTGACTATGCTGCTCACGCTGATTTTCGGCGGGGCTGACACGAACAGGTGGATGTGGTCGTCCAATCCGACCTCCATGTGGGGGATACGGTAGCCGTGCTCGTCGGCTATCTCTTGGAGGATGGCCTTCAAATCCGAGTCGATTCCGTTCTTGAGCACCTTGCGACGGTATTTCGTACACCAGATGATGTGGTAGTTTAGATTATATACCGAAGTCCTACCATGTGTAAACCGTTCATCGCTTGTGCTCATAGGAATAATTGTAGTACATCCACTACCATATGCATAATCGGGAGCGCCCTAACCCGGCATTGAAATACCGGGTTTGCGGGCTAAAAAATTCATCATCGTCGATTCGCGGCATGCCGTCGCAGAACGGGCATGGTCTCAACGTCTCGTGTTCGACCGTCGCATGCCTGTTGTTGCGGGAATCCCAGATTCTCGTGGTTTCCATCAGAGTCTGCCCTTCCGCCTGTTGCGTTCCAGACAGTCGTCCATCGCCCGTCCGACCTCCTCATCCGTGATGCCGAACGCGGTGATCAGGTTGCCGACCGTCTGCAACACGTCGGCGAGCTCGCCGAGCATGGCCTGGCGACGCTGGTCGCGCACATGGCCTATCCAGCCGGCCTTCGCCTTGTCCCAGTCGTCGCCGAGCTCGCCGCCCACGTTCACCCCGTAGCAGGCGAGACAGTCCGCATGATCGTCGAACTCCCGGCCGATGCCGCTCGGATCCGTCGGATCACAGGCCTTCAGATACTGTTTGCACGCCTCCACGAGCTCGGCTGATTCCTCAAGGTTCTTCACGGCCAGCCACTTGTCCCGTTCCAGCCGGCCGAACGATCGGACATCCGGGAGATGCACGGTGCGGCTCCCCTCATGAATCGGAGCGGAATCGCCGGCCTCCGGCTTCCACGGGACCTCTTCAACGGCTTGGATTGAATATCGTGTGTATGGGCCATGTTTGGACAATTCCCAGGGGTCGTTTCCGAGTTCTTCTGCCATCCAGTCATGGTTGTCCCGGATTCTCCATACCCGTCGTCCGTCGGACAGGAAGTACAGGCTCCCGTCCTTGTCCATCCACAGTCCGGGAAGATTCGGGACCGGCGCGGAGCCGACCGGAATGCCGGGATGGAGCCTCGTATACGGGCCGATGGAATCCAAAGCACGGACCTTTGCGCCCGGGCCGAACAGGAGCATGGCGGGTTCGCCGTCATCGTCGAACATCACGCCGTATCCGCCGTGCGCGGCCTTCCACATGCCGGGCGCATCCGGCGTCCTATGGTCGCTCATTCGCTGTCTCCCATCTGTTCGTCCAGCCATTTTTCGGCCTCGTTCAGGGTCGAGCATTGCCTGCGAATACTGTTTTCCACGCCGGATGGCTGACGGACGAGCAGTATCGCCGTATATCCGCCGACCATGCTCGCCACGACGCCACCGCGCCGGGTGCGGGTTCGTCTGGGATGCTCCCACATGCGCGGCAGTCCGACGCGCGCCTCATGCTCGATCAACGCCATGCGTCCTCCTCTTCCTTCGGATGGCCCGCACCGTCACGGTCCAGGTATTTCACATGCAATTGGGTCGATTCGCGCATGGGCAGGGAGTCCACCCACTTCTCGATCGCGGCCCGCCTCACCCGGTTCAGCCAGGCCTCGTACCGGTCGGCGGCCTCGTTCAACGGCAGGGCCACGCAGCATGGCGGTCACCGCCATGTACACCATGTCGTCGGTCAGCGGCAGCCCGCCCTTCGAGCGTTTCGGACGGATGCTCACCGATTTCACGCCCTCCGGCATGGAACCATCGGCCAGGAGCCCGGTCTTGAAGAACTCGTTCGGGATACGTATGCCCACGCTCCCGTCCGATGTCGTGACGGCCGTGCCGGTCAGCTCCGAACCGTTGTCGTAAATGATGGTGGCGACGGGTTGTGTTTCATGCCTTGTTCCGCTCATTGCTTTTTCCTTTTCCTGTTCCATCATTCGATGCATGGTTCCAATCCGCGTGGGTATGCGTCCTACTGTCTAAGCCATGAGAAGAGACGATCCCACACGGAACCCGGAATTGTCCGGATACTCGTTCTGGCCCATGGGAGAGGCCGATCGCGTTGATTACGAAAGACTTGTCTCCCGGCTGCTGCCCGACATTGGTATCGGACATTCCCGTCCGCTTCACGGCATCAAGGCCATCGACCCGGATGGCAGCGTGTGCGCCGCCATCCGCACCACCGCCCGCAGGTTCGATGCGAACGTGATTCTTTTCGTGGAGGCCTTGGCCGTATCCGAATCCCGTCGGGGAAGGAACATCGGCGGCGGGCTCCTGTATCTGCTGGATTCGGCGGCTCCGAGGGAATGCCGCTGGGCTGCCGGCAGCTGCAAACCCGTAATGCGCGGATATTATCGGGATCATGGCTTCACCGTCGGAGATCCGGGGAGACCTCTGCTCCTTCCGGATTTCGAGCTGGCTTCCCTGGATTCGGTTTATTCGTGCTGGTTCGCGCGTCGGCTTCATCCCTGAGCAGGAAATCCATTTCGTCCCCGACCCTGATTGAACCATCAGGGAGGTAGACGGCGATGGGCCCGCCCTTGACCGGATCAATCCTGATTAGAGGCTTGCCGGAACGCACCGCCTCACGGGAAAAGTCATGATCCGCGAAGGACAGGGGATCTATTTCACGGCCTTCGTCCTGCGAATCCAGCCTGAATGCTCTTCCCCCGGTCTTTCTCACCATTCTTTCGAACGACCTGTCGTTGCAAAGATCGACGAACAATGTCGGGTGTCCGGGATTCCGCTCATCGTAGGCGCGTATCGCGCAGGACATGGCCGTCCGGCGGCCCCCGCCGTCCTCGATGGTTTCGTCGAACACGGCCAAAGCCGCATCCAGGCACGGACCATCATCCTCCGGCGGCGTTTCCACCGCAGCCACGTGCAATGGCAGGCTTCCGTCCGCGCGTCGGACGAGCAGGGATGAGGCTCCGCCCAGCAGGACGAGCGTATCCCCCTCGTCGGTGATGATCGCCGGACCGACGAATATGGCGCCGCTATCGTAGCGGACGCGCAGCGTCCTGTTTCCGTTTTTCTTCGGGTCGATCATTCGTTCGTCCTTTTCACGTGCAAATCAACTTTCGATAATCCGGCCCAGCCGGTTGCAATGGATACCGCCCCGTATAGGATGAACGGCCCTAGGCTCCCGGGAATGAGGCCCAGGGT
>ERZ780157.2370-NODE-2370-length-17621-cov-5.977741_pt1 | contig 17621 bp, 20 predicted proteins | sample MGYA00511169_ERZ780157 | MGnify/ENA primary metagenome ERZ780157 (study PRJEB29588, sample SAMEA1965149) | human gut metagenome | biome: human gut; feature: human-associated habitat; material: faeces | place: Denmark | collected 2008/2010 ... | reverse complement strand
TCAAAGAGCTTTCGTGCCGTCACAACGGAAACGACGCAGTCTCCCTCGTGGTCTGCCACGGCGGCGTCATCGCTGCCGCGATGGAGCACTACTTCCCCGGACAGCGTGAAAACTTCTGGCAGTGGATCCCCGACCCCGGCCATGGCTATACCATCAGCTTTGCGGGCGGCAAGGCGATTCGCGACCGGGCATTCTGATCGCGAAAACTGCCGCCAAAAAATCCCCGCGGTCTCCTTGCCCTCCGCGGGGATTTTTTATGATACAGGAAATATCACTGCGCAATCTTTGATTATTTGATTTTGAACGACACAATCGTCTTGAGCCCGTTGATGTCGGTGACGACCAGCTTGTAGCTTCCTTTTTTGCTGATCTTCTTACCACTGCTGATCTTCTTGCCGTTCAGCGTTGCCTTGGCGATGCCGCAGTTGTCTTTGAACTTGACAACTTTCGCACCGATATAGGTTTTACCGTTCTTCACGCCGCTCACCGTCGGCTTTTTGGTGTCCTTGATGGTGAAGGTCTTGACCGCTTCGTTTCCGTAATAATCCTTCGCCGTTACGGTATATGTCCCATTCTTTTTCAAGGTTTGTGTCAAATCAAAGCTGACCGCCGCGGCGCTGCCCTTCTGATAGGCTGCTTCTGCGATGCCGCTCGCATCGTTGACCTTGATGGTGATTGGCTTATTGTACACCTTTTTATTTGTGACACCGCTGATGGTCGGCGCAGTTTCCTCTTTGGCCGTCGATACCATGAACTCCACAGGATTCACAAAATCCGCGGTATGCATCGTAAACGTCGCTGTTTTGCCGTCCGCGCCGATCGTGCCTTTGCTGCTGACAGCCTCAATCTTGCTCGGCATCTGGATATGCAGCGTCGCGGTCAGCATGGCATCCAGATCCATATTCTTTTGGCTGTAAACCGCCTTAGCCTCTTCATATTCCGCCTGCGTCATCGTCGCGCCCAAACAGAAGCGAATGCTGTCTTCCGTCACGATCACATTCTGATAGCTTTCCGCCAGCGCCTTTTTTAATTCCTCCAAAGAAGCAAAGGTCGTTTCCTCCTTGATCTGGTAATATTCCTCTCCGTCCTTCGTGACGACCGTCGGTGTTTCATCTCCGAACAAGTTGGTCTCCTGACCTATGCCCATCTCCTTCACGATATCGATAAAAGCGGATTTTTTTACTTCCAGCAATGTCGTGCTGCTGCCGGAGCCATCCGCGTTCAGCACCAGTGTATCCTCGCTGCGCATGCAGCCCGCCATCGTAAAAATCAGTGCCAGCGTCAGCATCAGCCTCCATAATTTTTTCATTTTTACATTCCCCTTTCATCTTTCTTTTTTACTCCTCGATTTTATCACATCGCGAGACAAAAGGGAAGGGTTTTCGGTGCTTTTCCTGCAAGTTTCCATAAGCGCGATCGCGCAAACCCTACCGTTTTCTGCTTGAAGTTTGGCAAGGCTTTATTCTGCTTACCCGTTCTTTCGGACTTTTCTCCCGTCCCGGCGCAATCTCAATACTTGCGTTTGAGAACGAGCCAGCAGATCCAGTACAAGATCATCAGCAGGCAGACCGCGATGCTGCAAAAATAGCTGATATCATCCATGCCGGCAATTTTGAAGGCGATTGCAGCCGCGGCTCCGGTCAGCACACTCAGATAGCCTGCCCATGCCCACGCTTTGTTTGCGATAAAACGATTGCGTTCATCGTGCGTCTGTGTATCGAACTTCTCTTTATATTCCGGATTGTTGCGGTAGTGTGCCCAGCGAATCGTCTGCACGATACCGACGCCGATCAGCGCACCGCCCATGCCGCTCCAAAAAGAATCAATCTTCCCAAAGGAGCCTGCCGCAAACAGCGCCGCCCCGACGATGATCCAAAAAATCGACAAATAAATTCTTTTGCTGTAATCTCTCATTTCTCTGCCTCCTCAAAAATAAAAACCTCTTCGATCGTCATGCCGAAGTATTTTGACAGCTTATACGCCAGCTCAATGGATGGATTGTAGCGTCCGTTTTCGAGTGATCTGGAAACACCGAGTGCTTTCGCCAGTTCCTCCTGGTTCACACCCCGCGCCTTTCTGATCTCTTCAATTCTGTTTTTCATCAAAATCTCCCTCTCTTTCGCGATTCGGCTCCGGTTTCCGCATCGCTTTCATAAACGTAAAGTATGCTTTACATATCTTCATTATAACACTTCTTTGCAGGATGTCAAGTAGGCTTTACATTTTTGTTTAAAAAAATCGGCAGATCGTTTTTTTGCTCGTCTGCCGATTTTCTTCCTGTAGCGATTGCTCCACGTTTTACCTCTTAGTTCGCGGGACACTCCTTTTAATGTATACGTCTTTATCTGTCTTTGCCGAGTGCAACCGTCTCTATGATGGATTTAATTATCAACCGCGCTGCAATTCCTTCTAGAAATCCGCAAGCCTGTTATCTAGAAGCGTGATGATTCTTGCTACGTATGTTTCGCTATTGCAACTATTAATTTTGCGATAAACGGAATCAATCCATCTGGAAAATCAAAATTTGAAGAGTGCAACTCCGGGTATGTGGTGCCATCACCAATGTAAAATACAGTCCCAGCTGTGTTCATTGTGTACCAACCGAAATCATCAGAAGCTCTGTCTGGATTTTCTATGTAATTAAATTTTACATTTTCTTTTTTACATACATCTTCCAATATTTTCGAGCACACTTCCGATACTTCTGTCACTGGAAACTCATCACAATATGAGATATTGAACTCCATGGAATATTTATCAGCTGTGACTTTCACATCTTCCATGATTCTTTCTTGTAGTTTATTCATATCTTCTTGAAAGCAACTTCTTACCGTTAAGCATAGCTCTCCATCACTGGCTTGCATACCGAAAATTCTGCCGCCTGCATTTATGCCAACTACAGTGCACAAAACATCCCCTATATATGAATCCAAATTGTTCCAATCATTAACCCTAGTCACAAGTTCTGATAAAGGAAATGCGGAATTCAATCCTTTCTCCGGCGTTGCCGCGTGAGTTGCTCTGCCTTTGAACTGTATGATAATCCCTTTGGATGCATAATGCGCAGTCCCCTCTTTCCGAATCATTACAGTTTTATATTCACATCCAGGTTGATTATGAAATCCGTAAACTTGACCGATAGATTTATCTTCAAGAAGCTCCGCACATTCTCGTGCGCCCTCACCCGTTTCCTCTGCATGTTGAAATAAAAAGTATACATCTTGGTTTGCCCCAGTTCGGTCAATCTCTACTGCTGCTGCGGCTAATGCCGCTTGATGTCCATCGTGACCACATAAATGACCGACTCCCGGTACCAAAGATTTGTATTGAGGACTTCCAGTTTCTTGAATGGCTACAGCATCGAGTTCTGCCCTAAATAATATACCCGGTACTTTTTTACCAGACTCATATACGGCATAAAACCATTTGCCCATATCTTGTATCTTAAGATGCGTATTTTCACTTATGAAACTTATTAATCTATTTTTTGTCTCCGTTTCGCATCCTGAGATTTCAGGATATTTATGAATGTCGTGTCTAAGATTGATGCACTTGTTTATCAATCTCTCATCTATCTCATCCATCAATCCAATTCACTCCTTATCCACGCATTCAGTTCCGCATTCTGAAAGAGTTCCTTTAGGTTTTCTTATTACTATCGTAAAAATGACAGTTGCAATAAATACAAAACCAACATATGCAGAAACAGATGTACCTAAATATAATATATCAGTGAATGATCCTAAATTACTTCCTATAAATGCAAGTATCAGCATCCCCGCAACCATCCACTTAAAATTACGTTGCTCTTGTTTTATAAAGGCGTTTGCAACAGACCAACAAATAGGTGAACATGTGGTATAAATTGCAATTACAACTACACAACTAAACAGCACTGCAAGAATAGGATTGATACTTTTTGCAATTACAATTGTCGGTATTGAAGAACCCTTGCAAATACTAAAGTTTGCAATTATCGCAATAGAAGGAACGGTTGCCATAAGCATGAAACCAAAACCTCCGAAATACATCCCTTTTCTTAAATCACTTTCTTTGTACAGACTGCTTTTTCCAAGACTAGCGACAAAGGATGTCTGACATAAAATAGGTAAATGGTAAACCACATACGTGGTCTAAAAAAGTGCCGCCTTTTCAGGCGGCGAGTATTAACTATTCAAATGTTTTCAACCTGCAATATTCCGGTATCTTTTCAGACCATGGCAGCAAGTCGTCTATGTAATCAGCCGGCTTGTCATCCAGATGCGCCAGCATCTGTTCGAGGAGATACTTGAAATATTCGTATGGCTTCAGTCCGTTGGCTTTGGATGTTTCTGCTATACTGTAGAGAATGGCGCTTGCTCTGGCTCCACGCCGGGAGCCTATGATGTGCCAGCTGTGCTTGCCCACGCAGAATTTTCGGATGCTCCGTTCTGCGTCATTGTTGTCCAATGGGATGATTGGATCATCCAGAAATGCTCGCAGGTATGGTTCCTGATTTAACGCATAATTGATTGCACCATAAAGCGAACCGCTTTTATCCAGCAGTGTAAGATCAATCGATTTCAGCCAGCTGAAAAAATCATCAACCAGCGGTTTTACGGACCTCTGCCTGTTATCCAGACGTTCCTCAGGAGTAGACGTTTTGCACATGTTATCAACATGATAGATTACCGCAATCCGCTTATGTGCTTCCGCTGAAATTGCGCCTTTCGTATTGCTTGTTTTCAGTGCCTTGAGCACATCGTCAAACTTTCGTTTGCAATGCGCCCAGCAGCCGGCAACACGAAGTTCCTCCGGTCGTTCACCGGCAAGCTTGTGATATACCTGATATCCATCGGTAACGAGAACGCCTTTGTAGTTTTTCAGGAATTCTCTTGGTATATCGCTGCTTCTCCCGTCCTGGTATTCGTAGAGGAAGAGTGGGTGACTGCCGTAGGCCTCCGTGGTATGGTATACCCACATGTACGCCTTGCTGTTTGTAGCTCTGTCCGGAGCAATCAGCTTAAATGGTGTTTCATCGCAATGAATCAGCCTGCTTTCCAGCATCTGCTGATGCATTCTGCGATAAACGAGCTGCAGATAGCGGTCCGAAATGCGGATCATCCAGTTTGCTAGTGTCTGACGGGAAATATTCATGTCCACTCTCTCGAAATCTTCTGCCTGTCGGGACAGTGGAAGGGCATTCACATATTTGCAGCAAAAGATTCCTGCTGCAAGACTTGGTGTCAGGATGCTGTTTGGCAGAAGCTTTTCCGGTGCATCCGCAACCCGAATGCCTTCGCCATGTTTTCCTGCATATTTGAATACATGATGTTCATGCTCCACAAACTTCGCAGGAACAAACTCCACTGTGTAGTAGGTATTATGTGGAAGAACATCATATCCACGAGGGAAATACTCATTCAGCATTTCTTCCGGAATGGTATGTTCATCAATGACCGTTTCCAGATACTGCAGATCCGACTGACGTTTTCCTTTTCGTTTCGTCCGTTTGCGTACGGACTGAGAAGGATCCGGTTCGATCTCCTCCGCATTGGCTGAATCCAGAATATGTTCTGCTTCATTCAGTGCATGCTTCTCATAGAAGTCAAAGGTAAGCTGCAGGCCATCAATCTCCGATGCCTTTTCGGTTTTCCTGCCGAAATATCGCTGCGTAAGAATGTTGATTTTCTCTTCCAGAGAAGTCACCTGACGGAGCAGCTGATTGTTCTGCTCTGCCACCTGCATCATGGTATCAGAAAGCTGCAGATACATGCTAACCAGCACATCCTTCGGGATTTGATTCAGTTGTTCTTCTGTCAGTTTTGATCTCTTTTCCATAACATCATTATACCATATTTCGGAGAACAAAAAAAGAGGAAAATGACTGAAATATCAACGTTTGGATAACTTCTTTTTCAGTTGTCAAGGTGCAGGTTTTATCAAAAATCAGAGGAGCTGTCTGACTTTCGTCTGTTTGATGACAGTCTTCTGTTCGATGGCAAGTCCATCCATCAGCCATCTGTACTGCTGCATGGTGATAGCCTTTACTTCGGCTTCATTCCGAGGCCAACGGAATTTCCCGTCAGAAAGCCTTTTGTAGAGAAGCAGGAATCCATCGCCCTCATAGAGAAGCGCTTTTATCCGATCCGGCCTTCTTCCGCAGAAAAGAAAGATGCTGCCCTCATCGGTGGGATCCAGCTGAAATTCGTGTTTCACAGTTGCAGCAAGACCATCAATGCCACGGCGTAAGTCCGTATAGCCACAGGCAATGTAGATATGCTTAAAACCGGTTAAATCATTCAGCATTTCTAATCGCCTCGATTACCCTATGTAGAAGACAGCTGGAAACTGCTTCGCTTACATGGATGACTGCATCGCCAAGGCAGATGGAAACCGGTGAGCATCCAGATTCCAAATGTTCTGGCATCATCTTCAAGAAAGATGGATTCACTTCTGCAAAGCGATTCCCAGAGTTTTCAATGGCTGCCGCCTTTACCTTACGCAGCCAGTAGTAATATGCATTGCGGGAAATATTATGTTCGCTGCAGTAATCGTCTACTTTCAGACCACTGGCCTGACGATCCTGGATAATGGCGGTCCACTGCTGCAGTCTGACATTTTGTGTTACAGTTTGAATATCGTTCATCGAAAGCCTCCTGAGTTTAAAAAGTGTGAAAAGTTGAGAAAGTTTTTCAACTGCACACAATTATCTCAAAAAAGTGAGGCCTTGAGAAGGACGTTGGTGGTTTACCATTTACTGGGTCTCTTTAAATTTTGACAAAGGGAACATATTATGATATAATATTGGCAAATCTAACATTTGAAATCATATTTATCTATTTTGGAGGGGTTTCGTGTACATTAAACGTGCGATTGAGCAACATGTAAAGCAGTCAGAAGAAACATTCAAAGCAGTGCTGATCACCGGGGCAAGGCAAACCGGTAAATCCACCCTGCTGAAGCATCTTTTCCCGCAAACCAAATACGTTTCCATCGACGACCCGTTTATCGAGGAGCAAGCAAACGAAAATCCGAATATGTTTATGATGCTGAATCCACCGCCGATCATTTATGATGAGGTGCAGCGGACACCGGATCTTTTTCGCTATATAAAACTTAAATGCGATGAATCCGAAAAAAAAGGACAATTCTTGCTGTCCGGTTCTCAACCTCTTGAACTGATGGAAAGCGCCGCAGAATCCCTTTCAGGAAGAGTCTGTGTGATTGAACTCTCCGGGCTTTCCCTGAGAGAAATCAGCGGGGATCCGTATGCAAAACCTTTCGTTCCGAATATGGAATATATCAAAGAGCGTAGCAAAAGCGCGAAACCTCTTTCCGATATCTGGACGAAAATCCATCGGGGTTCCTATCCGCAGCTGCAGGATGAAAGCATTGCTTGGGACGCATTTTACGGCAGTTATGTAAAAACATATTTGGAGCGAGATGTCAGGCAACTGTCTGCTGTACAAGATTTAAATGACTTTCGGAAATTTATGGTTGCAGTTGCCGCGCGAACCGGGCAGATGCTGAACCTGACCAATATCGCAGATGAAATTTCCAAAAGTCTGCCAACGGTCAGCCGATGGATTTCTATCTTAGAATCTTCAGGGATCATCTATTTGTTGGAGCCGTACACCAACTCTGTTTTAAAACGCGCGACAAAAACACCCAAACTGTATTTTAGGGATACCGGCCTGGCAGCTTATCTGACTCGTTGGCTGACTCCTGAAACCCTTGCAAACGGAGCCATGAGCGGAGCATTCTTTGAAACTTTTGTGATTTCGGAGATTCTGAAATCATTTGCAAACTGCGGCATCGATTATCGCTATTGCGTTTCATATTATCGGGGAAGAGATAAGGTAAAAGTCCATAAAGACGGAACAATGTATGAGAAAGAAAGTGAAATTGACCTGATTATTGAGCAGGATGGAATTCTCTATCCGATTGAGATAAAAAAAGGAGTGAATATTTCTGCGGATCAAACCGCTGCATTTACTGTTTTGGACAAAATTCCGGAGAAAAAAAGAGGAATGGGTGCAGTTGTCTGTCAATGTCCGCAGCCGGGGCTTTTACGAGAAAATATACTTCAAGTTCCTCTGTGGTATATCTGAATTATCTGCAAAAGACCTCCCGCGGCGCATCCGCGGGAGGTTGTGCTTCTGTCTTTACATTTGTTAGCGCTTCAGCATGTCTTCGTATACGGTCAAGCTTACGTTTCCCATCGTAGCTGCTTTTTCCTTGCAGGCTTTTGTAAATCCTGTTTTCGCAAATAGATAAAAATGTTTCTTCGGGTAGCGGAACAGTTCGCTGCGCGCGATCAGAGTATCGAGAACCGGAAGGTCAACCTTTTCGTTTGTCCATTTGCACTCGGCAAAAAGAGCCGCATCGTTGTCATCGCCCATGAGGTCGATTTCCTCCTGCGCTCGTGTTTTAGGATTCGCGCCCCACCAGCGACCGATATCACGAAAACTCACCGCACATGTTCCTTCGAGTAATTGTTTCCATAGGTACTGCTTGCAGATCTCTTCGAAAATCCCGCCCATGTATGCAGACAGTTCCGGCGCAATCCGGTTGTAGGCAAGCTCTGTCGCGCCGCGCGCAATCAGAGAAATGTTCGGCGGTACAAAGCGGTACCAAAACCGAAACATCGGATCCTCCATGGAATAAATCGTCTTCCTGCCCGCTTTTTCTCCAAAAGGCGTCTCTTTTTTTACGATACCGAGCGTGATCAAATTCTTAAGATAGATCGCGCATACGCTGCTATCTTCGCCGACCTTGCTTGCGATTTCATTCATCTTGGAATATCCGCTTGCGATTGCCGTCATGATCGCATTGTAAACGCCCGGCTCCCGCACCTCCTGTTTCAGCAAATTGAGCGGTTCTTCGAATACCGCGGACGCAGGGCTTAGAAAAAGACGCTTGATGTTTTCCTCTATCGAAAGGTGTACATCCATCTGCTGCAGATATTGCGGGGTGCCACCGATCATGCCGTAGGCGAGAGCCTTGTCCTTAGGCGAAAGTCCGGTAAAATAGCGGCAGACCTCAAAGAAATCAAAGGGTCGGATCTTAAGCTGCGCGGTTCGCCTACCGTAAAGCGGCGCTTTGTAAGCAAGCACCTGATCTTCCATATAGGACATCGAAGAGCCGCAGAGGATCAGAAACAGCTTGGAATCTGCGTGGTGTTTATCGATGAGCAGCTGCAGCGTTGAAGCGAGGCTTTTGGCAGCGTGCGCGACATAAGGATATTCGTCGATCACCAGGATGACGCGCTGCGACTTCGCGACTCGAAACACAGATTCGAGCGCCGCCTGAAAAGATGGGAAAGTCACGCCGAGGCTGTCACTTCCTTGATAGTCCATGATGCACTGCGAAAAATTCTCCAGATTCTGTTTCGCGTTGGTTTCCACCCCGGTGAAAAAGATTGCATCTTTCCCCTTGATAAATTCGCTAATCAAAGCCGTTTTACCAACGCGCCTGCGACCATAAATCACTGCAAATTCAAACTTGCCGGACGCATAAAGCTGATTTAATGTGCGCAACTCCTGCTCTCTGCCGATAAACATGTAATCTTACCTCCGTCAATACCACATTTTGCTTAAATATTCTTTACTTAATTGTACAATAGTAAACTGCAAGTGTCAATAAAGAATATTTTTTAAGTTGATGGGTGATGCTATTATAAAAGCAAAATAAAAGTTGCGATTTTATAATAGTATCACTTTTTTATGCATGACCATAAGGATGACATAAAAAGCTCCGGAATCAAGGATCGTGACACAAATCAGGTCAGAATTATTGATGCGGAGCTTTTTCGATTTTGATGGAAAACGATGTGTTTTGGCAGCGGAGTAAATGACGGATAACAGGCGAAACCACATCAGAAGAGAGATTTGCTATTTTGCCTTTCTGCAAGTTATATTGGAGCAGGCGGATATCGATTTCTATAGCACTGCTCGATAACGAGCCCACACGTAAGTCACAATTTCTTTTTTTCGAGCACGAACCGATACCGCAGCGGCTGCGTCCTGCAAAATGTCACGCGTGAGAGTTGGCAGGCAGTCTCGGAATGCAGGGTATTCATCAAGGATATCGGTGAAAAGGGTGATCAGAAGATCTTTTTTTCGTTGATCAAACGGTTTTGGATAACCGCGAGAGATCAAGGCCATATTATGGTCAAACAGCGGCGCAAGTCCAAGCAGGTCACCTGAAGAAGCATCGCGGAGCAATCCGAAATTCGCGGTGTGTCGATCCGGATTTGCTGTGATGGTATCCAAAAAGATCATACGGATATAATCCGGGATTGCTTGCGGGCAGATATCCCTTAGCGCTGTGATTACGTCTTCATAATCATCATTATCTCCCATAAAACTGCTTGCGTGTTCTAAGATGACTTCACCGGCATTTGTAAAATCCAGCGATTGCAAAACATGATTTCCACGCCTGCATTCCGCCATCTGCATGCCGAGTCTTTTGCCTAGTTCATAGACAAATAATTCAGAAAACAGTTCTTCCGACGATGCGGTCTTGCAGAGCCACCATCTCCCGTCTTTTAATTTCCAACACTTTTCGAAGCTGCCGATGTTCGTCAATTCCGGAGTTTTGGTGCTGCATGCCGAAGCCGCGCGGTTAAAACTGTCGTAGCTTCCGTGAAGCGCCAGGTTAGAAAAGTAGTCGCTGTCAAACCTGATATCCGCATAGGTAAGCGGGCTTCCGATTGTGCGGATCCAGTAACGATCCGTGATCGTTGCGGCGTGAACGGCGAGTACCGTGCTGACATCATCCCGTTCTGTAAGCCGCAAAGCCTTTTTTAGCAGTCTGGAATTCGCACGATGTCTGTCGATGGCTCGGCTTTCAAGCCACGCATGCAGATCCGAGAAATTCTTGAGAAAAAGCGGAAGATGTTTTTCGTCAAGGATATGAAGTTTTCCGGCAATCCATTCCGCGGTTACGATATCTCCGCTCATGATCTGATAATCCATCTTGTAAACTCCTTTCCGTCCTGTTGATACGTTTATTCTATCCCATTTTTCTTAAAAAGTAAAGCAAAGAGACCCATGGAAAATCCATGAGTCTCTTCATTTGATCAGTTATTTGGTTTTGCTTTTAGATTCGCTTCGTGATGACTCACTATTTTGCTACTCTGTAAGCCTTGTTGGACCAGTCGGAGTAAACCTTCTTACCGTCAACTACCTTGTAAGCTCTAACTTTGTAGTAGTATCTGGTACCCTTCTTCAGGCCCTTGGTGTTCTTGTAGGACTTCTTCGCGGTTGTGATAGCCTTCTTGTAGCCCTTGGACTGCTTGGTGGACTTCCATACCTGATATCCGTCAGCTGCGGAAGCATCGCCCTTTACGGTCCACTTAACAGTGATGGAACCCTTCTTAGCGGAGGATTTCGCGATGAGCTTCAGGGACTCAACAGCGTTTTCTGTGTCAATCTTGAACTTGCTTAATTTTGTTAACCAAGTCGGGTGAATTGCGCAAAGACCTGCGAATCCAAGATCATCAACTGCTTTCTTAGCAGCAGCAACCTGTGCGTTTGTTGCATTCAGCGGAAGTGCTTTGATTAAAGCTTCTGCAGCTTCAACCTTTAAGTCAAAGATCTTATTTTCATATGCGGTTGCAGCTTCATAATCAACAGGAGTCTTTGCTAATGCAGCTTTGTACTTGCCCTCTGCGCCGTACAGGTCGTTATAAGCATCCTGAGCTGCAACATATGCGTTTACAGCTTCTTCATTTGCCAGAGTCAGCTTCTTAACATCGCCAAGAGTGTTCTTGGTATCGTTGAGAGCCTTCAGTTCTAATGCTTCTAAGCTCTGGATATCTGTAGCCAGCAGCATTTCACTTGCAATTAAAGTATAGCCATAACCAGTCATGGTGCAGTAATCCTTGTGTGCAAGAACCTTGTCATAAAGAGCCAGTACAGCATCTTTCTGGTCTAATGCTACCGGACGTTTTACTGCGGAAGCTTCTTTCGCAAGTTCTGTAGCTTCTGCTTTCAGTTCATCCTTTGTCTTTAAAGCATCAACCTTTGCCTTAACGTCTGCTACTGCCGCCTGTAAGGAAGCATCATCCACAACTTCTGCTAAGAAGTTTTCCGTTGCGTTACCCGCAATAACACCGAAGTATGTTTCGATTGCGGCTGCAGTAGCTTCTTTTGTTTCACCCGGCACCTTGTCGCCCATTAAAGCAACTTTGTATTCAATGTAAGCCTTCAATTCAGCTTTTGCAGCTTCATCTTTCTTGTAAAGAGCGCCGTTGTAGTTGAATAAAGCAGCCTGATCTGCAGTTGTTAATACTGCATCATATTTTGCATATGCATCTAAGAATGCTTTGTTTGCATCATCAATTGTCTTTGCAGCTTTGATAGCTTCTTTTGCGTCTTTGATGATCGCTTTTACAGTAGCCTTGTTCTTATCGGAATATCCGGTTGTCTTCCAGTTTGCAACTGTCGGATAATCTTTTCCTTCAAGGGTAACTGTGCTCTTTGCAGCAACGCCGTTGTTCGCGCATGCTGTTCCGAGGAGTTTGTGTGCATTTACATGTACAGCTGTGTCGCTCATTACTACAGAAATGGAGCCTTTTCCAGTCATGTAGGTTTCGTCGATCGCATCTTTTAATGCTTCGTCAACTGCTAATGCAGAAGAACCATCCACATATATTGTAGCTTTGATTTTTTCTGCTTGCTCTTTTAAGTCTGCAATCTTTTCCACAATCTTAAGAGCATCTTCAGCCTTTAAAATTCTTTCAACGCCACCATCATATGTCATTGCATCCGCAAGCGGTGCAATCCAGCTGTAGTCGTTGGAATCGTTAAATGTTCCGAGGCAGGAGTTGCCTGCGTTGATTGCATTGTACGGCGCATCGTTGTAATATGCACGAACATAGTTTGCACTCTGTTCAACTGTGAATGTTGCATTGTCAAATCTGTAAGTTAATACTTCTAACAGTGCATCATACTTCTTGTTGATCTTTTCGATTTCTTTGTTTGCCTTGTCAATAACCGTCTGGTTTGGCTTTGTAGAAACGGACTGCTTAAAGATGATGTTGTTCTGTACATTTAAGTCAGCAGAGCGCTGTGCCTCAACAGCAGCTTTGATGGCTGCCATTGCTTTTGCTTTTGCATAGTCAATCTTAGCCTTATCAGTTGCTAAAGTCTGTGCAGTCTTTAAGCCTTTCAACGCGTCTGCAAAAGAACCGGTTGCATGTTCGCCAACAGTACCAGCAGCTACAACTTTATAAACGCCTTCAACAGCGTCTTTGTTAGATATTACTTGCTGACCGTTAATTGTTACAACAGTGCCTTCTGTTTCGCTGAGTGCCCAAGGTATGCCAGAGCATCACTCTGAGCCTTTACTGCCCATTCATAAGAAGTCTTGGTAACGCCGTTGCGTGTTACTTTGTCATCTTTCGCAAACTGTTCAAGATTATAATTCTTTACAAGATCTAAAGTCTTCGCTAATACAGTCTTGTATTCTGCAGAAGTTGCAGTAATACCGGTGAATGCTTTGTTTTGAGCATCCCACTTTGTGTTCTGGATTAACGCAACATTAATTTTTGCAAGAGCGTCAGCGTAGTACACATATCCGTCAGTTGGAGTTACTGCAGAAGATTCATAATCATATCCCTGAATACCGCCTTCAAATGTAGCAGCAACCTGTTCTGCAGCTCCGAATGCTTGGTATGCTTTTGCAAGCTGTACATCTAAATCAGCTTTTACAGAATCATACGCTTCCTGGCAAGCGGCAGCCCAATCTGCAGCAGTTGCGTTTGCCGGAGTTTTTGTGCCAGCTTTAGCAACTGCTAATGCGCTGTCCAGTTTCGCAAGTTCGTCATTGTACTTATCCGTGATCTTTGCCATAGCAGCAGTTTTGTCTGCAACGGTAGTCTGCGGATTATAAGCAAATGCGCTACCAAAGCTGAAAGTGAACATAACAGCAACTGCGGCCGAGGTTATAAGTGTTGGAATTTCAAGCTAAAAATTCGTTTTTGAAGTAATTTTACGTGAGAATTCTCGAATAAATATTTAGCTTTTATGTTAGGAAAAAAGGGTTTCAAATGCACCGTTTTGCGGATAATCATGCAGGAATCAACAAAATAATATAGTTCATAATATCAAGACGATTTAAAATTTCGTTGTAAATCTTGAAAATCATATGTTATAATAATTATATATCGCCGAAGGGAGGAAACACACATGCAAGGGAAATACACCGTTGACGAAATCAAAAACATTGTAGCCCCGATTGCGCAGGAATACGGCGTAGACTCTTTGTATTTATTTGGTTCTTATTCCAAAGGTTCTGCAAGTGAAAAAAGCGATATCGATTTGCGCATTGATAAAGGCAAAATCCGAAGTTTGTTTGCACTGACGGGATTCAGGCTTGCATTGGAGGATGCATTGAGACTGCCGGTGGATCTTGTAACAAGTGATATTTCAGATAAGAATTTTTTAAGGCTGATTGCCGATGAGGAGGTGCTGCTTTATCGAAAATCGTGACCACATCATTCTTTTAAAAATGGTTAACTACTGTGATCGAATACAACAAAATCTAGAAAGATTTGATACTTCGTTTCAACGATTCACAGAAGATTTTATGTTTCAGGATGCGTGCTGTATGTGTGTAGTTCAGATTGGCGAACTTGCCGCGCAGCTTTCTGATGAAATGAAAGCTAAGAATCACTCTGTTCCATGGAGAATCATCAAAGATACAAGAAATTTTTATGTGCACGCATATGGGAATATTGATCTAGAAACCGTTTGGAACACACTAAACGAAGATATTCCCATGCTAAAAAAACAATGTGAAAATTTACTTTTGCAATGCAAACAAAATGCATGATTATCCAAAAAGAGTCACATCTGAGGCTCTTTTTTAATGTCTTTGACAACGATTTTAAACTGTACCAAAAAAAACAAACGTTTTATCTTAAAAACCTTAAATGAAAATTTCAAATTTTCCCGATACGAGAGCAGCTTCCTTTGGCTCAAAAACGAACAAGGCGAACTTGATTTTGTAATTGAGGACCAGGAGCACGTCCTTCCGATTGAGATCAAATCCGGAAAGGATTATCAGTCTCATTCCGCCTTAAACAAGGTACTTTCCAATGCGCAATACGATATTCCGCAGGCTGCGGTATTCAGCAACAAAAACCCCTCGCAAAAGGGAAAGACCGTATATTATCCGATTTACATGCTGATGTTTCAAAAAAAGCAAAGTGAGCTAGCCGAAATGATATACCGGCCAGATTTCAGCGCCCTGATGTGATGCTCGCACAAAATTTCATTTCTCGGCGGTGGATTTTTGCATAAAGCTATAGTATAATGGCATCATAAGGACTGCATCGAAAGGAGGCTTCCATGTCAGAACTTCAGAAACAAATGGCTGATTACTTCGTGATCTGTGTAAGCGAATTTGCCGCGCAGTTCAATATGACGCCCAAAGACGCTATGCTGTACCTCGACAAGTACAAGGGATTGGATTTTCTTGAGAAATTCTACGATGTGGAGCACACATTTTCCTTCGAAGATACCGTCGCTGATTTAGCGCGGATCTGCCGCAAGCATGGAGGACGTTTAGCATGATTCTTTACCATGGGTCTAATCTCGAGATCATGGAGATCGATTTCGCAAAGTGCAAGCCGTATAAGGACTTTGGAAAAGGTTTTTATCTGACTTCGTTAAAAACGCAGGCAATTCGCATGGCGCAGAATAAGGCGGCGCTGTTTGGCGGCGCGGCGATCGTAACGGTCTATGAGATAGACGCGCACATTTTTGATAGTGAGGCATTGCATATACGAAAATTTGCGATGCAGCCTACTATTGAGTGGGCACGTTTTGTTGTCAATAATCGCAATCGGGACTTTCGGGATGCTGCAAGTGCTGACTGCAACTTGGACTGTAAGTATGATATTGTCATTGGACCGGTTGCGGATGATGCAATTGCGGCAACGATTCGGCGATATATGGGTGAGCAGCTGGATGAAGAAGGTTTAAAGCGGCGGCTTACATACCGGGAACTGAGTGACCAATACTCTTTTCATACAGCAAGGGCGCTCACATACTTGCAAAAGGCAGGTGTTTTGCATGAGTGACAGGGATTTTTTGATCGAGGTGAATACGCAGGATGTACTAAAGCTTTTGATGGCTGACAGCGGTGTGTCTGCAATGGATGCGATGCGCCGGTTTTACGTTTCTGCGGTATTTGAAAAACTGCAGGATTGCAGCACCGGATTATATTTGGAAAGTCCTGCGTACATTTACGATCTCTATCTGAATGAAGTCAAAAATTGCGGCATTGTGCAGGATGAAATATAACCTTACTGCGTGCGATATTTATGCGAAATACTAAAATAAACACGATGTATTTTTTACAAACTTTTGGCTAGGGCTTTTTGGCTTATCCGGTAGAGTCATTTTCAGCTGCCCGCTTTGCACAAGCGGCGTTACGATTTGGGACATGACATAGTTCTTGGATTTGCCGACAAAAGCCACGATTTCGGCTCTCGTACGTGGAATCTCACAAAATTCGAGTAAGGATTCACCGGCATGCATTCCTTCGCTAAAAAAGCCGTTTTTCATCACAACTCTAAATTCCCCATGTAAAACAGAAAACACCGGAGCCGGAAGTCCGGCTTTTGTGCATTCATTCCGTATGGTAGGAATGCCAGAGTAACGATTTTCGGTGATGTGCAAAAGCTCCAGTATATTTGCAAGCGCAGCATTTCGCGTTTCAGGACGAACCTTACCGAGGGCATCGATTGTAATTTTTCCATATAACCCGCCACTGCTTAGGATCTCCATACGATCCCGATACATCTCGATACGGATCGATACATTTTCAGCAAGATTTTTTCGTTCGTTCCTGACGGCCTGAAGATACTGTGCCATACGTGTTTCATCGACCAAGGAAAACTTTGTGTTTTCTACTACGCGAATATCATCGCGGACTCTTTTTCGAAAGGCTTCATAGCTGTAAACCTCATACTCGTTCATTGGCTCATCGGACTCGCCAACGCGTACATAAGAGCCTTTGACACGACCTACGCCTTTGTAAAATACCGGGCGATCCGCAATATCAACTCCCGGAATTTCCGCAGAAACAACCGTGACGCCGTCAATTTCGCATGCAGTGAACAATGCGCGCACCGGCGGCTGCATTTGCTTGCATTGCTCTGTCACCTTTTTTTGCAGATCCTGTGGATCATACACTCCATTCACCGTGTAGCCGCGCTCCTCATCTATGCCGAATAGGATGATACCGCCTTCGTCCTGATTGGAAAATGAGGAAAGCGTGTCGAACAGCCGCGTAGGACATCCTTTTGCGGCAGCTTTCAGTTCAATGTTCTATGTTTCGCTTTTCATGCGTTGAATATCCCGCACTATATTTTTCAGTGATTCCGCTTGCACAAATATGACCTCCTTGGTTTTATTGTAAATAGTATAACCAATTTTACGTAAAAACGCAAGAATTAACGATTAAATCTTATGGATTAACGAAATGTTTTAAGAATTAACGATTTCGTTCATCTTTAGTGTTAATTCCTCTTTGGTGTTAATTTCTCTGCAAAGCCTCCAAACTGCATTGTGAATTCATGGAAGAACTGATGAAAAAAATTTTAGGAGAACCAGACGTAAGTG
>ERZ780157.2367-NODE-2367-length-17629-cov-8.072152_pt1 | contig 17629 bp, 16 predicted proteins | sample MGYA00511169_ERZ780157 | MGnify/ENA primary metagenome ERZ780157 (study PRJEB29588, sample SAMEA1965149) | human gut metagenome | biome: human gut; feature: human-associated habitat; material: faeces | place: Denmark | collected 2008/2010 ... | reverse complement strand
ATAATATATAATATTCCAAAAAGAAATTCAAAAATATCATTAAAATATACTGGTAGAGTAAAAAGATTAATATTTACAGATATGATAATATCACTATTAATTTTATTTGTTGGAGGAATACGAAATTATATAATAACTAAATTAATAATTATAAATGTATTGGCAAATATGTTAATAATATTATCAAATTTAGTAAATCACCCTATAGAAATGTTAGGAAGAAAGAGATATATAAACGATGCAAAAAGAATATTAAGCGAAATGCCAAATTTACTGGTTATAGGAATAACAGGAAGTTATGGAAAAACCAGTATGAAAAATTTTTTGTATAGTTTATTATCAGAAAAATATGATGTTTTAAAAACTCCAAAAAATTATAATACAACAATGGGAGTTGTAAAAACTATAAGAGAGGAATTAAAACCAACTCATCAAATATTTTTGTGTGAAATGGGAGCAACAAATGTTGGAGATATTAAAGAAATATGTGATATTGTAAATCCAAAATTAGGAGTAATTACATCTATAGGTCCACAACACTTAGAAAGTTTTAAAAGCATAGAAAATATAATAAAAACTAAATTTGAATTAGCAGACAGCGTAAAACAAAATAATGGAACTATATTTTTAAATTATGATAATGAATATATAAAGAATAAAGAATTAGATATGAACAAGATGACATATGGAGTAAATGATAAAGATTTAGATTATAATTCATTTGATTTAGAATCTTCTAATAAAGGATTAAGATTTAAAATTTTAGATAAAGAAACTAATGAAGAAAAAGAATTAAAAACAAAATTAATAGGAAGGCATAATATTGTAAATATTACGGGGGCAATAGCTGTAGCTGATTATTTAAAAGTTCCAATGAAAAAAATTGCAGTAAAAGTAAGAGAAATACAAAATGTAAAACATAGGTTAGAACTATTACCAAAAGGTAATATTGCAATAATAGATGATTCGTATAATGCAAACCCAATAAGTTCAAAATCAGCGGTTGATACATTAGGAGAATTTAAAGGGATAAAGATAATAGTTACACCAGGTCTTATAGAACTTGGTAAAGAACAAGAAAAATATAATTATGAATTTGGAAAATACATGGCAGATGTTTGTGATTATATTTTCTTAGTTGGAACAGATAATTACGAAGCCATGATTAAAGGAATAAAGGAAAAAAATTATGATGAGCAAAAAGTATTTAAGGTGAATTTGCCACAAGAAGCTGTTAGTCAAATTATAAGTTGGAATTTAAAAGAAGAAGTAACAGTTTTATTGGAAAATGATTTGCCAGATAATTATAATTTATAAATATCTTAAGATAAACGACATATTTCATAAAGAGTTTAAATTCATATAAAAAGGAAGGTAGGTAATTTTTATGAAAATTAAATTAGGAGTTTTCTTTGGTGGAAAGAGTGTAGAACACGAAGTGTCTATAATAACTGCACTTCAAGCTATAGAAAATATGAATAAGGAAAAATATGATATTGTACCAATATATATTGCAAAAGATAATAAAATGTATTGTGGAGACTTTGTTGATGATATAAAACAATACACAAATATAGAGAATTTAAAAAGAATAAGTACACAAGTAACTCTTTCATTAAAAGATAATAAAACAGTTTTATTAAGAACAAATAAAAAATTTTACGAAAATGAAGTATATGACTATATAGATGTTGCATTCCCTATTGTTCATGGTACAAACGTAGAAGATGGTACACTTCAAGGATTTTTAAAAATGTTTAATTTACCATATGTAGGATGTGATGTTACATCATCTGCAGTTGGAATGGATAAATATGTTTCTAAAACAATTTTAAAAGAAAATAATATCCCTGTTTTAGACTGCAAATGTTATTATAAAAGCGAAGAAGTAGAAGACATAGTAAAAAGTGTTGAAGTTAATATAGAATATCCTGTAATTGTTAAACCAATCAATTTAGGATCAAGTATTGGAATAGTTGTTGCAAAAAATAGAGAAGAATTAGAAGAGTCAATAGAAGATGCATTTACATATGCAAGAAAGATTTTAATAGAAAAAGCTATAAAGAATTTAAAAGAAGTAAATTGTTCTGTTCTAGGTGATTACGAAGAATGTAATGCCTCAGAATGCGAAGAATTAGATAAAACATCAGATATTTTATCATATGAAGACAAATATATTTCTGGAGGTAAAAAGACTGGTGGAGCAAAGCAATCTATGAATGCAGGAGTTTTAAAATTACCAGCAGATATAAGTAAAGAATTAAAAGAAAAGATTCAAACTTTAGCAAAAGAAACATTTAAAATATTAGGTTGTACAGGTGTGATTCGTATAGACTTTTTAATTGATGAAGATACAGATAATGTGTATGTAAACGAGGTAAATACTATTCCTGGTTGTTTATCTTTCCATCTATGGAGAGCAGCAGGAATGGAATATCCAGAGCTATTAGATAAAGAAATCGAATTAGCATTAAAAAGAAATCGTGAAGAAAATAATATGGTATTTTCCTTTGACACAAATGTATTAGAAGGCTACGCAAATGGCGGACTTAAAGGTGGAAAAGGAAAGCTTGAACTATAGGGATGGAGCTTAAAGTTCAAATTTTATGTAACTCTCATTATTACTGTAAAAGGTAATAAAGGGAGCTTTTTGTTTTAAATTAAACAGTTGCTAAATTGCCTTATAGGTTGTATTATTATATGAATATATTTTTTTTATAAAGAGGTATAGAATGATTTTAAATGTAAGTGGAAGAACAGATATAGTAGCTTTTTACACAGAATGGTTTATGAACAGATATAGGGAAGGTTTTTTTGATGTAAGAAATCCATTTTATAATAAACAAGTTAGTAGAATATATGTGGAAGATGTTGATGCAATCATGTTTTGTACCAAAAATCCAATGCCAATAATTCCATATTTAAATGAGATAGGAAAGCCAATATTATTTCATGTTACTTTAACTCCATATAAAAGTGATATTGAACCAGGTGTTCCAGATAAAAGAAAAATAGTAGAAGCAATTAAAGAGATTTCGAAGATAGTAGGAATAGATAACATATATGTAAGATATGATCCAATATTTATAAGTGATAAATACACTATAGAATATCATATAAAAGCATTTAATCACTTATGCGAGTTATTAAATGGATATATAAAGCATTTCATTATATCATTTATAGATGATTATAAAAATGTTAGAAATAATTATAAATTTTTAAGATTAAAAGAGTTTAAAAAAAGTGATTATGAAGCAATAGGAAAGAATTTTAGTAAGAGTGCCAAAGAAAACGGAATGACTGTACAAACTTGTTTTGAAGAAAGGAACTTGGTGGAATATGGCTTTATACAAGCAGATTGTTTAGGAAAAGAATTAGCAGAAAGACTTACTGGCAAAACTAAATTCAAAAAATGGAAAGCACGTAATGGCGGAAAGTGTAATTGTGTAGAAATGGTAGATATAGGTGCATATAATACGTGTAAGCATTTTTGCAAATATTGTTATGCAAATTATGATGAAAAAATTGTAGCAGAAAATAGTAAATTACATGATGTACATTCATCTTTATTAATAGGCAAACTAGCAGAGGACGATATAATTAAAAGAAGAAAAAATTAAAAAATATGTAACAAAAATAAAGTTTTTAGCACTAATAAAATGAAAGGGGGAAATTATGCAGGATATAGAAGAGATTTATAACAATTATGCTCAAATAGTATATAAATACATATTCTGCTTAACCAAAAATAAAGAATTAAGTGAAGATATAGTACAAGAAACTTTCTTAGTAGCTGTTAAAAACATAAATAAATTTAGAGGAGAAAGTAAAATTTCTACATGGTTGTGTCAAATTGCGAAATTTATTTTATATAAAGATATAAGAAAAAAAGAAAAGCAAAAAAATATATCTTTAGAAGATGTAGAAAATGAATTAATAACAGAAAATTCACTAGAAGAAAAAATATTTTTACAAGAGGATAAGCTAGATTTATTAAAGAAAATTCAAAAGCTAAATGATGAAACAAAAAGCGTAATGTATTTAAAATTATTAGGTGGGCTAAAAAATGAGGAAATAGCAGAAGTAATGAATAAAACACCAAATTGGGTAAGAGTTACATATTTTAGGGGAAAACAAAAAATAAAGGAGGATAAAGATGAAAAACGAATGTGATATCGTTCAAGATTTATTATTTAGTTATAAAGATGGATGCTTAAAACAGGGATCAAAAGAATTTGTGGAAAAACATTTAAAAAAATGTGAGAATTGTGCAAAAGTATATTCAGAAATGAACAATGAAGAAGAGCAATCTGATATTACAAAAGATGAAATTGATTATTTAAAAAAGATAAAAAAGAAGATGAAAAAGAAAACTAAAATTATTATAGCAATTTCTATTATATTAAGTATTTTGATTGTTTTTAACATTGCTATATTTGTTAATTATAATAAATATGTAAGTGAAATGACAATTTATTTGGAAGATTCTATAACAGTAGAAGAAAGACAAAAAATAGAAAATACAATAAAAGAAGTAGATAAAAATGCAGAAATAACATATAAATCAAAAGAGGATGCATTAAATAATATGAAAGAAAAATTTGCAGACAAATCAGAATTATTAGCAGGATATGAGGATAATAATATATTTTCAGCATATTATGAAGTGAATTCAAATAAAAAAGCGATTGAAGAGATGGACGCAAAACTTAGTACTAATAAAAAAATAAAGCATATAAGTAGTCGTAAAGGCGGAAATCCATATGAATTGTTTTTTATGCAATATATATATATTCCATTAACAGGAAAAAATAAATAAAGTAACGCCCCTCTACACAGAAAGAAATTTATTTCTTGTGTAGAGGGGCGTTTTACGAGACCTTAAGCAACATAGAAGTTGTTGAATGGATCTCGTATAGTTTCTTGTAAACCGATTAGATCTAGTGTTTTACCATTCTCAGAATAGTACGAGTCCAGTTTGACCTTTTCTGGGTCAAATACAACCTTTATAGCAGCTTGTCTTTTTTCTTCAGCCTCCTTTTCCTCCGGAGTAACTTTGCTTTCATCAATTCCATATCGCTCATCTTTATGGAGCATATGAGTTGAAATGTACTCTGCATGGAAGTGACTGGCAAAAGTTCTTAGCTGAACTTCAATTGTTAATCCAGTCTTGGTAAGAAAGACCATGTGAAGTGCCTGGTAGCCTTTCTTTTTTGGTGCAATGAAGTAATCCTTTACATACTTCGTGTATTCCGGATAAATTAGACCTTTTTGAGGAACAAATATTTTCGGAAAGAGTTCAGGATTAAAGCCAAGTCCGTTTGCTGGTGAAGGCTTTATCAACTGATAATCCTTTCTAATAACGAAGAATGCGATGACTTTGTTAGCAACATCATAGAGTTGCTTAATCGATTCCTCATCGTCATAACGCTTAGTTCCAACGATAAGCCTAAATCCTAATTCATCATTTATTGAGTAAGGATCTAAGCCATCATAGATGAAACTTCGAACTTTTTCAAGTAATGCTACATAGTTCTTTAGCCTACCAGATATAGAGCATGGAACCTTCAAACTGGACAAGAATCGTTTCAGTTCGATAATTTCTTTTTCGAGCTCTGATAAAGATTCATAGTTGTAGTACTTGGTCAAGTAATTTGCAAGCTTTGTGTGATACATATCCAGATAATTCGGGATGAATGTATTCCCACGAAGCTTGTCTGCTTCGCTCATTACTTTATCCAAATACAGGCGTTGAACTTGCACTAGGCTACCAACACCCCGGTATAGGATTGGAGCAACATCTGGAAACCAGATGTTTTGTTTTTCGTTGGACATAAATTGTCCTCCTTTCTTCTGCATTATAGTGTCTATATATTATATCACATTTACATAAAAAAGTAAAAAAATTGAAAAATTAGCATCATTAGGTGATAAACATAAATATTTAAATTAATATAATGTAAATATTGTTATAGATTATTATGTAAAAATATGGTAAAATATTTTTGATAACTTGTTGACCACAGCACAGAATAAGATAGAGAGGTACAAATATGAAGTTCAAAAATGAATCAATCAAAAGAATGTGGAAGCAAACAGAACCAAGCACTGCAAAATCATTTGCAGAGATATGGGCAACAGAATTGGAAGTGCTACTTATCGAAAACGAAAATGCCGGTCTTGAAGATGTGGCTTTTCGGGCTTTTAATGTTAGTTTGAAAAAGGCAGACAAGGAAAATCTTAAGATAGGAGGCACCGAAGAATATGCTGCACTTGGGCTTTTAGGACAGTATTGGTACATGGGCAATGAACTGTACCAATTGTGGACAGAAGGAAGTATAATACCGAACGAGTAATATAATAAGGAGAGCACATTAACCAGTGCTCTCCTTATTGTGTGTAATAATGTATTTATGAAATACTAATATTGCAATAAAAAAATAAGTATACCCCTATATTGACTAAATACCTATATAGGGTATATTATATATCAAGAGGTGGTCGAATGAATAAAGAGTGTTGCAACAACAAAAAGACAGTAAGAAGCGAAGACGAAAAGAAAATAATAAATAATAGATTAAATAGAATAGAGGGGCAAGTTAAAGGCATAAAAAATATGGTGGCAGAAGATAGATATTGTAATGATATATTAATACAATTATCTGCAATAGAAAGCTCAATAAAAAGTTTATCTATGCATATATTAGAAAATCACTTATATTCATGTATTACAGATAGTATAGAAAAAAATGATACAGAAGTAATAGATGAACTTATGAGTTTGTTTAAAAGATTTAATAAATAAAAGATTAAGTACTAAGTTGTTTAAAATTATCAAAATATATAAGGAGGAATAAAAATGAATGAAATTATTTTAAATGTAGAAGGTATGATGTGCGGTGGATGCGAAAAAAGAATAGAAAATGCATTAGGAAAAGTTAAAAATATAAAAAATGTAAAAGCAAACCACGAAGATGGAACAGTAAAAATAGAAAGTAAAAAAGAAGTAGATATGCCTGTAGTTAAAGAAAAAATAGAAAATTTAGGATTTAAAGTAAAATAGAAAATAGGAAAACAGAAAAATAGGAAAATAGGAAAATAGGAACGTTGTTAAAATCCCGAATTAAATATCTGTATAAATTTTAATAGGGATTTTAGCAACGTCCCCAAATCCCGACAAAATCCCTATATTCAAATCTCGAAGGAGTAAAATATGAAAAAGATTGTTTTAAATATAGAAGGAATGACTTGCAGTGCTTGTTCAAATGGTTTAGAAAAATATTTAAATAAGCAAGAAGGAGTAATTAGTGCTTCTGTAAATTTAGTTATGGCAACAGCATTAATAGAATATGAAGATAGTTTAGGTATAAAAGATTTAAATAGATTTGTTAAAGAAGCTGGTTTTAAAAGTTTAGGAGAGAAAAAAGACGAAAAGAAAAGCAATGAACTTGTAAAACTTATAATATTTGCTATTCTTGGAATTATTTTAATGTATATATCAATGGGGCAGATGATTAATTTGCCAACTCCTAAGATATTAAATATGATGGAAAGCCCACGAGTATATGCGATAATTTTAATGGTGCTATCATTATTATTTATATTTTATGGATTTGATATTATAAAAAATGGTGTAAAAAATATTATTCATAAAATGCCTAATATGGATTCTTTAGTTGGTGTTGGTGTAATCGTAAATTTTGTGTATAGCTTGTGGAATACAATTCAAGTATTTATGGGAAATATATCACTAGTACATCATTTATATTTTGAATCATCAGCAATAATAATTCTTTTTGTAAAAATTGGTAGGTATATAGATAAGAAAAATAAAGATAAAGCAGTTGATACAATTAAAAATCTTGTAACAATAACTCCTAAAAACGGAACAATTTTAAAAGACGGAAAAGAATTACAAGTTACTATAAATGAAATACAAAAAGGAGATACAGTTATAAGTAAGCCTGGTGAAAAGATTGCGGTTGATGGGACTGTTATAAATGGCAAAACACATACAGACGAATCATTTATAACAGGTGAAAGTAAGCCTGTTAGTAAAAAAATAGGTGATACTGTAATTGCAGGAAGTATAAACTATGATGGATATATAGAATATAGAGCAGAAAAAATAGGTAGAGATTCTAGTATTTCTAATATAGTAAAAATGGTAGTAGAAGCTACAAATACAAAAGCTCCAATTGCAAGAATTGCAGATAAAATAAGTGGATATTTTGTTCCGGTAATATTTATAATTGCCTTAATTTCATTTGTTTTAAATTTTGTAATAACCAAAGATATTAATGGGTCAATTTTGGCATTAGTAAGTGTATTAGTTGTTGCATGTCCATGTGCACTAGGATTAGCAACACCACTTGCTATGGTAGTTGCAATTGGAAATTGTAGTAGAAGAGGAATATTAGTAAAGTCTAGCGAAACCTTAGAAGCAATAAATAAAGTAGATACAATTGTATTTGATAAGACAGGAACATTAACAACAGGAAAAATGAGTATAGCAGATGGAGTGTATAATGAGGTTAATTTAAAAATATTAAAAAGCCTAGAAAAAAATTCAAATCATCCATTAGCTAAAAGTATTTATAATAATGAAAAAGATATTTTCGAAGTTCAAGATTTCGAAGAGGTTCCAGGACTTGGCGTTAAAGGAATTATAAATGGAAAGCAATATTATGCAGGTAATTACAAATATGTAGAAAAAATGAATGTAGAAAATAGACTAAAGGATAATGAAGCAGTATTTGCAAGTAAAGGTGAAAGCATAGTATATTTATTTGATGAAAAAGAGACTGTTTTAATTATTGGGTTAGCAGATACAATAAAGAAAGATATTACAGATACAATTAAAAAATTAGAAAAAATGGATAAGAAAATCATAATGCTTACTGGAGATAATGAAAAAACTGCAAGAGCCATTGCAAAACAAATAGGAATAGAAAATATTATAAGCAATGTAAATCCAGAGCAAAAACTAGATAAGATAAAAGAATTGAATAAGAATAATAATGTAGCAATGGTTGGGGATGGAATTAATGATAGTCCAAGTTTAAAAGCTGCAACGGTTGGAATAAGTGTGGAAAACGGAACAGATATTAGTGCGGATTCTGCAGATGTTATACTACTAAACGAAAATATGGACAATATAGTAAAAATATTTGATCTTGGAAAACGTACAATAAGAATAATTAAAGAAAATTTATTTTGGGCATTATTCTACAATGTATGTATGATACCACTTGCAACAGGACTATTACCAATAGTTTTAAATCCAATGATTGCAAGTTTGGCAATGACATTAAGTAGTTTAACAGTTGTTTTAAATAGTTTAAGACTGTTAAAAAGATAAAAAAGTTTTTGTTACTAAAAAGAAGGTTGTATAATTATATACCAGAATTTTCATGGTTAAGACAGATGGATAGTTTTTACTATCCATTTTTGCTTGTTTGTATAAAGTAGTTGTGATAATATAGCAGAAAAAGGAGGTATATTGTAATGGTAGAATCTAAAGCATGGAACTGGAGCAAGGCGAGCAAACTTGATATTTGGAAAGAGCCAAGTATTGAATCATATTACTTGCTAAACAGGTGGAAAAAACAAATGAAAAAAGACTTTTTGGATTTAGGATGTGGGATTGGAAGACATACAATTTTATTTGCACAAAATGGATTTAATACATGTGCTTTTGATTTAAGCGAGGAAGCAGTAAACGCTACTAAAAAGTGGGCAGAGAAATTAAATTTAAATGTAGATTATAAAATTGGAGATATGCTAAATCTGCCATACGAAGATAACTCTTTTGATTGTATATTATGTAGGAATGTTATATCACATACAGATACTAAAGGTGTAGAAAGAATAATTAAAGAAATAAATAGAGTACTAAGAGCGGATGGAGAATGTTATTTAACTCTAGGTTCTAAAAGCTCTCCAGCTTTTAATAATAAAGATTTTCCAGTAGTTGATGAAAATACGAAAATAAGAGTAGAAGATGGACCGGAAAATGGAACACCTCATTTTTATGCAGATTATGATTTAATACAAAAGCTATTTAAAGACAATATAATAGAATCAGTAGAACATATCGAAGATTTTTACGAGGAAAAAGGAAAAACTAGTAGTTCTTATCATTATCATCTTTTAATTAAAAAATATGAAATTAGCCCTGAATTAAAAGAATATATTGAAGAAAAGATATTTACCGAATACAATAAGAATGGAAAATCACATGATATAAGACATATAAAAGAAGTAATGAGAAATGCCTTAATATTAGGCAAAAAGTATAATGTGAATTTGGACATGTTATATACAGCTGTAGCATATCACGACATTGGTGATCATATAGATAGAGAGAATCATGAAAAAGTATCTGCCAAAATAGTGGAAGAGGACAAAAATCTAAATAGATTTTTTAATACAGCAGAATTGCAATTAATAAAAGAAGCGATAGAAGATCATAGGGCATCTAAAACAGGAGAACCTAGAAATATATATGGAAAAATATTAGCATCAGCTGATAAAACTGTTACAATAGAAATATTTTTTAGAAGGACATATGAATATGGAGAAGAACATTATGGAAATATAGGAAAAGAAGAACATATTAATAGAGCATGGGAGCATGCAGTAACTAAGTTTGGAAAAGAAGGGTATGCTGCCAAAAAAGATTATATAGATAATGAATATAGAGAAAAAGAATTAAAAAAATTACAAGATTTAATAGAGGATAAGGAAAAATTTTTAAAAGTAGCAAACGAAATGTATACAAAATATATGGAGTAACCAATACTTGACAATAAATAAAAAAATAAAAGTAAGGAGGGTCAATATGGCTAGTAGAATAGAATTAGAAGCAAGTTATCATCTAGGAGAAAATTATGAGGATATATTAGAGAAAATAAAAGAGCAAAATTTTAAACTTGTAGAAGATAGTGTAGAAGAAGATACATATTTTACAGATAAGAATTTAGAATTTGTTAAGAGTAGGACTTGTTTAAGAACAAGGAAGACAAATGAAGATTTTATAGAACTTACATATAAACCAAAAACAGATAATAATACAGAAAAATATGGAAAAAAAGAAGTAAATATAAAAATAGACCCAAAAGATTATGAAGATACAAAATACGTTATAAATCAACTTGGATATATAGAATATGTTTCGTTTAAAAAATATAGAAAAGTATATTCAAAAAATATTGATGGATTTGAATATAATATTATGCTAGATAAAATAGATGGAGTAGGTAACTTTATAGAGTTAGAGATTTTAGCAAATACAGAAGAGGAAAAAGAAAAATTAAGAGTTGAATTAGATAAATTTGTAGACAGAATGAATTGTAGTAAATTAAAAGAAAAAGAAAAGCCATATAGGGATATAGTAAAAGAATATATGGATAGTAAAAATTAAGGGGACACGAATAGGTCATTAAAAAACAAAAAATTAGCTATAAAAGAATTTTTTTTATATGGTGGAAATGAATTTAATTTAGATAAATTAAACGAAAATGCAAGAAAAATATGTAATATTTTATTATCTAAATAAGGAGGCTGTTATGGAAAATAATGAGTATTTAAATTTTGCAAAAGAGATGTGTATTGAAGCTGGTAAGATAATGAAAAAGTATTTTTACCAAGATAATGGAGCAAGTTATAAAGGCGATAAAACAATAGTAACCTTAGCTGACAAAGAAATTAACCATATTTTAATAAAGAAAGTAAAAGAAAAGTTTCCAGATCATTCTGTAGATGGAGAAGAAGAAAAATTTGGAAAAAGTAAATATGTATGGGTATGTGATCCAGTTGATGGAACAGCTATGTATGCAAGACATATTCCAGTTGCTGTATTTTCTTTAGCACTGGTAGTAGATGGAGTGCCAGAAGTAGGTGTAGTATATGATCCATTTTTAGATAAATTATATTCAGCAATAAAAGGACAAGGTGCATATTGCAATGACGAAAAAATTACTGTAAATGATTATAAATTAGAAGATGAAAGAAGTATAAGCCATTTCGATATGTGGCCAGCAGCTGTATATAATGTTATACCAATGTTAAATGAACTATACAAAAAAACATATTTCATAGGTGTCGGAAGTATTATAAGAGCATGTATGTGTGTGGCAACAGGAGAGTTTACGTGTTCAATATTTCCTGGTACAAAAGGAAAAAATTGTGATATTGCAGCAGTAAAAGTAATTGTAGAGGAAGCAGGAGGGAAAGTAACAGATTTATTTGGAAATGAGCAAAGATATGACGAATCAATAAATGGAGCACTTATAAGTAATGGAATTGTACATGCTGAACTAATAAAGAGTGCAAAAGAAAATATACAAAGAAGGGAAGTATAAAAATGATAGATTTACATATTCATTCTACTAACTCTGACGGTACAGATTCTGTTCAAGAGATATTACAAAAAGCTCAAAAATTAAATTTGAATTATATATCTATTACTGATCATGATACCTGTGAAGGGTATAAAGAATTAGAAAAAATAGATATACCAAAATACTATACTGGTAAAGTTATTCCAGGAATAGAAATAAAATGTGCATATGGTACACATATAATAGAAATATTAGGTTATAAAATAAATACAGATAAAATGTCTGATTGGATAAATGAATATTATAAAGACAAATCAAGAGACGTTATACAAAATAAGTACTTTAATGTTTTATATGAAAAATGTATAGAGCTTGGACTAACGATGAGAGAAAAAAATAATATAGAATTTAATCCAAAAAAAGATTGGGCAAGTGTAAAAATATATTATGAAATAAAATCACACGAAGAAAACAAAGAAAAATTACCGGCAGATTTGTGGGAAGAATTTGATGTGTTTTCTAAAAAATATTGTGGAAAGTCAGAATATCCATTCTATATAAATAAATCTGCAGATTATCCAAGTTTACAAGAGGCAATTGATGCAGTCAAAAATTGTGGAGGATTAGTATTTTTACCTCATTTATTTATATATAGGTGGGCGGAAGACAAAAAGCAATTTATAGGTGATATTTTAACAGATTATAATGTGGACGGAATTGAATGTATGCACAATACATTTTCAGAAGAAAATATTAAATATTTAGAAAAAATTTGTAATGAAAGAGGATATTATAAAAGTGGTGGAAGTGATTATCACGGAAAAAACAAACCAAATATTGAACTTGGTGTAGGAAAAGGAAATTTAAAAATTCCAAATGAGTATGTAGAAAAATGGATATAAAGGAGAAAATAAATTAAATGAATTAAACAAATCAAAGAAAAAAATGAGGATATTAAAGTGTATGAAGTTTCACCGGCTTATTGTGCTCAAAAGACTAAAACACCTATTAATGCAAAAGAAATGAATGAAATTTCAGAATCGCTAGAAATGTTATGTAAAAATAAAGATAAATTCATTTTATATAAAAAGCAAGAATTTTTAAATTCTGGCTTATTAGGAGAAGGGATACAACATAAAAAAGTTGATGATTTTCTAGGAGACTATGTAGCTATATCAACAAGTGGTACTAGAATTTTACTAGAAAATTATTTGACTATAGCAAATGGAAAAATTGATAATAAAGTGTCAACACATTGTGGGTTAACAAAAGAGGAACTTGAAGTGCCGATAATAAAAATAGAAACTTAATTAAAAAAGCAAAAAGAGGTACACTAATTAAAGTGTACTTTTTTTGTGCAAATATTCGAAATTCTGCTAGCCCGTAAGAAAACTTACTTTGCTTAATCACTTTAAAAAAAGTGTTATTAGAGCCAAATACTTACATAATATACAAAACAGAACAATAGTACATAAAAAGGGCCAAAACTCTACGGATACAAGGAAAAAGTGTGCAAAATGTGAACAAAAAATGGCAAAATTGTTTACTTTTGTAAAGATGTGTAATATAATGATTCCGTAGCGGAAAGGGGAGAATAGAATGAAAAAGTTAAGTTCTAAAATTTTATTAATCGTAATGGCTGTTATGCTTATTTTAAGTTTAAACGCCACTGTAAATGCTACAGCCGAAGATATGGCGGTATTAAAAAATGCCAATGGAGATTATCTTATTTATTTAAATGAATATTTAAATGATGAATATTCTTATGCAATAACAACTACTGCAGATGTCGAAGAAAATAATTTAAATTGGTATACAGCAAAAGATACAAATGGAAATAGTGTAATAAAAGTTTCAAAAGAACAAGTTGGTTCATATTTATGGGTAAAAGTAAATGACGAAATTATAAAAAAAGCAGAACCTATAAATGCAACAGAAGTATCAACTGAAGCAGAAATAAATGAAATGAAAACTTTAACAAATAGGATTAAAGTTGATGCAACTCAAACTATAACAGAAGAAACAAGAGAAGATAATGTAATAAGAACAGTAACACAAGGTATTTTAAAGATTACTGATAATGCAAATGCAAAATATAGTTATGATATTGTTCTATTAAATGATGAAAATACATCTTGCAAAGAGTTAGTTAATTTAATGAGCAAAATAAATGCTGATATGGATATATTCCAAGCAATAAATGTAGCTCAAGAATATACTACTTTATGGAATAATATTATAACAAATGCAGAATGGAAAGAAGTAACAAATGCTACAATAGCTCAACCTGCTGATGCAGAAAATGGTACACAATATGTTGTTTTATTAAAAAAAGAATTAAACGGAGCTACAACATATGATGCACAAGTTTTAACATCAAAGAAAGAAACTTCAGAAGATGAAGTACAAGAAGTTGTTAAAACAGAAACAAGAAGTGAGCTACCAGTTACATACGATAATCCAATATTATTTGTTCTATTAGGAGTTGCAGTAGTAGCAATAGTAATAATAGCAATTAGAATAAGAAGTTTATCTAAGAAAAATGAAAAATAAAAAGTTAGTATTTTATAAAATATTACTTTTTATAGTTATTATTTTTGCGATTATTGTAATTGCGCTTATAGCAAAAAAATATATTGGAAATCAAATTAATGAAGAAAATAATGCACAAATAGTAGAAGAGATTAAACAACATGAAGAGACAACAGAAACTATTAAATTTGGTAATAATTCTGTTATAGGAATTATTAATATACCTAAAATTGAACTAGAATATCCAATTTTAGATACAACTACAAAAGAAAACATGAGAACATCAATAACCAGGTTTAGCGGTGGAAAAGTTAATGAAATAGGTAATTTAGCCTTAGCTGGTCATAATAATTATGATGGGACAATGTTCGGAAGAAATGATGAACTTGTAGCTGGAGATAAAATCTATTTAACAGATTTACAAAAAAATACTGTTGAGTATGAAATTAAAGCTATTTTTGTAACAGATCCAAATGATGTTAGCATACTAGAGACGAAAGAAGAAATTAGAGAAGTCACCTTAATAACCTGCGAAAACGGAAATAAATCCAGACTTATTATTAAGGCGGAAGAAGTAAAAAAATAAATTATAGGGGGATAATTTATGAAAGGAAAAAGTTTAAGCAAGAAAGCTATAATTGCCATAGTTATAATTGCAATATTAGTAATTGCTGCAATTTCAATGGTAGTAGTTTTCTTAAGAGATCAAGGTGAAACTGAAGCTACAGCCATAGGCGAAAACGGTAGCAATAGCGAACAAACACAAGATGCAGTCCCTAACAATAACGATGATAATAATCAAGGAACTGCAACACAAAGCGAAGAACCACAACAAGAAGAACAAACAACAGTAGCTAATAATGATGGTGCTACAACTACTAATGTTGGAACTACAACGCCAGCAACAACTACTACAACAACAGATGGTAGTACTCAAGTAGCAACAATAACAACTACAGAAACAATTCCAACACAAGCATTAACTTTAGCTTGGAGCAATATGACAGTTTCTGGCGGAGAGTTATTAGCGAATCTTGATGCAGATGTAACAGATGTAACAGCACCTGTTAGATTAGCAACAAACATCTTAAAATTTGGTGAATCAAATGAATTAAGAGAATATTATGTGAAACGTGGAGATACTATTTATATGTATATTGCTGTTAATGAAGAATTAGCACATAATCCAACATTCACATTAATAAATAATGGAAAAGAATATGTAATGGAAGATTCACTAGTTGAAGTAAGACAAACTGCAGAAGACAGATGGGATTATTCAGTAAAATATGTAATTCCAGAAGATACAGACTTTGTTGATGGAGAAATTACTTTAAAAGTATCTGATATAGAAGATAAAGGTGGAAATATAATACCAGATGAAGATGGTCAAACAAATGGTCATAGAGTATTCTATGATGGTACAGCACCAAGAATTATTGTTAAAGGAACAGAAGGGGTTAACGAACCAGATGAACAATATATAGGAGATGCTATACAAAGAATATTTAGCAAAGTAAGTTTCAAATTTAGCGACAATTTAATGCTAGAAGGAGAATATGAAGTAAATGATACTTTAATAACAGGAATGACACCAGCTACTTTAGGTGATGCAAATTTTGCTGTTATTAAAAATTACTTAAAACAAGGTGAAAATACAATTAGAACATGGGATATGGCTGGAAATGAATATACATATACATTTATATATGATTCAATTGCTCCAGTATATTCAAAATTAGGAATATTAAATAAAACACGCTATGTAAACGATGTAAAAGATTTAACATATGCAAAAAGAGGAGACGAAGTACGCATTTTAATTTCTTTCACAGAAAAATTAGCTGTTGAACCTACTGTTAAAGTATTTGGAAAAGAATATACAGCAACATATCGCCCACAAAGCTCAAAACCAGAACAAAACATTTATTACTATATGGTAGACATTACAATGGATGAAACTATGCCAGAAGGTGAAATACCATTCGAAGTATATGGATATGCTGATATAGCTGGAAATGTTGGAGAAAAATTAGATCAAACAAAGATTAATCGTGATGATTATACAAAAGTTATATATGATAGAACAAAACCTGTTGTAAGATTAGAGGGAACAGGAGTTAATGATTACTTTAGATCAGATGTAATAATTACAGCAGAAGATGCAAATCTTGGAACAATCCATTTAAGAAAAAATGGTGAATTAATTAAAAATTATGAATTAGGAACACCATTAACAGAAGAAGGAAATTATGAAGTAGTTATGTCTGACAAAGCTGGAAATAAATCAGAACAAATAAACTTTACAATAGATAAAACAGCTCCAGTAATAACATTAGAAGGAACAGGAGTAAATAATAACTTCAGAACAGATGTAAAAGCAATAATAGAAGAAGCAAATGCTCATAACATTAAATACAGAAAAGATGATGGCGGATGGATAACTGTAAGTGAAAAAAAATTAACATTTACAGAAGAGGGAACATACACAATAGAAGTTATTGATTTAGCATATAACAAAACAGAAGTTACATTTACAATAGATAAAACAGCACCAGTAATAACATTAGAAGGAACAGGAGTAAATAATAACTTCAGATCAGATGTGAAAGTAGTGGTAGAAGAAGTAAATGCACATAACATAAAATACAGAAAAGATAATGATAGATGGATAACAGTAAATGAAGAAGAATTGACATTTACAGAAGAAGGAACATATACAATAGAAGTAATAGACCAAGCATATAATA
>ERZ780157.2366-NODE-2366-length-17631-cov-9.829995_pt1 | contig 17631 bp, 15 predicted proteins | sample MGYA00511169_ERZ780157 | MGnify/ENA primary metagenome ERZ780157 (study PRJEB29588, sample SAMEA1965149) | human gut metagenome | biome: human gut; feature: human-associated habitat; material: faeces | place: Denmark | collected 2008/2010 ... | reverse complement strand
CCCTCTCCCCCTGCACCCCCTCTCCCCCAAGAACTTTCCCGAAGAAAAGGAGAAAGCGTCAAGGGGGTGTTCCCTTTTTTAAGGCGCAGACGTTGTAATTTCTAACGTCTCCCCCTCTATGAGTCATCCTGAGCATAAAAAAACGCAGAGCGTTTTAACGCAAGCGCTTGCGCGCGTTGCTCCTACGCGAGGCGTTGTGCGAAGTTTTGCGAAGCGTTTAGCGGAGCAAAACCGAGGAGCGAAGCGACGATGGGATCTAAAAAAAATAGCCCTTGGCTTGACCAATGGAGTGTTGCATTTTGGAGAAGAAGCTACCAGATTCTTCACACGCTTGCGCGGTTCAGAATGACCCGTGGAGGGTGATAGAGGTAAAATTTAACGGTCATCTTCACATTTCCAACGGGAGCGACGATAGGGGCTTGGCGATGCCTACCGTCAATCGGCAGTACCTACACCCGGAGTCGAAAAACGCCCCTTGCCGCCTTGTTCCACCCTCGGGAAGGTTCTTGAAGGGGTGCAGGGGGAACTTCTTGAAAGAAGTTCCCCCTGCAAAAACCATATTCCATTCCTACTCCCCCGCAAAGACTGCGGTGTAGGTGACGTCATCGTAGACGTAGAGCTCTTGCGGCTTCATACGCTCATGGTTGTAGTAGACAACGCTACCCTCCCCCTCGCACCACGCAGAGGCAATTCCCTGCCCGTCAAGCAGCGCGTTCAGCGCGGCGATATCGCGCTCACCTGCCACGTAGATCGGCAGAAGTGCCAGAGCAAGCTCGGTGCAGCTGTGCGCATCCGAGATCGAGACCAGCCCTGCGAACGCCGTGCGGTAAAGTCCGTCGGTCGGGTCCACAAAGGGGGGGATGCTACGCGCATCGGTCAGGTAAAAGTAGCGCGCATCCTGCTCTCCGAGCGGATAATTGCGCAGATAAACGATCGACGCCGCACCCGTGTAGCCGAGTCGCGCCACTGCCCCAACCTCGTTGCCCATGCGATCGAACAGGTTGTAGCCGTATTCGTTCTCATGCGGATCAAGGTTGCGCACGTAGCCGTCGTAGCTCGAAATTGAGCCATAGGTGAAACCCGCCACGGCAAGCTCGTTGGCAAGGTAGTCGACGATCACGGCGTTGCGCAGACGGAAAAAGTCGACGAACACAGAGATCGCATTGGCCTTTGCAAAATCGAGATAGTCCTGCGAAACGCACAGACGCACGCGATTTTCACCGAGCAGCTCGAGCGAAACCGACGCAGGATCGGCGGCAAACGCCGCAAGGGTGGCATAATACTCTGCCGTCTCCGCGTTCACGTAGGGATCGAGGTCCCCAACGATCGCCGCGTGGCTGTTGCTGAAAAAGGTGTCGTAGTACGCCGTGTGGAGCGCTGCCATATAAAGGTAACGTCCGGGCGCCTCAACAAATTTGGCAAGCGCGGCATAGAGCGCCGCGTCCACCTCAACCGTCTCGTTGACATTTGCGTTAATCGCAACGAGGTTTTTGTCCTCGAGCACGTCGGCGTCAATTCCAAAGAGGCGGTCGGCGTTCCGTATCGCCTTTGAATAAACCGAAACCAGGCGCTGATACTCCTCCTTGGTGCCGCCCTTCTCCCAACAGTAGTTGAAAATAAAATCGTCACCGCAGAGCGAGGCGTCGGTGGTGGGCTTGATCACCTGCCACCCAACGCTCGGCTCGGTTTCGCTGATCAGGAAGGAATAGATACCGTAGCCAAAGGCAACCAGCGCGATCACAATGAACAGGATAAGCAAAATCCATTGCCTTTTGATATTGCGATCGGATAGCTCGATGCGCTGAACAGGTCGAACACCGCGAGGTCTTCGATCCTTTGCAGAATTGCTCATATCATTCCTCCAAGAAATATGCGGATCAGATCAGCGTCATTGCAAGCAGAATGCCAAAGAGTGCCACGATCGCACCGAAGCAGGCAAGACCGATGAGCGCACCCTTTTTGCACGCCTTGTAGTTGCGGTAGTGCTTGAAATGCTTGAAAATCCAACCGGCAATCAAACCGGGGATCGGGAGCACGAACGAACCCAGAGCATACCATTTGCTGCCCGTGTCGTGCAGAGGCGTTTCGAGGAAGGGATCGTTCTCAAGCGCTGCCTCCTCCTCCTCAAGCGTGGGAGCGGCGGAATCCTCCTCCGCGCCATCCTCGCGGAAGGCAACCGACTGCATCGGAGTGTTTGCGTCGCGAATTGCGCGATACTCCTCAATCTCCTTGCGGTTTCCAAACACGTAGTGATCGTGTCCGATGCAAACCAGCTCGGGCTTTTCCTCACTGTAATCATGAACAGAAGGATCATAGGTGAACAAAACCTTGTTCTTTTCGAGCTTGGGATCGGGAATCGGAACTGCCGAGATCAGCGAACGGGTGTAGGGATGGAGCGGATAATCGAACAACTCCTCCGCCTGTGCAATCTCCACGATATCGCCCTTATAGATAACGCCGATACGGTCGGAGATGAAACGCACGATCGAGAGGTCATGCGCGATGAACAGATAGGTGATGTTGCGTTCTCTCTGGAACTTTTTGAGCAGATTGAGCACTTGCGCACGGATCGAGACGTCGAGTGCCGAGATCGGCTCGTCGGCAACAACCAGCTCAGGCTCCATAACCATTGCTCTTGCCAGACCGATTCTCTGACGCTGACCGCCCGAGAATTCGTGCGGATAACGGGTGAGATGCTCGGGAAGCAGACCAACCGCCTCGATCATCTCTTCAACCTTTTTCACGCGCTCGGCTTCATTTTTGAAGAGCTTGAAGTTGTAAAGTCCCTCCGAAATGATATAGTCGACGGTTGCGCGCTCGTTGAGCGATGCGGCGGGATCCTGGAACACCATCTGGATGTTTCGGATCACCTCACGGTCGATGGTACGCGAGCTCTTGCCCGAAATGCGAACACCCTTATATTGAATTTCGCCTGCCGAGCAGGGATTGACGCGGATGATCGCACGGCCGATGGTGGTCTTACCCGATCCCGACTCACCAACGAGCGAGAAGGTTTCACCCTTGTAGATATCAAAGGATGCGTTTTTGACCGCCTTGACAGCGTGATCTCCCTTGCCGAAGGTGATGTCAACACCCTTCAGCGAAACGAGGACCTCTCTGCCCTCTGCGTCGATCGGACCGTGCTCGGGCAGATGCGCAGGCTGAGGCGAGAGCTTTTGCTTCTTGCCAAAGATGCGGGAGAAGAAGCCTGCTTTGTTTTCTTTCGTTTGTTTTTCTTTGTTTGCCACAAGCCTTTCCTCCTTTACACCTTATATACCTTCATGAGCTTTTCATGAATGTTCTGGATAATTTCGGGCTTTTCCACCTGCGGAGCTCTGGGGTCAAGCAGCCAGGTTTTCGCATAGTGCGTATCGCTGATGCGGAACATGGGCGGCTCCTTGAGCGTGTCGATCTTGAGACAATAGGGATTTCTGGGTGCAAACGCGTCTCCCACGATCGAGTTGTAGAGGGAGGGCGGCGTGCCCGAGATCGAATAGAGCTTGGTGTTTCTCTGTGCCAGCTGGGGCATCGACGAGAGCAGAGCCCACGTGTAGGGGTGACGCGAATCGTAGAACACGTCCTCCACCGTTCCCAGCTCCACAACCTGTCCCGCATAGAGAACGGCAACGCGGTCGGCAATATTTGCAACCACGCCCAGGTCGTGCGTGATAAACACGATGGTATAGTTGAATTCCTTTTGCAGGTCCTTAAGAAGCTTGAGAATCTGCGCCTGAATCGTTACGTCGAGCGCGGTGGTCGGCTCGTCGCAGATCAGAATCTTGGGCTGGCAGCAGAGTGCAATCGCGATAACGATTCTCTGACGCATACCGCCCGAATACTGGAAGGGATAATCGTCGAAGCGCTTTTCGGCGTTCGGGATACCAACCTTCTTCATCAGAACGAGCGCGCGGCGTCTTGCCTCGAGCGCGGAGCACTGCTGATGCTTGAGAATGATCGAGGTGATCTGCTTTCCGATGGTCACGATCGGGTTGAGCGAGGTCATCGGGTCCTGGAACACGGTTGCGATGCGCTTTCCGCGGATCTGCATCCAGTCCTTGTTGTATTTGATCTTTGCAAGGTTGAGCTTGCATCTGCCGTGGAGCTCGGTTTCGGTTTCACCGAGATACTCCACGCGGAACACCACGCTGTCAAACACGGCATTGCGTGCCGTCTCGTCGTTCAGATCCACACCCATCTTCATTGCCTTCTCCATAGCGCGGAGGAGTGCCTTGAAATAGGAAATGCGCTTGCGCAAACCGTATCTGGCAACCGAGAGATAGATCTCCTTTGCCAGCACCTCGTTGCGCGCTTTGGTCTCCTTGGAGACCTCACCCGCGAGCGCCTTTTCGTACTCGGCACGCAGTGCAGCCATGCGCTCTGCGTAATCCTTCTGATATGCGGTATCGTTTTTGGCAGCCGCCTTGTGTGCGGCAACAGTCTGATCGTGGCGCTGGTGTGCCTCCTTAATTTGGGCATCGTACGCTGCGATCTCAGCGGAGAGCTGCTTGTAGAGTGCCTTTTCTTTCGAGGTGTCAACCGTTTGTCTGCGGTTGAAGAGCTCGGTGCGCTTGAAGGTGAGATCCTCGATCAGTTCGGTGATCTCGGCTTCCTCCTCCTCGCTCAAGGACATCTTCTGGCGCTTTTCAGACTCCAGATCGAGAATCTGCCGATAAATATCGGCACCCAGCTCATAGCGGGAGAATTGATTGAGCTTCTGAATGCCCTCCAGAATCATGCGCTTTGCCCGTGTTGTGAGAGCCGCATTGGTTTCCGCAAGCTCATCGTCATCAAACATCAGGTCACCCTGGCTGATATAGCCGTTGGAATCGAGCATACCCGCAAAGGTTTTGGTGAGAACCGACTTACCCGAGCCCGATTCACCAACGATGGCGATCGACTCGTTTTCATAAAGGTCAAGCGACACGCCGCGGATCGCGGTGAGCGTTCTTCCGCGCACGCTGAATTTCACGTGCAGGTCGCGGACCGACAGCAAAACTTTCTTATCTTCCATGTCAGTCCCCCCTTACATATGCGTTCTCGGGTCGGAGGCGTCACCAAGGTTCTGTCCAACCACGTAGAGCACGACGGTGATGATGGATGCCACCGCAACGGGGCACCAGAATTCCATTTCCCAACCGGGGGTTACCATTGCATTCTGCGATGCCTCGATCAGCTTACCGAGCGACATATCCTTCAGACCCATTCCGATATAGGAGAGGAATACCTCGTAGGAAATATAGGAAGGAATTTCGGTTGCCGCAAGCGTTACGATTACCGAGGTCATGAAGGGCAGAATGTTTTTGGTTGCGATGCGCGTGATGGGAGTTCCCAGGCAGCGCGAAGCAAGGTTATACTCGCGGTCACGGATGATGACCACCTGTGTACGGATAAAGTAGGCAATACCCAGCCATCCTGTGATCGTGAGTGCAAACACCATCGTCCAGAAGCTTGCCGACATGATCAGCACGAGCACCGAGATGAGCAGAATATAGGGGATGTTTGCAATGATGTTGTAGACCTCGGTCATAAAGACGTCCACGGTCTTGGAGAATCCCCAGATCGCACCGATCACAACGCCAACCGTCATGTTGATCAGCGCGCAGATCAGGGCGAGTGAGATCGAGATGCTCGATCCGTACCAGATCGCGTCAAACGTCGACTGACCCGAGCTACCCGAACCGAACACCCAGCTCAGTTCGAAGCCGAATTTTTCGATCGCCTTGGAGGGAGAGAGGTGGGTTGCACCCTCAACACGCAGGTTGATATAGGGCGACTTATCGGGATCGTAGCCGATCACGAGGGGGTAGACGTAGGTGAAAATAATCACCAACGCCAAAATCGAGAGCACGATGATGTTGATCTTCTTTTTGAAGAACACACGGAACACCGACTTCCAATAGGAATAGCGCGGTGCGGTGATGCGCTCGGAGGAAAGGCTGTCGTGGTCCACGCGAGAGAACAGTTCTTCCTCAGACATATTCAATTCTTCTAAACTGATCTTTTCGTTTGCCATATCTATCACCTTGCCTTTGAAACGAACGAAATTCTGGGGTCCACAAGGGTCATCAGAATATCGCCCAGGATAACCGAAACAACCGAGAGCAGTGCATAGAACAGAGCCACACCGACGATAACGCCGTTATCGAACGCGTTGATCGCGTTGGTGAGCAGGTTACCCGTTCCGGGCACCACGTACACGCGCTCGGTGATGATCGCACCGACCATTGCGCCGAGAACGCTTCCGGGAATTCCGTGTACAACCGGAATAATTGCATTTTTCAGAATGTGCTTGCTGAAGATCTCACCCTCAGAAAGACCGCCCGAGCGCGCGAACTTCACGTAGTCCGAGTTCATCTGGTCGATCATGTAGCGGCGGAGCCACTTCATCAGGTTTGCGATCGAGGGCAGCGCAAGCGATACGATCGGCAGCACGTACATGAGCTTGTTCGCCCCTGCCTTGTCCACGTCAAACGTACCCGGAAGTCCCATGCTTGAGCCCACCGCCTTAAACAGGAAGATATAGGCAAGCGAGGGAACCGCCATGATAAAGACGATATAGATCGTGCCGAGCTTGTCGATCAGCGTGTCCTTCTTAAGTGCCATCAGGGTTCCGAGCGGGATGGCGATGATATATGCAAGTAAAACCGAGATGATACCGATTACAAACGAATATCCCATCTTGGAAAGTCCGTTTTTATTGGTTGTCACACTGGTGTAGTTGTCTACGAAACGGTCCTTGATAACCACGGTTCCGTTCTCAAGCGAGCCCGAAACGTAGGTTGCGGTGTGAAGATCATCCGCACCACTCGCCACCAAGCCGGAGGGATAGGTGACCGTGGAATAGGTGTAGGAGCCCTGCGTATCGGTCATCATATTGAACACGTCAATACCCTTTCTGATACTGTAAGAGGTTCCCAAGCGAACGGTCAGAATATTCTGATGGATATAGGGGAATTGCGAATCGAAATACAACAGGTACTTATGCTGCGTACCGTTGCCGATGATTGCGGGAGAAAATTTCTCTCCGCCATAGAGGGGGTCGAAGAGCGTGAAGGTCAGACCTCTCTCTCCGAGATTTGCGTCGTCGGGTGCCCAATGGATATTATCAACGCGGAAAATGCCTGAGAAATAGTTCCACAGGCGAGTGTGCAGCGGGACGTCGCGGTATGCAAACAGTGCGGGCGCTCCACCGGGCTTGAGACGGACGGTGCCGGGCAGCACGTCAGCATCCAGACGGCGGACCTTATAACCCTTGCTTTCATAATATTCGGTGAACTTTTCCACAAATTCCTTTGTGGCAGCACTATCGTCCTTTGCCTTGAAGGCGATTTTCACCGCATTGGCGTAGGTCTCGTCCGAGATCTCACCGCTCTTTTTCAGCTCGACCAGATAGTCGCTGTACGGCACGTAATCCAGATAGCCAAACTCCTCCCATCTGCGCATCTTATAGGTCTCTTTATCGTTACTCTGCATGTGCGAGTAGTTGGAGTCCTGCGCAAAGATCTGGTCTCTGTTCATCAGAGAATAGATCAGGAGCATGACGATTGCCACGACGGCAACAACGGACAAAAGTCCGCGAAGAATGCGGTTTATCAAATATTTTGTCATAATATCAATCTCTCATAATTACCACGATAGGAGGATGAACCAAGGTCCATCCTCCACCGTGTCATTTCATTTCAAATGATACGATTATCTATCAATCAGCAGATTAATAGATACCGATGCACTTCACCATGTAGCCTGCGTAGTCGGGCAGGAAGGTATCCAGGTAGGTCTGGGGATCACCGTAGTCAGGACCCCAACCGGATACGTCGTACATATCGTAGTTAGCCTCTGCACCGGTGTTGGTGTAGTAGCCTGCATAGTACCACTCGTCGGAGGTGGGGCAGTCAACGAGAACGACCTCAACCTTGCCCTCGAGAGCTTCCTCTACGCTCTGCTTGTAAGCCTGAGCGCGGTTCTTGTAGCTGTCGCTACCGGAGTAGTAAGGAAGCTCAAACTTAATGGGGTTCTTCTCGGAGATCTTGATGCCCTCTTTGCCGAGCTCGTCGATTGCGATGTTGAGCTCTTCAACTGCGTTTGCAACGTTGTACCAGCCGTCGAAGCCGTCGGAGGAACCGTTGCCGTCGTCAGCCTTGGGATCCCAAACCTTGATCTTAACGCCGTCAGCATCGAGCTGATCCTGCATGATCTTACCGTAGTAGGTGCCTGCTGCGTAGGTCTTGTCGGTGCCGTTGATCTTAACGGTTACTTCCTCAGCGAGAGCGATGAAGTTACCGGGGGTGTAGCAGTTACGGAGCGAGTTGAGCTTGAGCTCCTCACCGTTGGTCTGTGCGTTGTAGGACGCTCTGTCGGTTGCGAAGGAGATCGCACGACGGAAGTGAACGTTACGCATAGCAGCAGTGGTGCGAGCGTGATCCTCAGCGGACAGCGTGGAAACTGCCTTGGAGGTATCGTTGAAGTTCGTGAAGATGGAACGGTTTACGTTGTAGAACGCCATGAAGGAGGTAGCGTCGGTAGCGGATACATAGTAGTAGGTATCGTACCAGGTCTTGTCGGTGCCCTCAACCTTGTCCTTGCGAGCCTGAACGAGCGCGCTGGGGTTGAGCGAGCAGCCTGCGATGGTGCCGGCCTTCATATCGTTGTATGCCTTGGTTGCATCCTTACCGTCGTTGAAGAGCCACTCAATGGTCTTCACGTTGATGCCCTCAGCATCCCAGTAGTTTGCGTTTGCAGAGAACACGATCTTGTTCTCCTGAGTGAAGTTGGAAACGGTGTAAGGACCGCAGTAAGCGATGTCCTCGGGGGTCTTACCGTAGGTGTAGTCCTCAGCGTCAGCCTTGTAGTCTGCGCCGAACTTACCGCCCTCGGAAACGTAGAACTCTCTGTTCATGGGAGCGAACACGCCGTAGCCCAGCATGGTCATGAAGAACGGGCAGGGAGCCTCAAGGGTGTATACGAGGGTGTAGTCGCCCTCTGCCTTAACACCAACCTGTGCGAATTCGGTAACCTCGCCGGTGATGTACTCGGTAGCATTCTTGATGATACCCTGAACGAGGTACTCAAGACCGCCCTGAGCATCCATCATGTGCTGCATACCTGCAACAAAGTCATCAGCCTTTACTTCGCCGATCTCGTTGCCCTGGTAGTCAACCCACTTCACGCCTTCACGGATCTTGAAGGTGTAGGTCTTGCCGTCAGCGGAAACGGTGTAGCTCTCAGCCAGTGCGGGCTTGAGCTCGTTTTCCATGTCGTACTCATACAGACCGTCGTAAAGGTTTACGATTGCCTCGGAGTCAGCAGCTCTGGAGGTTGCAAGAACGTCCCAGGTCTGGGGGTCGGAAGAATAACCGATCGAGTAGGTGTCCTGGATCTCGTAGCCCTTCTCCTCAAGGTATGCCTTTACCCACTCCTCGTAGGTGCCGGTGCCCTTCTTCTCTGCCCAAGCAGCCTTCATCTCTGCTCTGTCAGCAGACTTGATGGGCGTGGTGCAAACGATCACGTCGTGGTATCTGTAGCTATCGTTACCCCAAAGGGTAGAAGTTGCAGTGTTGGGTGCAACACGCGAGATAGCGTACATACCGCCCTTGGTGGTGAGAGGCAGCATAACAGCCGCGCTCATCAGCTTCGCCTCAGCGATAGCCATCAGAGCCTGTCTCTCAGATACGCTGGTAGCTGCCTTCGCTGCATCGTAGGCAGTTTTGAAATCTCCGAGAATAGCGTTATAGAGTGCCTCGGAAACTTCATCGTAGTCGAGGTCCTTATAGGGGTCAACATACTTCTTGCCGCCGCACGATACGACAGACAGAAGCATAACCACTACCAGAACCAGTGCCAGAAGTTTTTTCATGGTTTTCTCTCCTTTTTTAATTTTGTTTTATTGCAAGCCCCATGAACAGGCGTACAACCAATGAGTTTTCGCGCTCTCGCAAGCAGCGCTCAACGCAGGGTTTAGGATTGTGATTTTTTTGTCACACCACAAAAAACAATGAGCCCTTCTCTGCAATTGCGGAGCAAGGAGGACCTCAAACGAACAAGGGAGCCTTTCGCATACACATAAGAACGGGCATTGTGCGTTGATATTCAACGAAAACGGGAGACACCGCCAAAAAAGCGGGTCGGATATATGTTACGTGTTATTATATCACAACATTTTTTCTTTGTCAACACTTTTCCTTCACTTTTTTCGACAAATCGGCGTCCTTTTTTGAAAGAATATTCAAAAAAACAAAAACAAACGAACATTTTTCAATTTGATTTTGTTCCTTAATATATAGGGCGACAAATCGACGAATGAAAAAATAACCGCAGAACCGCAAAAGCGGACGGACAACGGGGAAGAAAACGAGAAAAATAAAAAGAAATTTTGAAAAAGGTATTGCAATTGAAAAAAAAGTGTGATATAATGTATGGCGTTGCAGTAAAAATGCACACAGGGGTATAGCTCAGCTGGTAGAGTACCGGTCTCCAAAACCGTGGGTCGCGGGTTCGAATCCTCCTGCCCCTGCCATCTGAAATAGTAGTAGACTTTCGAACCGTATGGTTTGGACATCTACTACTATTTCTATTTTTTGCCTTGTTTTTCAAGGATTTTCGGCTAATTATCCTGTATCTTCATTTGGACACAATTTGAAGATCCGCAAAAAACAAAGCAAAAAACTCGGAAAGCCTTACAAAATCAAACCTAAGTGTCCAATATTATTTAGACATTTCCTCCTCATACTGAGACGGACTTCTGTATTTTAGACGCGAGTGAGGTCGTTCGTTATTGTAATAATCGATATATTTTCCAATCGATTCCTTAAAATTCTTTTCAGAACTGTATTCTCTGCGATACAGTTCTTCTTTTTTTAGAGTAGAATAGAAACTTTCTTGAGGTGAATTGTCATACGGCGTTCCCTTTTGCGAAAAAGACTGTTTGACACCCAATGACAATAGATGTTTTCGAAATGTATTTGATGTATACGCAGTTCCTTGATCACTATGGAAGATCAAGCCCGATTTAGGATGCCTTGCTAAATAAGCTTGTTCAAATGTTGATTTGATTAGGCGCGTATTAGGCGTAGAAGAAATTTTGAATCCAACAATTTTTCTGGAATATAAATCCATAACCGTGCAGATGCTGTAATTCCGATGGTTGAATCTAAAAAACGTGACATCCCCCACCCATACTTCATTTGGGGCTTGAGGATTAAACTCTCTCTTGACCAAATTTTCCTTTTTTCGAAGTTCGCGCTTTTCTTGGTCGTACCACTCTTTAGAGTTTCGCCTAATGCTTTGTAGCCCCAATTCTGCCATCAGTTCTGAGACCATTTCTTTTGATGTTCGATAGCCTCTTTGTTTTAAAATAGAATTAAGTGTTTTCGCACCAAAATTTTGCCGGTGATCATGATAGGCTTCCAATATCGCTTGCTTGATTTCCGCGCGGTGTTGTGTATAATAATTATTCTCTCCCTTATTACGTACAATGTGATCGTAAAAGGTAGCTTTGGATACCTTCAAGGTCTCACAGATATATTTAGCTGGATATTTATCGGCAATTTTCTTGATCTCGCGCATTTTTTCTGATAAAGGTGAATGTGGAGTACAACTTACAGATTGTAGAATTTCCAGTTCGATTTGAATTTTTTCGGTTTTTCGTTGCAAAGCACGATAATCCTGTAAAGAAACTGAACTGTTTTCTTTTTCGGCAATTGCTTGGCGATGCTGTTTGACCCAGTAATAAACTGTACTACGTGGGACACTATATTCCCGAGAGAGGATGGTGGCTGATTTTCCGTTAAGATACGCTTGAACAACGATTTGTTTTTCTTCTGTTGTGTAATTCTTCTTCATAGAGATTCCTCCATATCTTTCTATAATGTTAAAGCCGCAACTTGCTATTGCAATTTGCAAAGCTTAACTATTATAACATGTACAGAATATTTTTTTACAGAAACCTATTGCATTTTTTTCCAAAAAGGTGTATAATGTACTCACAACTGAACAAAACGGGAGCTTGTATACAGGCTGAGAGGAAGGTGTGACCTTCGACCGAGAACCTGATTTGGATAATGCCAACGTAGGGATGCCTGATACGAGGATATTGGGAGGAACAAAGGAATTTTTGGAGTTACCGAATCGGTAGCTCCTTTTTTGTTGCAATTTTTTGTGGAGGTGTGAAATGGTAAAGGTAAACGGAACAGAGCTTGATATTGCCGGTAAAACGCTTGCGGAGTATCTTGCGACAACGAACTATGATATGAAGCGAATCGCAACAGAGCTGAATGGCGACATTGTTCCCAAGGCTACCTATGCGGAAACTGTTCTAAAGGACGGCGACAGCATTGAGATCGTCAGCTTTGTGGGAGGTGGCTGAGTGATTCCAACGAAAGAAGAATGGAACAATGCTTTAGAGGAACGCCACGGCAAAGAATTGCATCAGGTGTTCTCATCGGCTACGGTTGCCGTGTGCGGTCTTGGCGGTCTTGGATCGAATATCGCCATTCACCTCGCCCGTACCGGAATCGGCAAGCTGATCCTGATTGACTTTGACCGTGTGGACATCACCAATCTCCACCGTCAGCAATATAAGGCAGATCAGATCGGTAGGTATAAGACCGATGCTCTTGCGGATAACCTGCGTGAGATCGCTCCGTACATAAAGTTTGAAACGCATACAGAGCGAATAACGGAAGAAAATGTTGTAACGCTTCTGAAAGATGCCGATATCATCTGCGAAGCTTTTGACGATGCGGAATGTAAAGCAATGCTTACGAACACCGTACTTTCCGAGCTACCCGACAAATACCTTGTTGCCGCTTCTGGTATGGCGGGTATGGGCGTGACCAATAGCATCAAGACAAGAAGAATTACGAGCAGATTTTATCTTTGTGGGGACGAAATGAGTGAGGTATCGGACAATATCGGTCTTGTGGCTCCCCGTGTCGCGCTTTGTGCGGCGCATCAAGCACATACGGTGCTTCGTATTTTAGCAAAACAATTTGAAGTATAAAGAAAAGAGGAAAATACAATGAACAACGACAAACTTATCATCGGCGGTCACGAATTCAGTTCCCGTTTCATTCTCGGCTCGGGAAAATATTCGATGAAGCTCATCGAGGCGGCAGTTAAGGATGCAGGCGCGGAGATCATCACCTTGGCAGTCCGCCGTGCCAACACCAAGGAACATGAAAACATCCTTGACTACATACCCGAAGGAATTACGCTCCTTCCCAACACCTCCGGTGCGAGAAACGCAGAAGAAGCTGTCCGCATTGCTCGCCTTGCCCGTGAGCTTGGATGCGGTAATTTCGTCAAGATCGAGATCATGCGCGACTCCAAATATCTCCTTCCCGACAACGTGGAAACCATTAAGGCAACCGAGATACTCGCAAACGAGGGATTTGTGGTCATGCCGTATATGTACCCCGATCTGAACACCGCCCGTGACCTCGTAAACGCAGGCGCGGCAAGCGTGATGCCCTTGGCTTCACCCATCGGCTCAAACAAAGGACTTGCAACAAAAGAGTTCATTCAGATCCTCATTGACGAGATCGACCTGCCCATTATCGTGGATGCAGGTATCGGCAGACCTTCGCAGGCTTGTGAAGCAATGGAGATGGGTGCGGCGGCAATTATGGCTAACACCGCACTTGCAACCGCTGGCGACCTTCCCATGATGGCATCGGCATTCAAGCAGGCAATCGAAGCAGGTCGTAAGGCATACCTTTCGGGACTTGGCAGAGTGCTGACCCGTGGCGCATCTGCATCCGATCCCTTAACAGGCTTCTTGCGTGATTAAGGAGAACACTATGGAAAACCAATTCTTTGTAGATTCGGAGCATCTGTCGCCCGAAGCACTTGCGAAAAAGCACCGCATCGAAAACGATCCCACGAGCCGTAAGAACCACATGGAATATCTGCCCGGTATGGAGATCATTGAGTCGGATGTGCGTTCGCAAGTGATGGCGCAGATGAAGTCCTATGATTACAGCAAATATACGGCAAGAGATGTTCGTGCAGCCTTAGAGCATCCTACTTGTTCTATTGAAGACTTCAAGGCACTTCTGTCACCTGCGGCAGAGCCGTTCCTTGAACAGATGGCAGAGCGAGCAAGACTGGAAACAAGTAAGCATTTCGGGAATACCGTCTATCTGTTTACGCCACTTTACATAGCAAATTACTGCGAGAACTACTGCGTGTACTGCGGATTTAACTGCTATAACCACATCAACCGTATGAAGCTCTCTATGGAGCAGATCGAAAAGGAAATGAAGGTCATTGCCGACAGCGGAATGGAAGAAATTCTGATTCTGACTGGCGAGAGCCGAGCGCAGAGCAACGTGGAATACATCGGCGAAGCCTGCAAGCTGGCGAGAAAGTATTTCCGTATGGTCGGACTTGAGATCTATCCCGTCAACACCGATGAGTATAAATATCTCCACGAATGCGGCGCAGACTATGTTACCGTATTCCAAGAAACCTATGACACTGACAAATACGAACAGCTTCATTTGCTCGGACACAAGCGTGTGTGGCCGTACCGTTTTGATGCACAGGAAAGAGCCTTGCGAGGTGGTATGCGCGGTGTGGCGTTCTCGGCTTTGCTCGGTCTCTCGGATTTTCGCAAGGATGCTCTTGCAAGCGCATTGCACGTCTACTATTTGCAGAGAAAGTATCCTCACGCAGAGATGTCGCTGTCTTGCCCAAGACTTCGTCCTATCATCAACAATGACAAGATCAATCCTCTCGACGTTCACGAAAAGCAACTCTGTCAGATCATCTGTGCTTATAGAATTTTCCTTCCGTTCGTTGGAATCACCGTATCCTCCCGTGAGAGCGCGGAGTTTAGAAACGGCATCGTAAAGATTGCCGCCACCAAGGTATCGGCAGGTGTGTCTACGGGTATCGGAGATCACGAAAGCAAATACAGCGGTAAGGAGAGCGACGAGGTTCAGGGCGACGAGCAGTTTGAAATTGACGATAACCGTAGCCTCGACAAGATGTATAAGGATATCGAGGGCGAAGGACTTCAGCCCGTGCTGAACGATTATCTGTACGTATAAGGAGCGAATATGAAAAACTTTGATACGAAACTATATTTTATTACCGATTCCACGGGATTTGAAGAAGCAGAATTTCTACGCCGTGTAGAAGAAGCACTCGAAGGCGGCGCGACCATCCTCCAGCTTCGTGAGAAGAACAAATCCACCATGGAGTACATCGAGCTTGCCGAAAAGGTTCACGAGCTGACGAAGAAATACAACGTTCCGCTGATCATTGATGACCGTGTGGATGTGGCTCTTGCCGTAGGAGCAGAGGGCGTCCATCTCGGAAAAGAGGATATGCCTATTGCGACTGCACGCAGAATCCTCGGTGATGGCTTTATCATCGGAGCGACCGCAAAGACCGTTCCTTGGGCGCTTGAAGCATACGAGGGCGGTGCTGACTATCTCGGAGTTGGCGCGATCTACCCGACAACAACCAAGGTAAAAACCGTTCTCACCTCAACCGAAACCTTGGCTGACATTTGTAAAGCCGTTCCGATTCCTGTCAATGCCATCGGTGGACTCAACAAAAACAATATCGACGTTCTCGCAGGCATTCCCATCGCAGGCATTTGTGTCGTTTCCGCTATTATGAAAGCCGAAAGCCCCCAAACCGCAACAATAGAGCTTAAGGCAAGAGCAAAGGAACTTGGAATCATATGATAAAGGGCGCAATATTTGACCTTGACGGAACGCTACTTGATTCGATGTTCATATGGGATACCATCGGAGAGGTTTATCTCCATTCCCTTGACATCGAGCCGAGGGAAAATTTAGCCGAAACCTTCAAGACCTTTACATTAGAGGAATCCGCCGAATACTATCGTACCCATTACGGCGTGACCTTATCTGTCGCGGAAATCGTGGACAGTGTAAACCGAATGATCGAGGACTTATATAAAACCACAGTTCCACTCAAAAAGGGTGTTGCCGAATTCCTTGCAGGGCTGTCAAAGGCTGGCGTAAGGATGTGTATTGCCACGGTGACGGACAAGTATCTCGTAGAAGCCGCCTTGACTCGCCTGAAGGTCAGACAATACTTTGGCGAGATCATAACTACCGCCGAGGTTGGCTGTGGGAAAAATGATCCCAAGATCTATCGCACGGCTCTTGCTTATCTTGGAACGGAAAAGCACGAAACCCTCGTATTTGAGGACATGCTCCATGCTCTGATGACAGCTAAGAACGACGGTTTTCCCGTCGCGGCGGTCTATGACAAGCACGAGCTAAGGCAGACAGAAATGAAAGAAAACAGTGATTATTATATTACCAATTACGAAACAGTAAAAATATAAAACACAGCGGCAGATTGGGGGCACCACCTTATGTCGCTACATAAAACGATGCTGAAAAACGAAAGGAGTATTCTATGAAAATGAAAACAGCATTGACCATTGCAGGAAGCGACTGCAGTGGAGGCGCCGGTATTCAAGCAGATTTGAAAACAATGACGATGAATGGGGTTTTTGCCATGAGTGCGATCACAGCGCTGACGGCACAGAACACAACCGGCGTCCGATCCATTCAGGAGGCAACTCCCGAATTTTTGAGAGATCAGATCGATGCGGTATTCGAGGATATTCGTCCCGATGCCGTAAAAATAGGAATGGTCAGCTCGGCAGAGCTTATCAAGATAATTGCCGACCGACTTACCTATTACAAAGCGGAGAACATTGTAGTCGATCCCGTGATGGTCGCCACAAGCGGTTCTGAATTGATGAAAACCGATGCGGTATCGGTACTGACAAGAGAGCTTCTTCCTCTCGCTACTCTTGTGACACCCAATATCCCCGAAGCAGAAGTTTTATCAGAACAGACCGTTCACACGAAGGAGGATATGGAACGTGTGGCGAAGATGATAGGCGATACCTACGAATGCGCTGTGCTTCTAAAGGGCGGTCATAGCGTAAGTGATGCAAACGATCTTCTGTATGCAAACGGCAACTACAAATGGTTCAGCGGTAAGCGTATCAACAATCCCAACACGCACGGCACGGGCTGTACGCTTTCGTCTGCAATAGCATCAAACCTCGCTAAAGGATATGACCTTGAAACCTCTATCAGGAGTGCAAAGGATTATATCTCGGGCGCACTTGCCGCGATGCTCGACCTTGGACAGGGTTCAGGACCTATGAATCACGCTTTTGATCTGAACAGCCAATTTGCGAAATAATACTGCTTGAAAGGAATCGAATTAAATGAGAAACTATACCACACAAATGGATGCCGCAAGACAAGGCATCATCACTCCTGAAATGAAGGCGGTCGCCGCCAAGGAATACAGAACCGAGGAAGAGATCAGAGAACTTGTAGCCAAAGGACAGGTTGCAATTTGTGCCAATAAGTTACATACCTGCATCGATCCAAACGGTGTCGGCTCAATGCTTCGCACCAAGATCAACGTAAACCTCGGAGTTTCCCGAGATTGCAAAGACTATGACATTGAGATGGAAAAGGTTATGGTTCAAACCAAAGACGGAAGCCGGATAATTGATGATTACGAAGAACTAAAGGAGTGGTGGAAGAATGAAGAGTAAACCTGTCGTGATGGATCATTTTTCAACGGTTCATACTTCGTTTATTGTAGATTTTTCATTTA
>ERZ780157.2357-NODE-2357-length-17739-cov-3.623162_pt1 | contig 17739 bp, 9 predicted proteins | sample MGYA00511169_ERZ780157 | MGnify/ENA primary metagenome ERZ780157 (study PRJEB29588, sample SAMEA1965149) | human gut metagenome | biome: human gut; feature: human-associated habitat; material: faeces | place: Denmark | collected 2008/2010 ... | reverse complement strand
AGAACTGGCCGGCAGGACCGGAGACCACCTCAGAGGCTGCTGTTCTGATCGATGCAGATACAGGAGCGGTTCTCTATGACAAGGGAATGAATGAGTACCGTTATCCTGCAAGTACGACGAAACTGATGACCATCCTTCTGGCAACAGAAAACAGTTCACCAAAGGATGTTGTGACTTTTACAGAGACAGGGATCCGTGATGTGACCTGGGACAGCAGTAATATCAATGCACAGCTCGGAGAGCAGATGACGATGAAGGACTGCTGGTTTGCTGCCTACATTAAGTCAGCGAATGAAGTTTGTGCACAGATCGCCGAATATGTCGGCGGTACAGAAGCAAACTTTGTCGACATGATGAATCAGAGAGCCAAAGAACTTGGCTGTACGCATACGCATTTTGCGAATGCCAGCGGACTTCCGGATGAGAAGCATTATTCCAGCCCCCTGGATCTTGCAAGGATCATGCGTGCAGGACTTCAGAATGCGAGATTCCGCAAAGTGATCGGAACTGTCGGATATACGATCCCGGCAACAAACTTAAGTGCTGCAAGACCGATGCATACACATATGCCGCTGATGGCAAAGGAATCAGACCTTTATTATGAGGGCTGTATCGGAGGAAAGACCGGATTTGCCAACGAAGCAGAGCATACGCTTGTCGTTGCGGCGGAGAGAAATGGCAGAACTTACATTGCAGTGACCATGAGGGCAGTCGATCTGGGAATCAACTGCACAGACAGTACTGCACTGTTTGATTATGCATTCAATAATTTTGATACAATTGATGTAAATGGAACCAAAATGACTGTTCCAAAGGGTGTTACCGTCAACGATCTGACAACAGAACAGGTTGATCGAAACGGCAAAACCCTGAACCGTTATTATTACAATGGGCAGTATGTAGGATATGTGACAGCAGCAGATCCTACCCCGACACCAACAGAAGCACCGCAGACAGTACAGGAGACGACAGAAGATACAGCGGTACAGGACACAGGATCACAGACAGAAACAGCACAGGATGAACAGCCGGAAACAAAGGGACTTTCAAAGACCTCCAAAATACTTCTCGGAGTTATGGCCGGCATGGGGGTACTGCTGATCATTCTTCTGATCCTGCTTCGAAGAAAGAATTATTAAGATACTTTTTATGAGACAAAAGGAGGATAACCAATGAAAGGCATTATTTTAGCAGGCGGCTCCGGAACCAGATTATATCCGCTGACCAAAGCAATTTCCAAACAGATCATGCCGGTATACGACAAACCGATGATCTACTATCCACTGTCAACCCTGATGCTTGCAGGGATCCGTGAGATCCTGATCATCTCCACACCACGTGACCTTCCAGTATTCCGTGAACTGCTCGGAGATGGCAGGCAGCTTGGCATGAGATTTGAATATGCAGTGCAGGAACAGCCAAGAGGACTGGCAGATGCGTTCATCATCGGCGCTGATTTTATCGGCAACGATGCAGTGGCACTTGTCCTCGGAGACAATATCTTCTATGGACAGAGTTTCTCCAGAGTACTTCTGAATGCTTACAAGTGTACAGAGAAAGAAAAGGGAGCAACGATTTTCGGCTACTATGTAAGAGACCCGAGAGAATACGGTGTTGTAGAATTTGATGAGAACGGCAGAGCCCTTTCCATCGAAGAAAAACCGGAGCATCCGAAGTCAAACTATGCAGTTCCGGGACTTTATTTCTATGACAATGATGTTGTAGAGATCGCAAAGAACGTGAAACCGTCTGCAAGAGGCGAGATCGAGATCACCAGCATCAACAACGAATACCTGAGAAGAGGAACTCTTAAAGTAGAAACTCTTGGAAGAGGATTTGCATGGCTGGATACAGGAAACCATGATTCTCTTCTTGATGCGGCAGATTTCGTTGCAGCATTCCAGAAACGTCAGGGACTTTATATTTCCTGCATCGAGGAGATCGCGTACAAACGTGGATTTATCACAAAAGAGCAGCTTGTCGAACTGGCACAGCCGCTTCTCAAGACTGCCTATGGCAAATATCTGATCGAAGTAGCGGAGGGATTATAAAATGGGTAAGATCACAGTAGAAACCTGTCATATCGAAGGACTTAGGGTCATCACACCGACTGTATTCGGGGATGAACGCGGTTATTTCATGGAAACATACAATTACAATGATTACAAGGCAGCAGGAATCGACATGGAATTCGTTCAGGATAACCAGTCAAGCTCCCGCAAGGGCGTTCTCCGCGGACTTCATTTCCAGATCAACTATCCGCAGGACAAACTTGTACGTGTTGTAAGCGGAGAAGTATTTGATGTTGCCGTTGACCTGAGAGAAGGTTCTGAGACTTACGGACAGTGGTACGGTGTTGTTCTGTCTGCTGAGAATAAGAAACAGTTCTTCATCCCAAAGAATTTTGCACACGGATTTGTTGTACTTTCTGATACAGCAGAGTTCGCATACAAATGTACAGACTTCTATCATCCGAATGATGAGGGTGGACTTGCATACAATGATCCTGACATCGGCGTACAGTGGCCGATCCCGGAGGATATGGAACTGATCCTTTCTGACAAAGACCAGAAATGGGGAAGTTTCAAGGAATACACTGCAAACAGGGGTAAAAAGGATTGAATAAAAATACCTGGCTGCCTGGAGAAATCTACAGAAACAGAAGATTAGTCTTTTCTCTGGCAAAAAATGATTTCAAAACAAAATATGCCGGTTCCTATTTCGGAACAGTATGGGCGTTTATCCAGCCGATCGTTACGATCTGTGTCTACTGGTTTGTGTTTGGCCTGGCACTTCGGAATGGTTCTGATAAGGGCGTTCCGTTTGTACTCTGGCTGATCGCAGGTCTTATCCCGTGGTTTTTCTTCCAGGAGGGACTGACGGGTGGAACGAATGCACTTCTGGAATACAATTATCTGGTCAAGAAAGTGGTATTCAATATCCGCATCCTGCCGGTAGTAAAGGTGTTCTCAGCGGTGTTTGTCCATTGCTTTTTTGTAGTGATCGTTCTGGTGATCTACACCTGCATGGGATACCCGCCGAGCCTGTACGCCCTGCAGCTTGTGTACTACAGTTTCTGTATTTTTATGCTGATCCTTGCCGTGACTTATATGACAAGTGCTGCGGTTGTATTTTTCCGCGACTTAAGCCAGATCATTAACATTGCCCTGCAAGTAGGTGTCTGGGTGACTCCGATCATGTGGGACTTCAATGATCTCGGGCTTGGCGGGATCCTTCAGAAAATACTCAAACTGAATCCGCTGTTTTATATTGTCCAGGGGTATCGTGACTCACTGATAAACAAAGTGGCGATCTGGGAACACCCTGTACTGACACTTTATTTCTGGGTATTCACGCTGGCAGTATTTATCTTCGGAACCAGACTGTTCAAAAAACTTCAGGTACACTTTGCAGATGTACTGTAACATGGAGAGTAGAATGAGTGAATTTGCAATTCAGGTAAAACATCTGGACAAGATGTACAAATTATATAACAAACCCTCAGACCGTCTCAAAGAGGCACTGGGGTTCAAGGTTCCGGTGCGGGAGCATTATGCGCTCCGCGATGTGAGCTTTGAGGTCCGAAGGGGCGAGACCGTGGGGATCATCGGAACAAATGGTTCCGGTAAATCCACGATCCTTAAGATCATCACAGGCGTACTGAATCCTACCGGCGGCGAAGTGACGGTAGACGGACGTATCTCAGCACTTCTTGAGCTGGGAGCCGGATTCAATATGGAATACACAGGGATCGAAAACGTTTATCTCAACGGAACCATGATGGGATTTTCCAAAGAAGAAATTGATTCCCGTCTGCAGGATATTCTGGATTTTGCTGATATCGGAGATTTTGTCCACCAGCCGGTCAAGGCGTATTCAAGCGGTATGTTTGTCCGCCTTGCTTTTGCAGTGGCGATCAATATCGATCCGGAGATCCTGATCGTAGATGAGGCACTTTCTGTAGGAGATGTTTTCTTCCAGGCAAAATGCTACCGTAAGTTCGAAGAATTCAAGAAGATGGGAAGGACCATCCTTTTTGTAAGCCATGATCTGAGCAGTATCGCGAGATACTGTGACAGGGTCGTTCTTCTGAACAAGGGTGTGAAGCTGGAAGAGGGATCACCGAAGCAGATGGTAGATATGTACAAGCAGCTTCTGGTCGGACAGGATCCGACGAAGCAGCAGGTGCAGGAAGAGAAGCCGAAGGAAAGCTGGAGTGAAGAATTCCAGGTCAATCCGAACATGCTGGAATATGGCAGCAAGCTTGCGGAGATCACAGACTTTGCCGTGATCGATGACAAGGGCAGATCCACGAATACCATCGAGAAAGGAAGTTCCTTCCAGATCCGCATGAAAGTTGTGTTCCACGAGGCAATCCAGGAGCCAATCATGGCATATACTTTCAAGGATATCAAGGGCACGGAGATCACCGGAACCAATACCATGTTCGAAAAGATGCATATTGAGCATTCGGATGAGGGTGACACCTGTACGGTGACTTTTACACAGAAGATGTTCCTTCAGGGCGGAGAGTATCTGCTCGCATTTGGCTGCACGGGATACAAGGATGGAGAATTCACGGTATTCCACAGACTTTATGATGCATGTAACATCACGGTTGTTTCCGAGCAGAACACCGTAGGTTTTTATGACATGGATTCACAGGTAGAGATACAATACGGAGAAGAAAAATGAGTGAAAAAATAGGACAGGTTGTGCTGGATGACACGTATTATCCGGGAAAAGATTTATATACAGACGGTGCGATCGAAGATGAGATGCTGGAGATCGCCAGGACTTATCCAGAAGAAAAATGGAATCAGGTGATCGCAGAGCGCAAAAGCTGGCCGATCCTGTATCATTTTTCACATATCAGAGAAAATATCTTAAGCTGGCTTCCGTTCACAGGAGAAGAAAATGTCCTGGAGATTGGCTCCGGCTGCGGCGCAGTGACTGGCGCACTGTGCAAGAAGGCAAAGAGCGTGACCTGCATCGAACTGTCACGCAAGAGAAGCCTGATCAATGCCAACAGACATAAGGACTTTGATAATCTTAAGATCCTTATGGGCAACTTTCAGGATATTGAGAAAAATCTTACCGAAAAGTATGATTACATCACACTGATCGGTGTATTTGAATATGGAGAGGCTTATATTCAGAGCAGTACTCCTTATGTAGATTTCCTGAAGATCATTTCCAGACATCTCAAACCGGATGGCAAGATCGTCCTTGCGATCGAAAACCGTTTCGGACTGAAATACTGGGCGGGCTGTACAGAAGATCATTTCGGAACGCTTTTTGAAGGACTGGAAGGATATCCGACGACAAAAGGTGTCAAGACCTTTACGAAGAAGGAATTCAATGCCATCTTACGAGAGGCAGGAAACCTCAAAGCATCCTGGTATTATCCATTTCCAGATTACAAACTTCCAATGACGATCTATTCTGATGAGCGTCTTCCATTTAAGGGCGAACTGAACAGACTGGAGACGAATTATGACAGACTGCGCCTGCAGCTTTTCCAGGAGTCACCAGTATATGATTCTCTTCTGGACAATGATCTGTTCCCGGAGTTTTCCAATTCGTTCCTTCTTCTGATCGGCAGAGAAAAGCCGGAGATCGCAACGGTATATTCCAAATTTTCCAATGAGAGGTCACCGGAGTTTGCACTTCGCACCGATATCTGCAAGGAAGGCAAAAAAGATCGTTTTGTTCGAAAAGTTCCGACAGAAGCTACAGCAGAGAAACATGTGCGGAATCTGGAATCCCTTTCCAGGGAGATGGCAAGGATCTATGCCAAAGAAGGTCTGGAACTGAACCAGTGCACACTGGAAAAACAGGGTGTCCGTCTGGAATTCCTCAGGGGAAAGACTCTGGAAGAACATCTCGATGCGCTGGTAGAACAGGGCAGAAACGAAGAGGCAGAGAAGCTTCTGTTCCGTTATGTTGAGAAGGTACACCGGATCCACAGTGGAGAAGCTTTTTATAAAACACCGGAATTTGTCAAAGTATTCGGAAATGTTTCACCGGAAGGAACACTTTCCTGTAGTGGAATCTCCAATATCGATCTGGTTCCGGCAAATATCCTGATCGACAATGACAGGATTTCCGTGATCGATTACGAATGGACGTTCCGTTTCCCGATCCCGGGCAATTTTATCATTTACAGGATGATCCATTATTATCTGGAAAGTGACGGTAAACGCCGTGCGCTCAAGGATATGGATTTCTATACGAAGGCAGGCCTGACAGAGAAAGAACTGGAGATCTATGCCGCAATGGAGCATAATTTCCAGAGTTATATCAAGGGCAGCCATGTACCGCTTCTTGACATGTATGAGGATGTTTCACCGGGCAAAGTTGATGTACTGTCTTATTATGAGCAGCTCCGGATCGCAGGTGCAGAGCGGAAACTGCAGGTATTTTATGACAGAGGAAATGATTTCAACGAAAGCGATTCAGCCGTCTATCCGATGGCGAAGACCGGACTTTCTCTGAAGATTCCGATTTCGAAGGATGCAAAACGTCTGAGACTTGATCCTGGTGAGGCAGCAGGAGGACTTCTCCTTCACAGACTTGCCTTTGATGATGGCAGCAAGGCTGTTTTTTACAGTAACGGATTTGACATGGGCGATGGAAGATATTATTTCGGAGCCGGTGACCCGCAGTTTATCATCGATCATGTTCAGGGCAAAACTCTGGATATCGAGATCGAGGTACTGAAAGAGCAGGAAGCAAGAGAAGAATTCTGGCAGAAATTCTCACAGGTGTCTTCACAGAAAGAGCAGGAGATCCAGAGACTGAACCAGAAAATACAGCAGATGGAAAACACAAAAGTCTGGAAGCTGTACCGGAGCATTAAAAAAAATTAAAGAGGATGTAGAATGGGTGATTTTTGTTTCAGCATAGATGAAGAACGTTACGATGACAGACATGGACATGTGCTGAGTCTGGACGGATGGTATTCACATCCTGACAGAAAAACATATGGATTTGAACTTCTGGGAGATGGCTATGATACGGTAGAACTGCCAGAAATCCAGAGACGGGAGCGGCCGGATGTCGCACAGGCTCTTGGATGTGAATTCGGAGATTTTCTGCCGGGATTTACAGTTCAGATCCCGGAGGTACTGAAACTGGCAGAGAAATATCAGAGCCTGGAACTTTTTCTCCGCGACGGGGAAGAACGTGTCAGCATCTGGGAGATCAGTGCAGACGAACTGGATGAACTGATCAAAGAAAATCTTGTGGAATATCATCTGGACCGTGTTGAGATCCTGTATGATACGATGCTGGAGATCCAGGGCTGGGTCGTTGATCAGAGAGGAAGCGTGGAAGTGACGGTACATCAGGAGGATGCATCGCTTCTGGACTGCCGGATCAGCAGAGGACGCAGACCGGATGTGGTCGAGAGAAGGAATCTTGATGAGGAATATAAGACTCAGGAGATCGGATTCCGGATTTCAGCGGCACTTCCGGAGATCAAAGGCAGAGAGATCATTCTTCATTTCTGTGGTGATTCTGTCACCAAAACATATGACATTGACATCGAAGAACTTCGGAAACAAAATAAACCAAAAGGATTCTTGAGCAGGCTTTTTGGCAAAGAAAGTGTGGCAGAAGGTGGATATGAAGCATGGCTTGCGCGTCACAAGGTGGATAAGAGAACTCTTCGCAGACAGAAACATGCTGCTTTTGCACAGAAGCCGCTCATCAGCATTGTGATCCCGCTGTACTGCACACCGCTTCCTTATCTTAAGGAACTGCTGGAGTCTGTCCGCAGACAGTCTTATGAGAACTGGCAGCTCTGTCTGGCGGACGGAAGCCCGGATGACAAGGCGAAAGAATTCATTGAGAAGCATTACGGCAGAGAGAAACGTATTGTTTACCGCAAGCTGGAAGAGAATGGCGGGATCTCCGTCAACACAAATGAGGCGGTCGCGCTGGCGACAGGCGAGTATCTTATGCTCTGTGATCACGATGACACCCTGGAACCGGATGCTCTCTATGAGATCGTCAAAGCGATCAACGATACAGGTGCCGATGTGCTTTATACCGATGAGGATAAGGTCAGCATGGACGGTCAGCATTACTTTGATCCGAATTTCAAACCTGACTTTAACCTGTTCCGTCTGAGGGAAAACAACTATATCTGTCATATTTTTGTTGTGAAAAAAAGCCTGACAGACGAAACTGGACTTCTCCGGTCTGAATTTGACGGCGCGCAGGATTTTGATTTTATCTTACGCTGCTGCGAAAAGGCGCAGAAGATCACACATATCCCGAAAGTGCTGTATCACTGGAGATGCCACATGGATTCCACAGCGGCAGATCCTTCCAGCAAGGCATACGCATATGAAGCAGGAAGAAAAGCTGTCCGTGAGCATTACCAGAGACTGGGCATCGATGCGAAGGTGGAGATGACAGAACGTCCCGGCTGGTACAGAAGCCATGTGAAGGTTCAGGGAAATCCACTTATTTCTGTCATCATTCCGAACAAAGATCACACGGACGATCTGGAACTGTGCCTGTTTTCTATGACACGGAAGTCGACATATCGCAATTATGAGATCCTGATCGTAGAGAACAACAGCGAGAAGGAAGAAACCTTTGAATATTACAAAAAACTCCCGGACCGTTATCCGAAGGCGAGGGTACTGACCTGGGAAAAAGAATTCAACTATTCCGCGATCAACAATTTCGCTGCGAAGGAAGCGAAGGGCGAATACCTCCTTTTCCTGAACAACGATGTGGAGATCCTGACACCGGACTGGATGGAAGAAATGCTTCAGAACTGCCAGCAGGAAGACGTGGCGGCTGTGGGAGCGAAGCTTTATTACCCTGACGATACGATCCAGCATGCAGGCGTTGTCCTGGGCCTTGGCGGTATCGCAGGCCATATCATGTGCCGTGCATCGAGAGAAGACCCGGGTTATTTCGGACGAATGATCAGTGTGCAGGAGATCAGTGCGGTGACAGCGGCATGTATGATGGTAAAGAAATCGGATTTTGATGCTGTGGGCGGCCTTGATGAGACTTTCCAGGTGGCATTTAATGATATCGATCTGTGCATGAAATTCCGCGCGGCAGGAAAGAAGATCATTTTTACACCGTATGCAGAACTGTATCACTATGAATCAAAATCAAGAGGACTGGAAGATACACCGGAAAAACAGTTCCGCTTTGACAAAGAAGTAAAGAGATTTCAGGAGAAATGGGCGCAGCAGCTTGAGATGGGGGACCCGTATTACAGCCCGAATCTTTCTGTGACAGAAGGGGACTGTTCCCTGAGAGAAGACTGAGAAATGAGGTTGGATATAGATTATGGCAAGAGAAATTTTTGAAGTGACCAAGGACAGGTTCCACCTTCAGGATCCATGTTGTTACATCCTTCAGGGAACCTGGCCAAAAGAAGCAAGAATGCGTGCCTGTCTGGACGGATCAGAAGTAAAGGCAGAGATCAAGAAACTGGAAATGGTCAGTGCGCTGGAGCGTTTCAAGGATCCTGATCTGATGCGAGGAGAGAGGATCACGGCTGAGATCCGTCTTCCGGAATCACTCGAGGGATTCCAGAAACTTTCTATTTATGCGGATATGCCGGACAAAAACTTCTGCTGGTTTTCTGTCCCGGTCAAAGAACTGGAACGACGCAGAGGCAAACCGCAGTTTTTTATCGAAGAAGAAAAGGTGCAGCAGGGCTTCCTGAGAGTACGTGGATGGGCTGTGGCATCTGAACCGGTCAAAATTCAGATCTTTGATGAAAATAAAGAGAAGATTTCAGCAGAAATCCTCCGTACAGAACGTGTCGACGTGGAACAGCTTTATGAGGAGACAGAGATCCATGATAAGACAGGATTCTTTGTAGAACTGACAAACCTTACAGGCAAATTTGTCTATATTGTTTTTTATGCAGGAAATACGAAATCCGTCCATATCGCACATCTCCAGCCGACTGTCGTCCTTCGCAAAAAGGTCGAGAAATATGCCAAAAAGGGCTTACGTTACTGGCGAAGCCAGGGAAGCGTGGCGCTGGTGGGCAAAATCGCAGCCAAGGTTAAGACAGCTTCTACAAGAGAAATTCCATATCAGAAGTGGATCCTCAGGCATCTTCCGAGCCAGAAAGAACTGGAGAAACAGAGAAGAGAGAAATTCGACTTCCAGCCAAAGATCTCTATCGTGATTCCGTTATACAAGACCCCTGAGAAATACTTAAGACAGCTGGTTGATACCGTCAAGGCACAGACTTATCCGAACTGGGAACTCTGTCTTTCTGACGGAAGCGGTGCAGATTCACCGATCGCAGGACTCCTTAAGGAGCTTGTAGCATCGGATGAACGTATCAAAGTAGTTTCTCATGACCAGCAGCTTCAGATCTCTGAGAATACCAATGCAGGAATCGAGATCGCAACGGGGGATTACATCGCTTTTGCAGATCATGACGATGAACTGACACCGCATGCACTGTTTGAGTGCGTCAAGGCTTTGAATAAAGACTGCAGGATCCGTGTTCTGTATTCCGATGAAGATAAGATGTCGATGGACGGACATAAGTTCTTCCAGCCGCATTTCAAACCAGATTATAACCCGGATCTTCTCTGTACCGTAAACTATATCTGCCATCTGTTTGTGGTTGACAGAGAGATCATTAATAAAGTCGGTACTCTCCGCAGTGAATTTGACGGCGCGCAGGATTATGATTTTATTTTCCGCTGTATTGAGGCGGTAGATCCTTCAGAGATCTATCATATCCCGAAGATCCTGTACCACTGGAGATGTCATGAGGACTCCACGGCCGAGAATCCGGAGAGCAAGACGTATGCATTTGAGGCAGGAAAACGTGCAATCGAGGCACATTATGAGAGAACAGGCATCCATGCGGAAGTATACCAGGGAGAGTTCCTGGGACTTTACCGAACAAGATTTATCCGTGACCATGATCCGCTGATCTCCATCATCATTCCGAATAAGGATCATATTGATGATCTGAAACGCTGCATGGATTCAATCGATAAGAAATCAACGTATCAGAACTACGAATACATCATTGTGGAAAACAACAGTACAGATGATAAGACCTTTGCATATTACAAGGAACTGGAAGCATCCAACCCGAAAGCACATGTTGTTTACTGGGACAGAGAGTTCAACTATTCCGCAATCAATAATTATGGTGCATCTTTTGCGAAAGGTGAGTATGTTCTTCTTCTGAACAATGATACAGAGATCATCAACGATGACTGCCTGGAAGAACTTCTTGGCTACTGTATGAGAAGTGATGTAGGTGCAGTCGGTGCGAGAATGTATTATGAGGATGATACGATCCAGCATGCCGGTGTTGTCATCGGTTTCGGTGGAATTGCAGGACACTGTTTTGTGCTCCAGCCTCGTGGAACGACAGGCTACTGCCACAGGATCATCTGCGCGCAGGATTACAGTGCGGTGACAGCAGCCTGCATGATGGTGAAGAAAGAAGCATTTGATAAGGTAGGCGGTCTGACAGAAGAACTTGCCGTTGCCTTTAATGATATTGATTTCTGTATGAAGCTCCGTGCAGCCGGATACCTGATCGTGTATAATCCATATGCAGAACTGTATCACTACGAATCCAAATCCAGAGGACTTGAGGACACACCGGAAAAAGTGGCACGTTTCAACAAAGAGATCCAGATCTTTGAGAAACGCTGGCCGGATATCCTGAGAAACGGCGATCCATATTACAATCCGAATCTGACCTTAAAGAGTCAGGATTTTTCACTGAGACGTATATAGGAGGATTTTCTGATGAAAGTATTAGTAACAGGCGTAAAAGGACAGCTTGGCTATGACGTAATGAACGAGCTGGCAAAAAGAGGCTACGAAGGAGTCGGCGTTGATGTCGCCGAGATGGACATCACAGACAGTGCGGCCGTAGAAAAAGTGATCTCAGAAGTTCATCCGGACAAAGTTGTCCACTGTGCAGCGTGGACTGCTGTGGATGCAGCGGAGGATAACCAGGAGGTCTGCCACAAAGTAAATGTGGATGGAACAGCAAATATTGCAAAGATGTGTGGAAAACTTGACATTCCGATGGTATACATCAGCACAGACTATGTATTTGACGGACAGGGAACCCGCCCGTGGGAGCCGGATGATCCGGTCGTAGAGCCGCTGAATGTCTATGGACAGTCCAAATACGAAGGTGAAGTTGCCGTGGAAAAATATGCTCCGAAGCACTACATCGTGCGCATTGCATGGGTATTCGGACTGAACGGCAAAAACTTCATCAAGACCATGATCAATCTTGGCAAAACACATGATACCCTGACTGTTGTAAATGACCAGATCGGTACACCGACTTACACCTACGACCTTGCAAGACTTCTTGTAGATATGCTGGAAAAAGAAGAGTACGGCAAATACCATGCAACAAATGAAGGCGGCTACATTTCCTGGTACGATTTCGCAAAAGAAATTTTTGCTCAGGCAGGTATGGATGTCAAAGTCCTCCCGGTAAGTTCTGCGGAATATCCGGCAAAGGCAAAACGTCCGTCCAACAGCCGTATGGAGAAGAAGAAACTCGACGAGCATGGATTTACTCGTCTTCCGGACTGGAAAGATGCTCTTGGACGTTATCTGAAGGAAATTATGTAAACTTATGAATATGAATAAGAAGAATCATTCTGAATCAGGAATCCGGACAGCCAGTAAGTTGTCCGGATTTTGTAAAAGCCCCGATATGAAGGCACTGTGCTTTCTGCTTCTTATATTGGGCGTAAGCTGCTGCTTTATGTTCCGCGATTATCTGTTCGGAAATGAGCTGATGATCTTTAACGACATCGGAAGCGATACCTGGCAGCAGTATATCATGAATTACACCAGTATTGTGAACCATCTGCGGAACGGAAACTTTTCACTCTGGGATTTTAACAACGGGCTGGGGATCAACCAGTTCAATTTTAATCTGTTTGATCCGTTCCTGATGTTGCTTTACGGGGCCGGCGTTGTTCTGGGACCGGCACATATGCTTCTGTATATCAATGTGATCCAGGTGCTCAAGATCCTGGCGGCAGGAGCTGCTTTTTACTGGTTTTTGTCACAGTTTTCTTTCAGCGCACAGGCGAAACTGATCGCATCTTACACTTATGCACTGAACGGTTTCCTCCTGGTGTGGGGACAGCACTATCAGTTTGGAACTGTCGTGATCTATTTTCCGCTGATGCTTCTCTTCTGCGAGAAATTTATCCAGAAGAAAAAAGGAAAAGCACTGTTTTCGGTCATGGTATTCCTGTGTGGGATCTACAGCGTGTATTTCACATACATGTGCCTGGCGGCGACCGGATTATATCTGCTGTTCCGTATCCTGATGCTGGACGGCCTCACCTGGAAAGAGCGGGTACTGAGATTTCTGCTCGGCTGTGCGGAGATGATCATGGGTGTGGGAATGAGCCTTGTCGTGTTCCTTCCGATGGCGGAAGTTCTGCTCAATGTTTCATCGAGACTGGAAAGCGACGGAACAGGACTTCTCGATTTTCTGCGACAGTGCTTTACGCCGTATTCACGGAAGTTTTATTTGTCCATGCTCAAAAGGATGTTCTCAGGCAACCTGCAGAACGGCTATGGGCTGGCAAAAGGACCGCAGCAGTATGTGATGAATTATTATGAAGATCCGGTTCTGTTCTGCTCGACGCTGGCTGTTTTTCTGAATGTACAGTTTCTTGCAGTTCTCCGAAAGACAGAGATGACAAAGCGGGCAAAGAGGGTACTTTACGGAGTGGCTGCCCTGATCCTTGTCGGAGCTGCACTTCCGGTCGGCGGAACGGTATTCAATTATTTTACATTGCCGACGCAGCGCTATACATTTGTGCTGATGACGGTCTTTCTGCTCCTGATGGCATGGATGTGGGATTACATGCGAAAAGGCGGGAAACTGAATCTCGTACTGATCCTTGCGGTGACTGCCCTGATGGGATGGGCGTACTGGTGCGGATATGAACAGGCTGGATTCCAGGAATATAAGACAAATATCCTGATACTGACAGTGACCGGTATTTTGATGGCAGTCTGCCTGACATTGCTGTGCTTTCTCAAAAAACAGCAGATCCGGAATGTTATCCTGGGAAGTCTGGGAGTACTTCTTGTCGTGAATGTGGTTTCTGAGGGCGGCACAAACTATCAGAACCGTGTCACAATGAAAAAGACCGATGTCCCGGCGGAGTCGATGGCACAGGAAACTCAGCGCTATGAAGAAATGAGGACTTCTGATGACAAAGAAACAAAATACCGTGCGGAGATCGAGAAGCCGCAGGACTTTTTCCGGGAAATGTACAGGGTCGATCTTGCGGACTGCCTGCATTATCTGAAGGAAAAAGATCCGACATTTTACCGCGTGGAGAAGGATTATATTTCAGGAACTGTTTCGATGGATTCCTCCGGACAGGGATATCGGGGAATTTCAACCTATAATTCTGTCATGAACGGAAATATCAAGGATTTTGTTGAAACCTGTTATCCGGAGCTGTTTTTTGCGGATCACAATCATTATACTTTCTGGAACAATGTGGATGATAACTGGCTGGCGGCTTTTCTGGGAGTGAAATACATTCTCTCGGGAAACGGGGAGCCGGATGAAACGAAATATAAGCTGTTGGATCAGGTGGGAAGCCTTTATATCCACGAGAATGTGCTGGATGCAGAGAATGCGCATTTCTATACACAGGATATTTCAGAAGAAAGTCTGAGAGAACTCTGTACGGAGGAAACCAGAGAAGAACTTCTCGGGGAGACAATCGCCCTGGAGGACGGCACAGAGATTGGAGATGTATCAGAGATCCAGACGCTTAAATCCGAGGCACAGAAGACAGCAGAACAAAATTCTTCTGTAACGCTGGATGCGCCGCAGAAAGATTCTGTTGTGACAGGAAACATCCATGCAGAAGCGGATGGATATGCACTTTTTATGATCCCATACGAGAAGGGCTGGAGTCTCACGATCGACGGAGAAAGAGCAGAACTGCTCCGCGGTGATATCGGATTCCTTGCATGTGAAGTGCCAGAGGGAGACCATACGATCCGTCTTACCTTCGAGGCACCGGGATTAAAGGCGGGCATGACAGGAAGCCTGCTGTTCTGGATCCTTTTTGGACAGAGCAGGATCCTGCTCATACGAAAGAATAAAACCAGAAAATCAGCGGGTGCTTGAGGGCACACCGCTGATTTTCTGGTTTATGAGAAGTGAAGAAATTGGAATGCATTTTGACTCGTAACTGTGAGGGTACTGAACAGTTACGATTTTGCTACCTTGATGATCCTCCAGAGAAGTAGGAGGAAGATTGCAAGACCGGCGCCGCCGAGCAAGATGTATGGAAGATTGTTCCTGCCGGAGGAATATTCTCTGGCGGCTTCTATATTCTGGTCACTCTCAGCAGCGAAGGAAGAATTATCCTCGTGGGTTGTCTCCATAACAGCCGTTCCTACAGCAGTACCGCCGAAGAGATACTGACGGCTGTACTGTCCGTCTTCCTGTACTTCGCCGTCTTCGGTGGTCAGGCTGTCTGCTGTGGCTCCGACAGGTACGTAGACATTGCCGCCGGAAACCATGTTGAAGTCGTTGTCTCCGAGGGAGAGTATCTGGAAATTATCAAATCCGTAGTTAAACAGGCTGACTGCTTCTGTTGTAGTTACACCGGAAGCGCCCTGGAGAACAACAGCGATCAGGGTGACATCGTCCTTTTCGGCTGCACAGACGAGTGTGCTGCCGGAGGCTTCTGTATAACCTTCCCTTCCGCCAAGACAGTACTGATAATAGGCTGCATTGGATGAAGACATCAATGGAAAATTGTTGGTCAGTACACGTTCACCACCGGATACGTTAGTCGCTGGGATCGTATAAGAAACTGTATTGGAAATAGTCCGGAAGGATTCATTATCGATAGCTGCCCTCATAATAAGTGCCATGTCATGTGCGGTGGTATGCTGATTTTCATCTGGAAGTCCGGTAGACTTGGTAAATACTGTGTTGGTACAGCCAAGCTGTGCTGCGCGGTCATTCATCATCTGAACAAAGTTCTCAACAGATCCGCCAACGTGCTCTGCAACCTGAAGTGCGATATCATTTGCTGAGGAGAGCATGATCGCATAGAGACATTGTTCCATTGTAAAAACCTCTCCAAGCTGTGCGGAGATATTGGCACCTCCGTCAGTAACACCGGAAACCCCGGTTTCTGTCATGGTAACTTCATCAGTAAGCTGCGAATTTTCAAGAGCGACCAGGACAGTCATGACTTTGACTGTAGCGCCAGGATACAGTTCCTGATCCATGTTTTTGGAATAGAGCATCGTCTGGGTGCTGTCCTCCATGATCACAGCCGCCGTGGAAGTGATCTCTGGTCCCTGAGGCCATCCTGGAATGCTGTTTGTTGTTATAGCAGAAGTGGCAGCCTGTGCAGTATCTGCGGCTGTCTCCTCAGCAGCCAGTACCGGTGTCTGGAACAATACAGAACAAGAAAGTCCCAGAGTCAGAAGACTGCTGCATAATCTTTTTAATCTCATAATCTATCTCCTGTGCCTGATAAAATAGTGTGTCATTTTTAACAAAAAAATACATATCAATTCATATCATATCCCATTTTTCGACGCAATTCAAGCAGAATGATATAGGCTCTTGCAAAAACAGACCCGGAATGATAAAATAAAGCCGATTATCAGTAAAATTATTGTAAAATAAGTAAAGTCTGAGGACACAATATATGAATAAAAAACAACAGGCAGGAGGCGGGATCCAGTGGGGACGCATGCTTAAGAAACTGAATCCTTACACGATCCAGAAAGGCTTCCGCTATCTGAAGCACTATGGACCGAAGGAATTCTGGATCCGTCTCCATGAACGTTTTGAGCCGGAAGAAGTTCCCTATGGTCCGTGGTATGAAGCGTATATCCCGGATAAGGCAGAACTTGAGAAGCAGAAGAAACATAAGTTTGCATACACACCGCGGATCAGTGTTGCTGTCCCGGCATACTGCACACCGGAGATTTTTCTGCGTCAGATGATCCAGTCACTTCTTGACCAGACCTATCCGGACTGGGAACTCTGCATTGCAAACGGAAGCCCGGACGATACGGAGATGACAGCCATCCTTAAGGAATATGCATCAGCAGACCGGAGGATCTGCGTCAGGGATCTCGACGAGAACCAGGGGATCGCGGGAAATACCAACGCGGCACTTACGATGGCATCAGGAGAATTTGTGGGCCTTCTGGATCACGATGACCTTCTGGCACCAAATGCCCTTTATGAGATCGTTAAGAAACTCAATGAGGACAGAAATCTGGATGCCGTTTACACAGACGAGGACAAGGTTACAACAGACTTAAGTGAACATTTCCAGCCTCATCTGAAACCGGATTTCAACCTGGATCTCCTGAGGTCCAACAATTATATCTGCCACTTTTTTGTAGTCCGCAAGACTATCGTGGATAAGGTCGGAGGTTTCCGTCAGGAATTTGACGGGGCACAGGATCATGACTTTATTTTCCGCTGCGTCGAGGAAGCTTCCGGCAGAGTCGGACATGTACCGGAGATCGTTTATCACTGGCGTACACACAAGGCATCGACGGCAGATAATCCTGCCAGCAAGATGTATGCGTTTGATGCAGGCAGGAGAGCGATCGAAGCACACCTCAAGCGTGTGGGGGTAGAGGGTGAAGTAAGCCATACACCGGATCTTGGATTTTTTCGCGTGAAATATCCGGTCCACGGAGAGC
>ERZ780157.2355-NODE-2355-length-17746-cov-3.201006_pt1 | contig 17746 bp, 29 predicted proteins | sample MGYA00511169_ERZ780157 | MGnify/ENA primary metagenome ERZ780157 (study PRJEB29588, sample SAMEA1965149) | human gut metagenome | biome: human gut; feature: human-associated habitat; material: faeces | place: Denmark | collected 2008/2010 ... | reverse complement strand
CGGCGCAACATAGGTGATGTTGACCAGATACTGCGGCACACCGTAGATCTTTGCCGTGTAGTTCTCGACAATGCAGCCGTCGAACTCCTTGCTTTCGTCGTAGACGCCGATAAACGCATCTGCATCCGCCATCATCTTGATGGATTCACCGAGATACCACAGTCGCTGGTTTGCACATTCGGGCATATAGTCGTCGATGAAGGTCGGAAGGACCTCAAACTCCGTATTGAAAACCGCTTCAGCGATTTTGTGCATCTGCTCCATCGTTGCCTTGATTTCTGCATCCGTGCGGCCACGCATCGGGCAGCTGATAAACAGTTTCTCCATATGCTCCTCCTTAGAACGGCGTATCGTTCGGGTCGTTGAACTCCACCATGTCTGCATCAGGAGCGGCATCGCGGTTGCGGTAGCGCTCTGCATACGGGTCTGCATCCTCATCCTGCTCCACGTACATCACATCTGCATACAGCGTAAATTCACCAGGAGCATTGCGCTTCTCCACCAGATTCGCCTGGCAGCAGACGTTCTTCACCCGGATGAAGTCCAGCTGGCCGATGGTTTCCGGAGTGCACAGAAGGCGCTTGCCCTGCAGAGTGATCCAGTAGACGTGCGGCGGCCACTTGGAGTCCATGTTGACCGTGACCGGGACGTAGTAGGTCGGCACGAACGGCTCCTCATAGGTGTAGTTCGGGTTGGGCTTGGTCTCTTTGACCTTGATGCCCATATCCATCATCTGCTGCGCCTGCTCCACCGTCGGGATCACGATGTTGACGCGGCGTTTGTCAGAGCCGAAACGGTCACGTGCAGGATCACCCGAGAAATTGGTCTGGTAAATAAAACGGGTATCGTCAATGTTGACTTTCTGACGCTTCTGGAACATAAATATCAAATCTCCTTACCTTGTATATAATGTGTTGTAGTTATTGAATGGTGTAGAGTGCTCAACGTATTCGTCGATCAACCGGCAGCCAGCCTTGACTCGGACTCCTCCGTCGGAATCTTTTACTTCAGCCCGATATGCCATGCAGCCTTCTTCATAGCAGTCCATAAACTGACCTTTTTCATGTGCCGAATACTCGCTCTCGTACTTCTGAAACGGACATTTCATCTTCACTCGCCTCGTTCAGCCTTTGCGGCAGCCATGTGGGCGAGTTCGTGAACGGCATTAGCGGTGATTGCTGCGGCCTGCTTCAGACCGGCCATCATGTCCGGGATCGAACCAATAGAGCCAGGTTCCTTCTTTTTCTTCTTAGGGTACTGCTTGAAAACCTTATGGAAACTATTATCATTGCCTGCCATCTTCTTGACAATGGCCATGGCAAGCCCTTTTTCAGTATCGAACTTATCTTCCGGGCCACACTTTACCACGGTTTTGGTCCCGTCAGACCACAGGACGACCGTTGCCGGATCATTGAAGATGACTTTGCGGATGCTGACACTGCACATGCCAAACTTCACAATATCATTCTTCTCGGCCTGCTCCATGGACTGGCGGGAGTAGTCAATTGCCATTGCGGCATGAATAGCCTTTCCTATCACTTGATCGTTCACAATCATCACTCCGGTCAGATCCGGGCATACTTTTTTCATTTATCTCACCTCATAATTTCTTGCAGCTTCGTCCTGAATATCATTCCAGGGCATATCGGGCTTCTGCCATGGCGGCTCACCGGTGTCGTCTGCAGTAAACCACTCCATGTCGCCGTATTTTGCAATGGCATCCGCAGCATCGTTGACCATTGCATCAAAATAAGAGCGGTCCACAGCCTCTTCTAACCGAAGCTCATGAACCATCTCACTTTCGAGCCAGCGATATCCCTTAGTACCTGTTACAGCAGCGTAGGTTTTCTCGCCGGCATCGTTTACACCGGACTCCCGGAGCAGCAAAGCACCGCCATTTCCGGGGCGAATCGGGCAGAACTGTCCGACACGGCCCACGAAAATATAATTGTGTTCGCCTTCCGGCAGGTCCTCGTTCTTGTCCAGATAGATGGCACCCTTGGAAACTGTCTTGGTCTGGCAGAGATCTTCAAAGACAATGGGTTCCTCCGAGAACAGAGTCTTGAACACATATGGAACCTGGAACTGAGTGCCGGTCGCCGTCCATTCCTTGCCGTGCTCCCCGTTCTTCTCCGGAACATAACCGTACTGCGTCTGACACTCGTCCGCATCCATGTACTTGGCAATGTACACAGCGTCGTTCACAAGGCACATTTTCTCGTATGTAGCCTCGTGCTCGAAGGTGTAGCCGTATTTCTCCGCAAACTTCATACAGAAATCAATGATTTCCTTGGTGGCGTTCGGGATTTTGATTGAATCCGTCTTTATGTGTGCCACCTTAAATCCACGCTGCTGCACCTCGTCCTGCAGAGTACGCATGAACAGAGCACCACGCAGTGCCACAATGTTGTTTGCGTTCTTCGGATTGCGGAAGGGGTTATCAAAGGTCGCGCTGGTCAGGCCGTAGACCGAGTTGATGGCGATTTTCAATGCCTGTGACAATGCCTTTGCCTGCTTCGGGTCGTCCAGGTACTTGGCCAGCTTGCCGTTGAACAGCTGCTTTGCCTTGTCGTACTCCTTGTGCTTGACGTAGATACGAACATCCATCAGGTCGTTGAAGTTCTTGGTGTACTCGCCGAAGTAGTTCAGAGCAACGGCCGAATGTGGATGCAGGGATGCCACGTCCAGCAGGGCGATGTTATAGTACATACCGGGTTCTGCATAGACGTAACCGCCAAGACCCAGATCAGTCCCGCGGAACATGTTGTGCATCCGGCCATCCTCGCCGCGCACCCATTCGTACCCCGGGAAGGCATTGACAATGTTCTTGTCGGTCAGAATATCGGGCTCGACCTCAACAATGTCATCGCTTTTGCCGGTTGCCAGATCGGTGTAGACCAGTCTCGGGTGCTTTTCCCTGCCGAATATAATTCTGGTGGTCAGGCTGTTGGTCGTGTCGTTGACCGTCATGCCCGCAATATCTGCCAGAATTTCCCGGGCAATGAAGTCTGCGTGCCGTGCGTTGAAGACTGCCTCGGTCGCAATGACGTCGTTGTCGCAGTATTCTGCAACCAGATCCCACTTCTCTTCCGGCACAGGCTGGTCCCACGGCAGACCGAGTTCCTGATGGTGGATGCCCAGCTCGATTTCAAACTTCTTCAGGCCCTGCTTCTTGGCACTGAAGTCGTAAATATCCGTGTACGAGAAGTTGTACGCCTCACCGAAGAATCCCGTATGCTGGTTGATGATCTGCTGGGACAAGTCGTAGATTGCCTCAATCGACCACCCGATCATGCGGGCATAGAGGATATGGTTATCGTACTTGCGGTTGTTGAAGCCAATCAGGCGATACTGCGACAGCACTGCAATATCTTCCGCACTGGGGTTGATCATGCGGTGAACGGTCGGCTTGCCCTCGCCCTGAAACTTCCAGTTAACCAGCAGCAGGTTCGGGAACACCTCACAGTCAAAGAAGACGATGGGTGCTTCCGTGTCGAGTGCCGCGGTCTGCTCCTTCGACTTGAAGTGCATCTTGGACACGATTTTAAGGCATGCGTCTGCCTGATTCGTGCTGGATGCAGCAAAGCCGAGGATGCTGTTGCGCATGTCATCCACATCATAGGTAAGGTCGCTGTTGTAAGCGTCTTCCAGAATTTTGTAGATGAAGTCGATGGACGGCTTGGTATAGGGATGAATTTCCTTATTGAGATTGCGCATGATGAGGATTCTCAGCGCTTTCTCGCTCTGGACGCGATCGGTGCTTACCATTTTTTCTCCCTTCATCGGTAAACCGGAGCTGATGGACACTACCGGAATATCATTGCATTGTGAGAGCTTCCTCCGCAGTGAGCTCTTGCCTGTGAACACCTTGACCTCGATGTGCTCATCAAATATCCGGCTGAGCTTCGATGCATCGCCCGAGTAAATATAATGCAGGTGGATGCCTGCACCGGATTTGCTCAGCTCCGCATAGGTCCTCGGCCATTTGCTTGCTGCTTCGAGGTTTCTTTCAAAGGACTTCTTGCCGTCCTCGCCCGGAATATCAAAGTCGATGACGATGTGGTTCTCCGGCACCTTCAGATAATGCAGCCTGCTCGTGTCCAGATCAGCCAGCTTCGTGCGCACGTTCTCCCATTTCTGGGTCGGCGTGCCATTTTCGTTAGCATACTGGGCAGGCAGGTCTTTGCAAATATCATCCAGAACCGAGTGCTGCACCTTGAAATCGATCCACGACTTCGGCTTTTCCGGTTCCGGGGTACCAAAATCCGATTTCTTATCGAACTTTTCAGTCTTGAACCCGCTGTAGTAGCTCCGGATGCGTTCTCCTGTATCGGTGTTGACGCGTTCCTTGTAATCGCGGAAGTAGTTCATGATTTCTTCCTTGAACACACGCCGCGAACACATATAGGGAACGTTGGTGCTGGTGCAAAAGTTCTTGTACATCTCCCACGCCACCTGCAGGGAAACGCCGTCTTCCTTCTTGAAGACGTAGTAACTGTCCTCCATGAAGTTGTAAATATCATTCGAGGCACTCAGCATACGAATTGGAATATAATCGTCGTATGCGTGCTTGTTGTTCTCGTAGACATTCTTGCAATACCACGCGATGGCCCCCAGCTCGAAGTCGATCTGTGACACCAGCTCGTCGTATTTCTTCACGGGCACCTTGTTACCGGTCGGTTCCACATCAATCAGACGCCGAACGATACCTGATTTCGCATTGGTGATGCGCACCGGGTTGTTGGTACCGAGGATGAGGAAGCACTTGAACCGGTTCTCATAGGATGACTTGAACTTCTCGTTGACCGTCATGCTTTCGTGAGAGACCAGCGAGTTGATGCGGGTGTTGTCCTCAATCCTGGACAGGTCGCCGTCGTGCTGGATCGCGATGAGCGGATTCGAGCGAAACGCTTCCAGTGCAAAGGCATTGGATGAAGAGCCCAGCGCCTTGGAATCGAACGCCGAGTAATATCCAGTGAACATCTTCTGGATGATGTTGATGACGGTCGATTTACCCGTGCCGGGAGCGCCATACATCACAAGGAACTTCTGCAGCTTCTTGGAGTCACCGTTCACAATGGCACCAATGGCCCACTCGATCTTCATGCGCTCACTCGGCGCATACAGAACGCTCATCAGCTCATCCCAGGCCTTGATACTCCCATACTCCAGCGGATAGTTGAGGGTCTTGGAAGCGTAATCCTCTTTCTTCACCGGAGTATTGGAGAATATCAATTTTTCGTCCAACATGACAAAGGAGTCTCGCATCTGACGCTGGCAATACCGGTGCCAGATGTCAATCATGCCGGACTCCGCATCCCACATATGGAGCACCCGATAATTCTCAAAGTCGGCCTTGTGTTGCTCTGCGTAACTATCGAGCTCCCGGTCGATGAGCTGAATCGCGTCCTGCTCGTCCGTAGACCACAAGCCACGTTCTTCCATCCAAAGTGCATAGAAGTCCCCGCCTCGGATCATCAAGTCCTTGGAATGCTTGATGATGAATTTGGGATAGATTTCAATCACCCCGTGCTTACCCGTCCTGCGGGCAATGAAAAGGAAATCAATCATGGGTAATCAATTTCCTCCTTTCTTCGAGGTAAATATCAATCTTCACTCAACGTTGCGTGGCCGTCGCAGTGGACAGACTTCTTTGCATCCTTCTCGGCCAGATCATCCAGTTCGGACTTCAGCTTGTCGCACTGCTCGGCCAGTTCGTCACACTCCTTGCGGGCATCAACGGCCTTCTTGCATTCCAGCCACAGCATCTTACCGCCGAAATACCCGATGCCCATCAGGCCGAGGATGATCAGGTTCTTCTTGAACAGCTTGGCTTTGCAGCGGTCGAGAGCGCATTCGGTCTGTGCGAGCTGATAGTAGATGTTGGTTTCCATGGTAAAGTCCTCCTCAAATATCATTCTCATTCAAGTACGCCATCATCTGGTACCAGATATCCAGCGTACGCATGTCTTCTTTCGGGCGGCTGAGCGTAAACAGACCGCCTGCACCATTGGACTGGTAGTCTCTCCTGTGGAACCGCTCGATCACAAACTTTGCCCGGCTTTCGTGGAACCGGTTGTCGTCCATAGCAGCAAGGCCAAGGCTCACCACCATGTTCCAGAACCACTGTCCAACGCGGTTGCCGGCTTCCGGGTCCTCCATGATGTACTCCTCACACCGGAGTGCAAGGGCCACCATCATCTCAAGCATGCTGCAGGGCCCGGTCAGCCAGGTGTTGACAAGCTCATACGAAATATTATTCTCCCTGGCAAAGCGGTATCGCAGGTCTGTTCCGTCTACCGCACGGTTCGCATTCATCTCGTTGTCGGGATGAAATTCCGATTGCAGCAGAAACATCAGCAGCTTGCGGAACGAGAGATTTCTCGGTTCCCAGTCACCGCATACACGTTTGTAGAGCCATTGGAAATATGAATCCCACATGTTGGCTCGCATTTCTTCATTCGTCATAGTCCTCCTCTTCTACCCGGTCCGGGTACACATCAGCATAGTTCTGCAGAGCCTTTACCACTTCAAAATCCTTGTGGTAGTTGTGGTTGCGCACATGAATTCCGTCTGGCATGAACTTGCCAATGGAGTCCAGCGCCTTCTGCCCCACAACAGCCTCAACATCATCCACCTTGGAGCCGTCACTGTCGTAAGCCAGCACACCATCCTTGTACAGGGTCAGGAAACTGGTCTCGTACTCGTCATCGCAGCCGAATTCTTCCGGCTCGATGATCTCAATGGGTTCCAGCCGAGGCCTGTCCGGCGTTTCCGGGTCTTTCACCTGACGATACGGCCCGGGGAGCAGATCGACTGCCTGCTTCTGCGCCTCCTCCTTGATCTTTGCATCGAGGTTCTCCTCGCGCTTCTTGAAGTGCTCCTTCACATCGTCAATCTGCGCTTCAGCGTACTTTTCGTACTCTTTGCGCATGCGAACATGCATAAAATAAGCGCCAGCCAAAAAACCGACGCTGCCTGCCAAAATGTTAATCATCCAGTTTTTCATTGGAATCTCCTTCTTTGACGGTCATCATCGTGAATGCCAGCCCTCCGAAAAAGAGTGAAACACTCATGAGGACCCCTCCAACCAGATGCCGCTTTCGTTTCGTGTCGGTCAAATAATCGAGGAATAAAAACACCGATTCCAAACCGTCCATATCTACTCCTTACAACATTCTGGCAATTTCCTCAACCATTTGACTCCACTCATGACCATAAATCATGCAACGAGTATCGAACATGCGCGGATTTTTCTTTTTTGCATCTTCCGTAGCAACGGGCACACTGCAATTAAGTTCAATCCCCCTGTTCGCGAGTTTATCGTTAAGAAAATCGTCAAAAACTTCAACGATTTCACGTGCTTTCGTATACTTATCGTCCATCTTGCTCCTCACTCAGAAAGGACAGCCAGACCAGAGAAGAAGCATACTCCGGCCATGGCAGCGAACACATAAGACAAAGCTTTTACAACTCTGGTCATAGCACATCCTCCAAATATCAATCAGATCTTGTCGATGATTGGGCCGTCCACGTTGAAGTGCAGCACCACATTGCGGTCGCCCTGCATCTTGTCCAGGCCCAGTTTAACGCAGTTATGCAGGTTTTCGTTGTTCGGATCATACAGCCAGCCCACAATCTGTCCCTCCGGCTTGACGATCATCGCACCGCTGTTGTACCGTCCGATCATACGGTAGACATCATTCAGAAACAAATATCCCTGCGTGCGCAGACGGCGACTTGCAGCGTCTTCCACCTGAGCCAGATGCCACTTGTTATACTGTGCGTCCGGCTGCCACTCGTCGATCATCTCATCGAAGATCAGATCATACGGAGAGTGTGCACCGTCTACCTCGTCCATATAGGACTTGATGGTCTCTTCGGTGCCATCTTCATTGACGATCTTGTTCTCAACTTCCACAGCCTTGATGCCGTGTTCAAGCTCAGACTGCACACGGTCGCCGAAGCGCTCGGTCACACGACCCTTGTAATCGGCAAATGCCTTGTCCAGCGTGACATAAGCGGCGGTCAAAGCGGCATTGCGCTTCTGCAGAATATGATTCGAGCCGAACATGCAGCCGATGGACAGCGTGCCAAGAATCACGGCAGGTGCATACAGCTTTGCAATCTTCAGGCCAGTCTGGACGTAGGTCGTGGTCAGATCCTTCTTGACATCCTCTTCAGTGTACTCCTCGCCAGCCTTGATCTGAACCTTTCCCTCCTGCACATCGTGGATGGTTGCCACGGTTGCATCGTGTGCAGCCAGAATATCATTGACCTTCAGCGTTGCCTTGCAGGCCATCACCGTGCTGGTCACAGCGCCGACCGCGCCCACGACCATGAGGATCTCCGGGCTGTGCTTGCCCAGCTTGAACTTTGCCTTTGCGGCAAAACGACTGACATTAGCCATAACAGCGTTCATTTTCATAAGTATCTTTCCTTTCTTAGTTGTTGAATGCAACGGGCTTCGGCAGACGGATCACATACCCGCCGCTTACGCCCTGAACATAGGCGTTCCGCAGATCATACCAGCCATACTTGTTGTCGGTATAATTGCTGGTCATGCCAATCAGATCGTACAAATCTGCCACTGACACACAATTGTAGGACGCCAGTGCATCAATCATCTGGCTGAGCACTTCCTCCGCATCCCCGCGGGAGGAAAATATCACATCCTGATAATTGATTGGCGATGCCACTGCCGGACGCGGAGCATTGTTCCGGTTCGAGTAGCTGTTGTAGGAAACACGGCTCGGCTGCGCGTAGTTGTTGCCGGAAGTCCCGCGCGGACGCACGTCACCGTTCAGCACACCGCTCAAGGTAGACCACACGAGATCGAGAATGATGTTTTTGACCTGAGGGATCATAATATCTTTGATGACATGATCCCGCACGGTCTTCAGGTCTTCCGCGATGAACAGGCTTGCGGCCTTCTGAATATCGTTCTTTTCCTTGGTGGTCACCTTGCCGGTCGTCACTTTTTCAAACTTTTTCTCGTGTTTTTCCGCGTTGCCGGCCGTGATGGAGTTCTTCGGCAATTCAATATTCGCCATTGGATTCACCTCTCAAAAATAAAAAGGTAAGAGCCGCAGATTTCTCCACGGCTCTCGCCCGAACCTTTCACATCAGTTCTCTTCTTCGGTCGTATTCTCCACGCCGTCCTTGTACTCCACGTCCGTTGCTTCCGTCTTGTCTTCAACGACCTCCCACGGCTTGCGGAACTTGACGTGCTTCTTCGGCTTGTTCTCCTTCTCAGCCTTGTTCTCCGCCTTCTTTGCCTTGTGCTTTGCCACCGCAGCAACAGCTGCTCCAATGGTCAAAGTCGCAACAGCAACGCCGACGCCAGCCCAAGTGTTGATGCCAGAGTTAACCTTTTCATGCACCTCATTGTTCTCCGCCACCACGGGAGTCACTTCGTTAGAAGTCTCCTCGATAGCAACCTCGTTCATGTTGTTCATTTCGTCCATAGTAATAATCTCCTTTCAAGATTTAACATAAATGTGAACCTTATGGTTCCATAAAGCAGGATGAATTTTTCGCGTCTCAGGCACCGAAATAATGCGGCGGTTCCACATAATTGACGACCAAGCACGGGGTACCCTCGTCATCCAAACGGGACGCATAGCAGGTTTCGATGTACCCGCGGTCTATGTCCCATCCGAGCATGTCGCCAAGCTTATTCTGGTCCAATCCGATCAGATCGTACCATTCGTTTAAGCTGATACGCATATCGTCCCGCAGCTGACGGTTGAACTCGTTCACAGCCTTGTCGATCTGGTTCCGAGTTGCTGCGAAATATCTTCCGCTCAGGCTGTCAAAGCATTTCATTTGCCCTGCGGACGAGTTCACGATGACGGCTTTCTCTTCCGGTGCCTTCTTCTGCTGCTCAATGGCCACGCTCTGGCGAATCTCGCGCTCCTTGTCCTCGCCAACGGTCTCCAGTACCTTGTCTCGGTAGGTGCGAAGAGTGCTTTCGCTCAGGGTGTAGGCAGCAGTCAGTGCCGCATTGCGACGTGCATTCACGCTGCTTGCTCCGATGATGCAGGCGGCAGATACAGCAAAGCTCACTGCGGTCGGAATATAAACCGGCGCAGCGGTCTTGATGATTTCTTTTGCCTTCAGCTTCTCTACGCCGAGTTCCTGCTTCTTATCCTCCAGCAGGATCATAGCCTTCGGAGTTGCCTTCACGGCAAAAATCACAGAGGACGCAGCGCCTGCGATGCCCAGACCCACAAGGATCTCCGGGCTGTGCTTCTTTGCGCCCATCCAGAGCGCGTTTGCCAATGTTTTGAGTTTCATTTTAAAATCTCCCTTCAAAAAATATAAAAAGGAAAGGGTCGCAGATTTCTCCACGGCCCTCGCCTTTGCACTTAGATGTGCCCGTTCGTCACCAAATTGTTGAAGCGCTCTTCGCTTTCACGCTCGATCACAGCTTCTTCCCGGTTATCCCACTTGAAGCGAACGTACTCATGCAGCCGAACCGGCTGCAAAGCTACGGTGATCAGTACCCCAATCAGGGTATAAAATACCGTCTTTGCACACCGCTTCACCTGTTTCCACGTCATCTCATCAATGGTCTTCCAGAAATTGTAATCATACTCGTGCATAATAAAATCTCCTTTCAATTTGTGAGTTTACCTCATAATAGCAGAAGATTTTTTCGCGTCTTCGCAAAATATCAGCGCAAAAGAAAGAGAGGCATCACTGCCCCTCAGACTTTTCGCGTTTAGCGATCTTACGGTCAACTGCCTCGTTGATTTTCTCGTCCAGCTGCTTCTCTTCGGCGAAGCCCTGCAACATCATGCAGATGCCACCGCCAATCGTACCCAGCAGTCCGAGAATCTTCCAAACGTTCGCATTTTTGCCCATTTGTCTCACCTCCTTCATAATAGCAACGGAAAATTTCGCGTCAGAACGGCTCTTCAGTCGGATCGTAATTCTCCCAGTCCTTCACCGGGTCGGCCCAAGGAGTAAAATAGTAAACATCCAAACCGTCATCCGTTTTCTGTTCATAGCAGTCTACGTCCAGCCAGTAATATTCCCATTCTTCCGCCATTTGGTCGATACACCAGCCTCTGTTTTCGGGGTCAGGCTGATGCTCAAGCCCGAGCATCTCGCACCATGCCTCCAGCGAAACCCCGCCATCCAGCGAGAGTTTCTTATTCAGCAGGTAGGCGGCCTCGTAAGCCTGCGCCATGGTTGCGTTGAAATATCTTCCGGTCAGCGGCTCATAGAACAACCGAACCGTGTCGCCGTTCCTGTCAAGAGGAAGTTGCTCGACCTTACGATGAATATCTTTCTCGATTTCCTCGCCTACCTGCTCTGCGACTTTCTTACGGTAGGCGCTGTAGGTCTGCTGTACGGCCACATATGCCGCCATCAGTTCCTTCTGGCTCTTCTTGTTCAGCCCGTTGGAGCCGAGGATGCATGCGATGGTGCCTGCCCCAACGATCGCCGCCGGAATATAATACTTCCAGCACTCATGCACGACCTCCTTCTTGGTCATGGGCTCAGCCTTGTTCATGTCGATCAGGCTCTGCGCCTTCGTGGTAGCCTTTGCCGTCTCCACGGCCGTCAGGACTACACCCGCAGCGGCCGCAATGGACAACAACGTTGCCCCATGGCTTTTCAGATAGCCAAATATCTTTCCGTTCAGTTTCATGGTTTTCTCCTTTCAAATTTGAAAATAAAAAGAGAAGACCCGGACTCGAACCGGGAACCTCAGCAATTAAGCAGCGCTCTACCAATTGAGCTATCTTCTCCATTAAGCGGCATGAATTTTTCGCGTCACACGATTCCGGCCTTTTCCAAAAGATTGACGAGCTCAGCCTCGCTTATCTCGGCGTCGATGTCCAGATACACCCGAACATTCTTGTTCTTGTCTGCGTGAGTCACACGCATGTCATTCAGTAAAACATTGGCCTTGCAGCCGGCCTTCTGAATTGCCTTGCCGATTGCAGCTGATACCACCCGGCGCAGAAACAGCGATTGAATGTGCATAATGTCCTCCATTTTGAAGTTCTCCTTTCAAGGTTAAAAATAAAAAAGGCAGAGGGCGAATCTTTTGTCAGATTTCGTACTCTTCCTTGTTTGCCTTCTGATACTCTTCCAGTTCCTTGTGTTCCTTCCACTTCTGCCAAACCAGCACCATGCCAAAGAGTGCGCAATACACTCCGGCTACAATACCGCTCAGTTTAAAGTAAGTTCCCCAAGTCCAGGGTTTGTTCATAAAGTCCTTCATAGCTTTCATAAGTTTTCTCCTTTCAATGTAAGCCCTCTTACCTTTCCATAATAGAAGCTGAATTTTTCGCGTTCCAAAAAAGAAAAGAGCCAACGCTTTCGCATCAGCTCCTTCTGAGATAAGACTAAATATCAATTCGTGTACCGGTTTCCGTTGCTCTTCTTACTCTTTCGACGGCCGAAACAGCCTCACCAGGACCCAGATGACCAGACCAATTATCAGTCCGATCGTCGCGGTCACGATGACCTGCCCAACCGTTACGCTCGTATTCCAGATCTTCTTCAAAATATCCATCGTACTCCTCCTTTGTTTGGGCCTTATCCCATAAGACAAAGGGATTTTTTCGCGTAAAACAAAAAAAGCAAGAGCCGCAGATTTCTCCACGGCTCCCGCCTTTTAGTTACTTTTCGTTTACATATTCATGGAATTTGGCATTGACTCGATTGATAATATCACCCGCCTTTTCCTTTTCATACACGTCTTCGATTGCTTGTGTTGTCCATCCTGCCTGAAGCTTCTTTCCTTCCTTAATGCCGTCGATCCGGCCCTTGTCCATCGCACTCCATGCAAAAATGACACCACCAACAATCATGCCTACGCTCTGCTTAACTAATCTTGCGTCAATTTTCATCTTTCATACCTCCAAAATATAAATGTTAAGACGTAACTCGTCTCATAAAGTGCCATGTAAATTTCGCGCCTACACAAACTTCCTATCAAATACGGTCTCCCACCGTTCTTTCTTGATTGGTTTCATCCGCAGCGCCCACATCAGCTGGCGTACGGTGACGGTCGGGTAGAATCCATTTTGATTTTTCCTCTTCGCATGCTCAATGTAATACTCCCGGAATCCTTCGTGCATGTAGATCTTGTCAGTCAGCCATGGGTCGATAGGTCCCCAGAAGGTCGTTCTTGTCTGTTCGTCGAACCTCTGCTGAATGACGCACAGCCCTTTTCCGTGTTCAGCATAAAGCGTACAGGTACGGTAAACCGGATGATTGCACCGGTAAGTCACGCCATAGTAGTTCGTCCATTCTGCAGGCGGTTTGTTGTGGTATCGCATAAAAAGAAAAAGAGGCCGCAGTTTTCACCACGACCCCTCTCGGTTCCTCCTTATCTCTTGAAGAATTTGAAGTCTCTCATCAGACCCTTGAACGTGCTCGAACAAATCGTTCCGGTCTCCTCGAACTTGAAGCCCTTTCCGTACCAGTGACTGCCCACTGCAAAGCCAGCCAGTGTCACACCGACGCTTGCCATTGTGCCGATGATGCTGATGAGCTTAGAATCCTTCACCTTCTGCTCTTCGAGTTCAAGCTTGTGCTTTTCCAGCGCATACTTGTCCGCGTCCGCAGCGGCGCTTGCCTCCTGCTCATTCACATCCGTCCGCAGCTTGTAAAGCTTCACGATGTTATCGGTTGCTTTGGTCTGCTCGTCACTTCCCGTTTCCAGGTTCTCCAGGTCCTCGAATCTCCGTTCCAGTTCCTTGTTCAGTTTTTCGTTCAGTTTCATTTTGAATTACTCCTTTCAAAATATAATTTTCGGAGTTTCCTCCGTAAAGCGGGCAGTTATTTTCGCGCCTTCACTTCCTTTACCTGAAGTACAACATAATCCTTGTCGTGCAGCTCGCTCACCTCCTTTTCAAGCTTCAGGAACAGATTTGCTCCATCCTCTTCCTGGCTCGTGCGGCCGACGTAGATTACACCGTCACTCATCTTGCCAAGGTCCATGCGCACTCCGAGCGACACGCCGAATGCAATGCCGACCACAATGCCGAGGGCAATCAAAGCCCAAACCAGATACACCATTTTGAAACACTCCTTTGTAAAAATATAATTGTTGAAACGGTCGTCTGCGTGATGAAAAAAATAAGAGCAGATGTTTCCATCCACTCTCATTTTGAAATATGTTATTTCCGTTTGTTTCTTTTCTCCTCTCCTTTCCGTTTTGCGATCAGGAGCTTCAACAGCTCCCACAGAATCAGCAATACAAAAATTTGTGCCAGAAAATTGTACATAAGTCATACCACCTTTCTTCATAAAGGCAGCTGAAATTTTCGCGCCTACGAAAAAAAGCAAGAGCCGCAGATTTCTCCACGGCCCTCTGCCTTAGTAAACGATGTAAATCGTATCCTGTTTCTTTTCCACTTTCTTGATCACATCTGCTTTCTTCAGCAGCTCAAAATCGCGAACAATTCCGCCCATGCTGTACGCCTCAAACTCGACATGATAGTCGCAGCGCTTATGCTTTCCGTCCTCGTAGTCCCTGACTCGATAGACCATCTGGCTTGCCAGCCTGTTGTCAATCTTACAGTTCCTGCGAATCACTTCCTTCATCAGCTCGCTTCCATCATAGTTGTCGTCCAAAACGCCAATCACGATAACAGTCATGCGATTCACTTTGTTGCTTCCAAACATAATGTTTTCTCCTTTACAGTTAAACAGTGAATATTCGTTCCATAAAGCAGCACGAATTTTTCGCGTTTCACTGTCGTTCTTTGCTCAGAAGCCAGAAAAAGTAGCGGTAATATTCATAGTAGATGTCTCTGCAGCACGGGCAGCCCTTCGTCCGTAAAATATCATAGCCGAGTCCCTCGGTAACGCCCTTCAATATGTACGGTGCAAGTGTCGGATCAAGTTCTGCAATGCAATGATCCAAGATGTCAATATGACTTGAGTAGTACAGCCTTGCCAGCGCCTGTCTCTCCGTTGGGTTAGATGGTGGCGTTCCCTTGAGGATTCCGGGAATATCATGCGGCTCCGTACTCCAGCAATCCAGCAGGATCAGTGCATTCTTCCAGTCACGGTATTGTAAACAGAAGTTCTTCAACTCATAGTACCGGTATTTCGGAAGATGACAGGGGTTCTTTTCTGACAGTTCTCCGCGCTCCCCTCTCATTTTTCGCCCCTCCACTCGTAACCAGTCTGCTCGTAGAGAAGCTTCGGTGAAATATAATAGTTGATTCGCCCATACTTCGAGTTCATCTGCTTCAAATCAGTCACTGGCTGTCCGTTACGCGTTGCTTTGCCAATAGGCAGCCACCCGTTGATGATCCCTGCACGCACCCACGCCGAGTCGCGTCCGTACACCTTGGCCGCAACGCGCACCGGCACTGAGCCAAATTCTAACCTAGCTTTGTCCATCGTATCAAACTCCTTTTTATTGATTCCAGACGCATTTTTCTGCGTTTCTGGTCTAGGAGCATAATACTGTCAAAAGCGGTCGACTGCGTGCTGTTTTTCTCAATAGGGCTTGACAACAGCCATTCAAGAATTTAATCTAAAATAGCTTTCCTATCCGAAAGCTTCGTGTCTTTAAAATATAAAGGAGGTTTCAATGCTAATACTTTGTCCCGAATGTGGATTGCAAGTAAGTGATATAGCCACTTCTTGTCCGCATTGCGGATATCCACTCACTCCAAAACCGCAAATCCCAGTCACTCAACCAGTTCAGCAAAAACGTATGCACCTGCCAAATGGCTTCGGGTCTATCAGTGAGATTCACTCAAAACGGCTTCGTAAGCCTTTCTACGTCACTGTTCCAGCAGGTAAAACACCAGAAGGTCGTCCTGTCCGGAAACCGCTTAAACCAATATCTTATTTCAAAACTTACAATGAAGCTTACCAGGCGCTTGTGGCATACCATCGTGATCCATATGATCCCGAAACCAATATCACATTTCAGGAACTCTTTGACATGTGGTGCCACGAAAAAGAAAAGACAGTCGAAAAGAAGTCTCTCAGTCGTTTTCGCAGCCTCTGGAGATATTCAGATTCGATAAAAGACATCACCGTTCGGGAGCTGAGGGTCCGTCATTTGAAGGAGTGTCTCTCAAATGGTTCGGTAGTCAACAACGGAAAAGCAGTTTTAATTTCTCCGATCACGAGTGCAAAGCTTAAGTTTCTGTACAACCAGCTGTTTGATTATGCCGTAGAGAACGAATACCTTGATAAAAACATCGCTCGGCTGTTTAATGTCAGCACAGAATTTGAAGTTCAGCATGAGCACTTCCCATATACAGAGGAAGAAATCAGTATTCTATGGAACAATCTTGACACCTGCGATGTAGCCGATGTTCTATTGATTCAATGCTACTCTGGATGGCGGCCACTGGAGCTTTGCAAATTGAAAATCGCTGATGTTCATTTGGAAGAGCGCTGGATTCAGGGTGGCATAAAAACAAAGAGCGGCAAGAACCGTCAAGTGCCAATACACAAGAAGATTCTGCCGCTTGTCCAAAAGCGGTATGAGGAAGCCATTCATGTCGGTAGTGAATATCTTTTTAATCATCCATATGAGCGTTGGCCAGACAGATGGACACGCTATTCTTACGACTATCTTTCGGATGCATTCCTCGAAAGGCTCCCGCTGCTAGGCATCAATTCTGAACATCGTGGGCATGATGGGCGGGTACATTTTATCACTATGGCAAAAGCAAACAACATGGACGAATATGCCCTCAAGCGAATTGTCGGACACAAAATTGATGACATTACAGAGCGTGTTTATACAAAGCGTACGATAGAATGGCTCATCAGCGAAATCGACAAGATTCCGTAACTGTCCTGCACCAATCCAGCACCAGTCTAAAATATTACAAATCCGGCCACGTTCTATTCCACATTTTTCCATTTCGTGATATGGACTATTTCACCATCGAATTTTATGCTTTTCAAGTGTCTTTTTTACGGCGGTTTATTTTTTATGCCGTTAAAACGTAAAAAAGGAGCCGCCCTCTCAGCCTAGCCAAGAGAACAGCTCCAGAAATGCAATGCAGGAAATCAGATAGAAATGGTGTTGCAGACGTTGATCAGAACCGGGTCGAGGGTCTTGGTCATTTCGAGTGCTTCATCCACCGGGTAGTCCACCAGCTTCTCGCCCTTCATGCCGACGATGCGGTTGTACTTGCCCTGCTCCAGCAGGCACACGGCCTGGTAGCCCATGGCGGATGCGTTCACGCGGTCACGTAGCGTGGGAGAGCCGCCGCGCTGGACATGGCCCAGAATGGTGGCACGGGAGTCGATGCCGGTGCGGGCCTGGATCTCGTTTGCGATCTCCTGTGCGTGGCCCACGCCCTCGGCAACGATGATGATGAAGTGACGCTTGCCGGTCTTCTGAGTCTCAGCGATCTTATCCAGAATATCACGCTGCATGTCAAATTCCTTCTCCGGCAGTAGAACAGCCATAGCGCCGGAAGCAATTGCAACATTCAGAGCAATATAACCGGCGTTGCGGCCCATGACCTCGACCACACTGCAGCGGTCGTGGCTCTGGGTGGTGTCGCGCAGCTTGTCGATCATTTCCAGAGCGGTGTTCATGGCTGTATCATAGCCGATGGTGTACTCGGTGCAGGCAATGTCGTTGTCGATGGTGCCGGGCAGGCCGATCATCGGGATGCCGCGGTGGGCCAGCTCACGAGCGCCGCGGTAAGAACCATCGCCGCCAATGACCACCAGTGCATCGATCCCCAGCTCGCGGCATTTCTCGGCACCCTTGTCCTGACCTTCC
>ERZ780157.2353-NODE-2353-length-17751-cov-3.972423_pt1 | contig 17751 bp, 7 predicted proteins | sample MGYA00511169_ERZ780157 | MGnify/ENA primary metagenome ERZ780157 (study PRJEB29588, sample SAMEA1965149) | human gut metagenome | biome: human gut; feature: human-associated habitat; material: faeces | place: Denmark | collected 2008/2010 ... | reverse complement strand
TTGAAGCAGACATTGCCGAACTGGACGACGAAGAACGTGACGAGTTTATGCAGGAGCTTGGGCTGGAAGAGCCGGGCCTGAACCGTGTGATCCGTGCCGGTTATAAACTGCTGAACCTGCAAACTTACTTCACCGCTGGGGTGAAAGAAGTGCGTGCATGGACCATTCCGGTTGGAGCAACCGCGCCGCAGGCAGCGGGCAAAATCCATACTGATTTTGAAAAAGGCTTTATCCGTGCACAAACCATCTCGTTTGAAGATTTCATCACTTACAAAGGTGAACAAGGCGCGAAAGAAGCAGGCAAAATGCGTGCAGAAGGTAAAGATTACATCGTGAAAGATGGCGATGTGATGAACTTCCTTTTCAACGTCTAATTAATTTATTGTCTCATGAGGTTTCGCTAAATCTCATGAAGAGCGCAAAAGTATATAAAATCCACGCAATTGCGTGGATTTTTCATTTCACCGAGTCCTAATCATTCTTGTAACATCCTACACTTTTGTGCTTATTGCCTATAGTGAACCACGAGAATAATTAAAGACATAAGTGTTCAGATGACGGATATCTCATTAGCAGTGATATAACGTAAGTTTTTGTATCACTACACATCAGCCCCCTTCACAGCTGATCAAAATTGATCACGCTCCAATATGCTGGCAAGATGAAAATGATAACCAGTAGCACAATAACAACGATAGGCCAGAAAACCCATTGACCAAAAATGAATATCGATGTTTTTTGCTTTTTCTTATTAGTAATGCAAAAATGGCGCATATTGTTTTTGTTATGCAGATACATCAAGCGAAATTCCCATAACTAATTAGGATTATTACAAAAAATCTTCACCAAATTTTTTAACCGCTGTTTGTTGTAATATTTTTGCCATATTTATAGTAACGAATTGGAATAAGTAACGACAACTTAGGGAATAACTCGATATAAACTCACCTTTGTAAGGGGGATGTTAAATATATATTAATTCCTGTGTTCCTAATTTTGCCCGGTAATAGAGAATTATTCTCTGAGAAGCTCATCATGATTGCACCATACAAATATCATGATGATAAGAGGATATTATTCATTGATTTAAACAAAATGACAAAATCCATAGACCCATAGTCTGGGTACTATATAGGAGTGGTATGGGCATCAAACAACACAATGGGAATACCAAAGCAGATCGTCTCGCTGAATTAAAAATCCGTTCGCCCTCAATTCAACTGATAAAATTTGGCGCTATTGGTTTGAATGCAATTATATTTTCCCCCCTGCTGATAGCTGCTGATACAGGAAGTCAATATGGCACCAATATTACTATTAATGATGGTGACAGAATTACAGGAGATACCGCCGATCCATCAGGAAACCTCTATGGTGTAATGACCCCAGCAGGAAACACGCCTGGCAATATCAACCTGGGTAATGATGTCACCGTCAATGTCAACGACGCCTCTGGATATGCAAAAGGAATCATTATTCAGGGCAAAAACAGCTCCCTGACAGCTAACCGACTCACAGTAGATGTTGTTGGTCAAACCTCTGCCATCGGCATTAACTTAATTGGTGACTATACCCATGCTGACTTAGGCACAGGCAGCACCATTAAGAGTAACGATGACGGCATCATTATTGGGCATAGCTCAACACTAACAGCCACTCAATTCACCATTGAAAACTCGAACGGTATAGGCCTAACCATCAATGACTATGGCACCAGTGTCGATCTTGGAAGCGGAAGTAAAATCACGACCGATGGAAGTACAGGTGTTTATATCGGTGGTGGCCTCGATTGGGAACGCAGACGTTATAAAGGTGGCGGTCATAACAACGATTGGGGATTGGGTATCGAAGCCGGATATGCTTATTTCCTGTCGCGGACAGTAACTATCGAACCGGCTGTTTATTATAAATGGCGTTTTGATGACTCCGATAATTCACGTTTCGGCATTAAAGTAGGATTCGGATTCTACTTTTAAATAATTTGAGAATGGAGAGTGGAGAGTTATTGCGCTATATTTGCTGCAAAACATCTCTCAACTCTCCATTTCTGACTCTTGACTTATTTCAGCTTTTCTTTCAGGAACTGACCCGTATAGCTTGCTCCGCAAGCGGCTACTTCTTCCGGAGTACCTACCGCTACAATGTTCCCACCTTTATCTCCACCTTCCGGGCCGAGGTCAATCACATAATCGGCACATTTGATAACATCCATATTATGTTCGATGATGACAATGCTGTGTCCCCGTCGGATGAGTGCGTCGAAGGCATCCAGCAGTTTGCGGATGTCGTGGAAGTGCAGTCCGGTGGTTGGTTCGTCAAAGATAAACAGGGTCGGGTCGGCTTTCTCCTGACTCAGATAGAATGCCAGTTTTACACGTTGGTTTTCACCACCGGATAGGGTAGAAGAGGATTGGCCTAATTTGATATATCCCAGTCCGACATCCTGTAGCGGAAGCAGTCTTTTTACAATCTTCTTCTGACCGTGTTCGGTGAAGAATTCGACGGCTTGGTTTACTGTCATTTCCAGTACATCATAGATGTTCTTATCCTGGAATTTCACCTCCAGTGTATCTGCTTTAAAACGTTTACCGTGACAGGATTCGCATTCCAGCACCAAGTCTGCCATAAACTGCATTTCTACAGTGATGGTTCCTTCGCCTTTACATTCCTCGCATCGTCCGCCTTCGCTGTTGAAACTGAAATGTCCGGCTGTGTATCCCATTTGTTTTGCCAGAGGCTGTTCCGCCCATAGCTTCCGGATTTCGTCATAAGCCTTGATGTAAGTCACCGGATTGGAACGGGACGATTTGCCAATCGGGTTTTGATCGACAAATTCGATATTTCTCAAGTTACGCAGGCTTCCACTGATAGAAGAGAACTCTCCCGGGCGGTCGCTGCATTCATCCAGTTCGCGTTTTAGTGCCCGATAGAAGATATCCCGCACTAACGTACTCTTACCGGAACCGGAAACACCCGTGACTACTGTCATCACATTGAGAGGGAACTTTACATTCACTCCTTTCAGATTGTTTTCGCGGGCACCTGTCAGTTCGATATAATTGTTCCACGGCCGACGATGTTCGGGAACGGGAATCTCCTCTTCTCCCAACAGATAACGTACCGTATGACTATTGCTGCCTTTTTTCAGGTCTTTCATATCGCCCTGATAAACGACTTCTCCTCCCAGGCGGCCGGCATTCGGACCGATATCGATGATGTAATCGGCGGCACGGATTATTTCTTCATCGTGCTCTACCACTACCACTGTGTTTCCGAGTTCCTGCAATTGACGCAATACGCGGATCAGACGGTCGGTGTCACGGCTGTGCAAACCAATACTCGGCTCATCCAGAATATAGAGACTGCCGACGAGGCTGCTTCCTAATGACGTTGCCAGATTGATACGCTGGCTTTCTCCACCCGACAGTGAGTTGCTGAGCCGGTTTAAAGTCAGATATCCCAACCCTACATCTATCAGAAAGCGGATGCGGCTGTTGATTTCAATCAGAATTCTGCGGGCTACATTGCTGTCGTGTTCGTTGAGGTTCAGATGGTCGAAGAACTCTTTTAGTTCAGTGATGGGTAAATCCACCAGTTCGGAAATGCTCTTTCCGTCTACCCGCACATATCCTGCCTCCGGTTTCAAACGTGTACCGTGACATTTCGGACAGATTGTTTTTCCACGGTAGCGTGCCAGCATTACCCTGTACTGTATCTTATATTGATTCTCTTCCAGCATCTTGAAGAAATCGTTGATGCCGTGGAAGTATTGGTTTCCTTCCCAAAGTGTGCGACGTTGCTCGTCTGTCAGCTCATAGTAAGGGGTGAAAATCGGGAAATCGAACTTATCCGCATTATGAATCAGTTCATCTTTCCATTCTCCCATCTTCTCGCCACGCCAGCAGACGATGGCCCCTTCATACACGGATAACGAGCGGTTGGGCACTACCAGATGTTCGTCAATGCCGATCACCTTGCCGAATCCTTCGCATACGGGGCAGGCACCGATAGGAGAGTTGAACGAGAACATCTGATCGTTCGGCTCCTCAAAAGTGATGCCGTCCGCTTCGAATTTCGTGCTGAAACTATATAGTTTGGTGGTGCCGTCCGGCAGATAAAAACGTAGCATACACGTACCGTCACCTTCATACATGGCGGTTTCGGCAGAGTCCGTCAGTCGGCTGATGGCATCTTTCGTGCTTGCCACTGCCATACGGTCTACCAGCAGATAAACTTCGTCGCCTGCCACCGGCTTGTATTCATCGATACGTTTCATTTCACCGTTCACTTCCACCCGGTTGAAGCCTTGTTTCAGGTCTATCTCCAGTTGTTGTTGCAGGGTACGGTCTTCGCGCAGGCGGATAGGGGTCAATACGGTATATCTGGTTCCCTCCGGATGCGAAAGCATACAGTTGACGATATCCTCCGTCGAATGCTTCTTGACTTCTTCTCCGCTGACGGGGCTATATGTCCGTCCCACCCGCGCATAAAGCAAGCGCAGATATTCATAAATCTCGGTGGAAGTTCCTACGGTAGATCTCGGATTACGGCTGTTCACTTTCTGTTCGATGGCGATTGCCGGTGGGATTCCTTTAATAAAATCACATTCGGGTTTGCTCATTCGTCCCAGAAACTGGCGTGCGTAGCTGCTAAGACTTTCTACATAACGACGTTGTCCTTCTGCATAGAGAGTGTCAAAAGCGAGCGACGATTTCCCCGAACCGGATAGTCCGGTGATCACGACAAGCTTGTTGCGTGGAATATCTACATCGATGTTTTTCAGGTTGTTAACCCGCGCTCCTTTGATCGAAATATGTTTGTTTTCTGACATAAAATACTCCTTTTTTATGATAGTTGGCAAAGTTAGCGATTTTATTGGTAGAAGAAAGGTTTTTGACCGGGTTAAGATATGTTATAATTAGTAATAAAAAGAAATCGCTTCGGGATAATTGGCGTATCTTGGTCCAGCATTTACAACAAACATTTCAAAATAACAACAAATTGACTTGAATCGTGAAAAACATCCGGATGGTTATTAGCTTATTCATTCTGTGTTTTGCATCTACTTTAGCCTTTAGTAGCACAAACAAAGAACAACAGTTGGAAGTCCTTTCCGACAGCATCTCAAAAAAAATAGGTCAGAAAGATTTCATACCTTTCTATCAGGAGTATATGCGATTGGCAAGGCAGCAGAACGATACTGCCAGAATCGACGATGCTTATTCTCTGATTACTTCCCATTATTATCGGTTGAGGAATACAGATAGCCTGAAGGTGGTTGCATATGAATATATGGACTGGTGTCTGAAACATGGTAATGTTAATAATCGCTATACACAGTGGCGCCAGTATATTCAGTTGCTTACCGAGAAGGGGTTGCAGGATGAGGCCATGCGTGAGACAGAACTTCTTCAGAAAGATGCGGATGCGGCCAAGAGTGCTTTCGGAATGGCTTGCAGCGAAATGTGTATCGGATATAATCATCGGGTGTTCAGTAACAACGTCAAGCTCTGTCTCGAATACTATTCTTCCGCACTGAAACATTTTAGCGATGCAGGTTTTTATGAAGATGCCTACGTGGTGTCACTGAATATTATCCAGACTCATCTGGCTAGAGAGGAGTATGCCAATGCGATAGAATACTTGAACTGCATGCCGGGACTGATTGAGAAAATGAAGCGTAAGGATATCCCTGTCCGACCAGAGCTTACCATGCGTTATTATCAGTTTCAAGTGATTGCTACGTTGGCATTGAAAGGGAAGAAGGAGGCGCAGCCGTTTATTGCAGAAACGGATAAGTTTTATCACGAAAATATAAATGCTTTTCCCCGTGAAGGATGGTTGGGATATAAAATTCTTTGTGCCCGGACGTTGAATGACAATCAGATGGCACTCAACTATCTGGACTCATTGATGGATTATCATCATTCGGTGGGGAGCTGTTATCCTGCCAATCACCTGTTGAAAGCCCAGTTTATGGAGCAGATGGGACGCTTTGAAGATGCCTGCGAGGTTTATAAATCTTATGCACATATTAATGATTCCATTCGTTCGGCAGAGCTGGACGAGCAATTAAGCAAATATACCGTGCAGTTCGAAGTAGACAAGCTAGAACATGATAAGCTGGAACTGCGGGCGGAGGTCAACCGCAATCTCTTTATAACTTCCGTGATTGTCGGATGCCTGGTGTTGATATTGTTGATTGTTATCACGTTCTACTATATGCGTTCTTTGTCGTTGAACCGGAAACTGGATGCGGCAAATAAGGCCGTTATCAAGGCCAGCCATATGAAAAGCTCTTTTATCCAGCATATCACACATGAAATCCGTACTCCGCTCAATTCGATTATCGGTTTTTCATCCTTGATGGCTGCCGGTGGGCTGACACAGGAAGAGATGGAAGAATATGCCCGTCAGATGGAGAGCAGCAACGCATATCTGCTTGATTTGGTAAATAATGTGATTGATATAGCCGACATGGACTCTCAGACGGATGATATACCGAAGAAGCCAGTGAGTGTAGATGCGTGTTGTCAGGAATGTTTAGGATTGATTCGTCAGAATCTGAAAGAAGGAATCAAGTTGCAATATATGCCTTCTTCCACTCCGGTCGAAGTGTGTACGGTTGAAATCTGGATGAAGCGTGTGCTACTCGGTTTGCTGAACAATGCCAATAAATTCACGGAAACCGGATTTATACGTCTGAGTTATGAAGAAGACAAACCGAATCGTCTGGTACGTTTCATTATCGAAGATTCCGGTCCCGGAATTGAAGAGCACTTTCGGGATGCGATTTTCGAACGCTTTGCAAAGGCGGATACCTTCACTCAGGGCACCGGGCTGGGATTGTCTATTATCCGTCAGATCATGGAATTAGTGGATGGAAATGTCTATCTGGACACCAGCTACGCGGGTGGTGCAAGATTTGTTGTCGAATGGCCTCAATAATAGTTGGAGATAGTATCTGCATCTATTATCTTTGCACCACATTATTTTATGACTCAAGAACATTATGAATCTGAAAAACTATCTTTTCTTATTAGTTCTGCTTCTGGCGGCAGGAGTAAGAGCGCAGGCGCCATCGGGCAATGCATATCCTAAACGTGAGTTTCGTGCTGCATGGATACAGGCTGTCAACGGACAGTTCCGTGGCATACCGACAGAGAAGCTGAAACAGACACTGGTCGGTCAGTTGAACTCTCTTCAGGGAGCGGGTATTAATGCGATCATCTTTCAAGTGCGTCCCGAAGCGGATGCATTGTATGCTTCACAACACGAACCGTGGAGTCGTTTCCTGACAGGAACACAAGGGCAAATGCCTTCCCCGATGTGGGACCCGATGCAATTCATGATCGAAGAATGCCATAAACGGAATATGGAATTCCATGCATGGATCAATCCCTACCGTGTGAAGACTTCATTGAAGAATCAATTGGCACCGACACATATTTATCATGAACATCCGGAATGGTTTGTCACTTATGGTGATCAGATCTATTTTGATCCGGCACTTCCCGAAAGCCGTGAGCATATCTGCAAGATTGTTTCCGATATTGTATCCCGTTACGATGTAGATGCTATTCACATGGACGATTATTTCTATCCTTATCCGATCAAGGGAGTCGATTTCCCGGACAATGCGAGCTTTGCCCGTTACGGAGGCGGTTTCAGCAATAAGGCGGACTGGCGTCGTGGCAACGTAAATATCCTGATCAAGAAACTTCATGAAACGATACGGGGCATCAAACCGTGGGTGAAGTTCGGTATCAGCCCGTTCGGTATTTACCGCAATCAGAAAACAGATCCGTTGGGCAGCAACACAAATGGTTTGCAGAACTATGATGATCTTTATGCCGACGTATTGCTTTGGGCACGTGAAGGATGGATTGATTATAACATTCCTCAGATTTATTGGGAGATAGGACACAAGGCAGCCGATTACGAAACACTGGTTGACTGGTGGGCGAAGCATACGGAAAACCGTCCGTTGTTTATCGGTCAGGCAGTCATGAATACCATTCAGCATGCCGATCCGAAGAACCCTTCTATCAACCAGCTTCCACGAAAGATGGCTTTGCAGCGTTCTTATCAGACTATCGGCGGAAGTTGCCAGTGGTATGCGGCAGCCGTAGTCGAGAACGCTGGAAAATATCGGGATGCCTTGGTACAGGAGTATCATAAATATCCGGCTTTAATTCCGGTATTCGACTTTATGGATGATAAAGCTCCGGGCAAAGTACGTAAGATGAAAAAGGTATGGACAGAAGATGGCTATATACTTTTCTGGACTGCTCCGAAAGCGGAGACTGAAATGGACAAAGCTATTCAGTACGTAGTATACCGTTTCGGTCCCAAAGAAAAGGTGAATCTTGATGATCCGTCACATATCGTAGCTATCACCCGAAATCCTTTCTACAAACTGCCGTATGAAACGGGTAAGACCAAATACCGCTATGTGGTGACGGCTTTAGACCGTATTCATAATGAGTCAAAATCGGTAAGTAAGAAGGTCAAGCTGTAAGGACTGCATGTTCACCTACCACCTCCCCCTGCGGGTACTCCTCCTTCTCGAAGGAGGAGATTTTAAGATACTACTGACTTTTTAGTTAGCCTCTTATTACTTTATTTTAATAAAGCAGTAGTCCTGCAATCCCGCAGGCGATAATCATTAATATCGGATTTGCCTTGTATTTTCTGGTGCCGATAAAGGCTATCAGGAAGATAATGATGCTGATGACAAATGTGTAGGTGTCTTCTGTAGGTGAGCCGAAGTTTTCCACATTCATCAATACCAGTGCGGCGGAAGCTAATAATCCGACAACTGCCGGACGCAATCCTGCAAAAATAGATTCCACTACCGGATGTTTCTGATATTTCAGAAAGAATTTGCTGATTGTCAGCATCAGTATGAAAGAGGGGAAAACAACAGCGAATGTGGCAACAATCGATCCCCATACACTTCCTGTGGACGTAAAACCGACATAAGTAGCCGCATTGATACCGATAGGCCCCGGAGTCATCTGACTGATGGCAACAATGTCTGTGAATTCTTGCGAAGTCACCCACCCATAACGGGTTACTACTTCACCTTGTATCATCGAAAGCATGGCGTAACCTCCGCCAAAACCGAAAAGTCCGATTTTAAAGAACGTATAAAATAACTGAAGATAAATCATCTCTTTTTAATTTAGAATTATGAATCTTGAATCATAGCCTTGGGTGTTCACTCTCCACTTTTTTAAATTTTCCCCATAGGAAACCTCCTACACCGGCAGCAATGATAATCCATATCGGGGAGAAGCCCAATAGCCAGATCAATAATGCCGATACGACGGGGATCCATAAGTTGTACCGGTTGATTTTGGCCGACCGTCCCATGGTGAAAGTCGGTGCGGCGATCAATGCCACCACGGCGGGTCGTATTCCTTTAAATATGCGTTCCACAATCGGATTGTCCTTGAAAGAATGGAAAAAGAGCGCGATGGCCAGAATGATAATAAATGAGGGGAGTATAGTCCCCAGTGCTGTGACAATACTTCCCCGAATGCCACGCAGCTTATATCCTATAAAGATAGAGATATTCACTGCCAGAATACCCGGAGCGGACTGAGAGATAGCCAGCAGGTCGATAAAGTCTTCCTGTGCGATCCATTTTCGTTTGGTTACGATTTCATTCTCAATAAGTGGAACCATTGCGTAGCCTCCGCCAATGGTGAAAGCGCCTATTTTAAAAAAGATTCCAAATGATTCGAGGTAAATGTTCATTCTTCTTTTTCTCCTCCTTCCTTATCGGACTTGTTTTCTTTTCCAGCCTTGCCCTCCTTGTGGGGCTTGCCTTCTTTTCCATATTGGCTGGGGCTTACGTTGAAGTGCTTCTTGAATACTTCACGGAAGTACTTCGCATCACTAAATCCTGTCATTTCTGCTATTTCTGTTATACTGTGTGTACCTTCTTTCAGCAACTTCACCGAACGTTTCAGGCGGATCAGGCGGATGTAATCGCCCGGAGCCTGATCGGTCAATGCCCTGAGTTTGTTGTAGAAGCTGGTACGGCTCATTCCCATCAGATTGCAAAGCACATCTACTGTAAGAGCCGGATTGTCTATATTATCTTCTATATTCTTCCGTACATTGGCGATAAACTTCCAGTCGATATCCTGCGAGCAGTTGATGCATTCGTCTTCATGATCATCCTCATCGTCCATATCCAGACTCCCGTATTTGCTTCGCAAAAGGGCGCGGTTGATCAACAGATTGGAGACGGTAGCTTTTAATATTCCAATATTAAATGGCTTGACAATATACTCGTCAGCACCAATCTGAAGGCCGGACAATATGTCTTTTTCATTATTAAGAGCTGTTAGCAGGATAACAGGAATATGCGACGTCTCGATATTATTTTTGATGGCGTCACACAATTCATCCCCTCTCATTTCCGGCATCATAATGTCCGAGATAACCAGTTCCGGTTTGTATTCCGGAATGATGGTCAGTGCTTCTTTGCCGTTGCAGCAGTTCTGTACCGTATATTCTTCTGCCAGTGTCTGTGACAGATAGTTGCGCAGTTCATCATTATCTTCTACGATTAGGATTCGCTGATGATTCGGATTCTGTTCCTTATGCACATTCTCATAGATGCTGGCAGGCACATTGGTTGTACTTGTTATCTCTTGCCGGCGTTTGCTTGGTGTGGCAAGGTGTGCTTTATGGAAGCGTTTGCTGTCTTTTGGGAAAGATATCTTAATCACCGATCCCTGATTCTCCACGCTCGACAGGTTGATTTTGCCCTTGTGTAACCGGACAAGTTTCCATACCAGCATCAAACCGATACCGCTTCCCGTCACTTTCGAATTGATGGCATTGCTGCCACGGAAATGAAGCTTGAACAGTTTCTTTTGCTCGCTGGCTGGAATACCGATTCCGGTATCCTTCACTTCCACGCTCCACGAATCATTGTTCTCTGATACGAAAATCTGCACATTACCATTTTCCGGCGTGTATTTTAATGCGTTCGATATTATATTCTTCAGAATAGATTCCATCTTTTCCTTGTCAAACCATACATTCATATACCGGAAATTGCTTTCGTACGTAAAGTTGATATGCTTGATATTGGCATAAGGCTGAAATGCATTGAATATTTCTGTCATGAACGTGTTTAGCTCATGCTCCGAAATGTATAATTCCGAAGAATAAACATCTGCTCTCTCAAAGTTGATAAGATTCGTTGTCAGACGCAACAAGGCATTTACATTGCGTATGGCAGTGTTCATGTTGGCTATGCCTTCCTTGCTCAGAGCTTCTTTTTCGCGCAAATCTTCCAGAGGAGCTTTAATCAATGTCAACGGGGTGCGTATATCGTGTGCCGTATTGATGAAGAAGTGTATTTTTTCATCGGAAACCTTCCGCTGTTTTTTCAGAATAAGAACCCGCAGGATGATAACAGCAATGAGGGAAATCAGGATTGCATACAATATCATTGCCCAGGGAGTGAGCCAGAAAGGCTGGGCAATGATAATATCAATGCTTCTTTCTTCAAGCATCACCCGTTGGTCTTCGTTGGAGATGGCACGCACACGCAATACATATTTTCCCGGAGCGAGGTTGGTATAACGGATTGTACTTTCATTGCCGGGTTTGCTCCACTCTTCGTAAAATTCTTCCAGCTTCCATGAATAAAGAACATTGGAAGGATAATCATAGTTGATGGAAGAAACCATCAGTGAAAAGATATTCTGATTATATTTTAGTCTTAATTCTTTGGTTTCGTTGATATCTTTTTCCAGTGGTGAATTCTTGTCTCCCGGATATACCGTCTGATAAAACAGCTTGAAATCACTGAAGATCATCTTGGAAGAGTACGTCCTGGGGAGCTTCATGTCTTTATTGAACTCTATGGCACCGTCCGAGCTACCGAAGATAAAATTGTTATTTCTGCGCAGGGTACCGGACAACGCATTGAAGTGCGTAGTCATCAGTCCCATTTCCTTTGTCCAGTTGTAGAAGGTTTTTTGTTTGGGATAGAAGCTGGTGAGTCCGTTCTCCGTACTTAATAGAATTTCATTGTCTTCATCCGATAATATCGTGTAGATATTGTTGGATATCATGGCACAGTTTCCTGTATAATAATGGGTAAACAACTTTGTCTGGGGATCATAAATCAGTACTCCCGATCCGCTGGTACCTATATACAGTGAGCCTTGTTTGGTCTGATACAGGGAGTAGACATAGGTAGATTCTACCGGCAGTTGGATGCGTTCATATTTCCCGGATTCTATATCCAGAAGAAACAGGCCTGTTGCCGTACCTATCCACATACTTTTGTCATCCTTTTCGATGATGGCGGTAACGGAATGCAGTCCGTGGTAGAGCCGTATGTCTTTGGTTTGTACGTTGATTCGCTTCAGGTTATAATATCCTCCGCTCCATACATAACCGCGTGAGTCTTTGCGTATGTCACGTATGTATTTATCCGGACGTATACTTTCATGAGCATACGAAGCGGGTGTAAAATAAGTTGTTTTCGACGTGCGTTTATCTATCTGATAAAGTCCCGAGAAATATCCGCCTGCCCAAATAATGCCGGGAGATACTTCACATAAGGTTGTAAATATATGGTTTTTGCTGTTCTGTACATTCTCAAAGGTGCTCAGAAACGAGCGCCATTTTCCGGTTTTTGAGTCCTGCAGGCTAATTCCGTTGTTGGTGCCATACCATAAGTCTCCCTCGCTGTCTTCTATGATAGAGTTCACCTGGTCGTTAATCAGCGACTGCTTATTACCGACAGAATGTTTGATCCATTTATAACTCGGATAACGATTGTTCTGAATGGTAATTCCTATCGGATAGTTTGCCATCCATATCCGTTCTTCGTCGTCTATGTAGATGTCGTTAATGCTGTTGCCGTTCATGCCATTGTAGCTGTTGTAGTCTGCTACGATAAAAGGTGCGGTCTGGTACGTATCGACATTCATCTTATAGATACCTCCGCCATCGGTAGCAATCAGCAGTTCTTTGGCATTCAGTGGTTTGATGCGTGATATACTTACGTCTTTCAGGCTGACTTCCGGTTGTGTGATGGTTTTTGTGTTCATGTCGTAAACCATGACGCCCCGTTCGAAGGCACCGATGAACAGTTTGCGGATTTTGGGGTCGAAGTGTAAATCGTTAACTTGAATATTGACGTTGTCTAGCTTGTCGCAGGGGAGAAGTTGCAGTGTGTTGTTTTTCAGTTGGGCATGATGAATACCCATCTCCGTCCCGATAAAATAGTGGGATTCGTCGATTTGTTCGATGTCGTTTATAGCTTCGCTGAGGCAGTTTTTAACATGAGTAACCTCTTCCGTCCGGGTGTTGTAAAGGAAGATCGTTTCTTCGTTGCACAGCCAGATATGATTGTTATGATCGATCCAGCTGAAAGTAATGGGAGCCGGTAAATCCTTAAAGTCTTCTATCGGCAACTTGTAGACGAGTTCGAAAGTGTCATGAATACGGTCATACCGGAAAATCTTGCCTTTCTTACCGATTTCCCATAGCGTTCCTTCCGGATCGATATATAACCAATTCAGATTTAACAGCGAGTTGAGTTCTTTGTCGCCGTCCATTAATTTATACCGTTTAAACTCTTTGCCGTTGTACCGGTCGATTCCCTCGTGCGTAAGGAACCACATATATCCAACATTGTCTTTTTGAATGTAGTACACTCTCCGGTTGCTTAACCCGTCTTCCACTCCTAGATACTGATAGGTCTGGGCGACACAGGTCAGAGGAAACAATAATAATAAAAAAAGCCATTTTTTCATACAAATAGGACTTTTATGGGTTATTGAATCTTTAGTGAGGGGGAAAGTTTGACAAAATTAAGAAGATTTTTCGACACTACAAAATTTTAGGTTAAGATAACGGTGCTCTCAAAGTGAAGTATACAGGAGCTTTCGCAGCTATTTGTATATCCTGTTTATTTAGGGAAATTAAGTTGTAATATGCAGACTTTGGGTATGGAAAAGGAGTTAAAACAAGAGGCTGTTACTTTATAACAAATAACAGCCTCCGTTTCAATGATAGAAAGATATCTTATTTAGTCTTCTCTTCTACCCATTTGCGGGCATTGACAAATGCTTCTATCCATGGAGTAATCTGATCGCTGTTCTTACGGTCAGCAGGATAGCAGCCATTCTGCCACGGGAAGATAGCACGTTCGAGGTGAGGCATCATTGCCAGATGGCGGCCGTCGGCGCTGGCAAGACCTGCGATAGAATAATCGGAACCGTTCGGGTTGCCGGGGTATTCATCGTAGCTGTATTTTGCCACTACGTTGTATTGGTCTTCATCGTAAGGCAGAGAGAATTTACCTTCTCCGTGAGCCACCCAGATACCCAGTTTGCTGCCGCTCAATGAGCCGAACATTACACTGCGGTTGGTCGGGATTGTCAAGCCTACATAAGTCGATTCGAATTTATGTGAGTCGTTGTGCAGCATCTTGCCTTTCTTTTCGTGTTCCGGATTGATAAGTCCCAGTTCCATCATCAACTGGCAACCGTTGCAGATACCCAGTGAAAGCGTATCTTCACGTGCGTAGAACTTGTCAAGTGCCTCTTTGGCTTTAGGGTTGAACAAGAAACCTCCTGCCCATCCTTTGGCCGAACCGAGTACGTCGGAGTTGGAGAATCCACCGCAGTAAACAATCATGTTTACATCTTCCAGTGTTTCGCGTCCGCTGATCAGGTCGGTCATCGTCACGTCTTTCACGTCGAAGCCGGCAAGATAGAGTGAGTAAGCCATTTCGCGTTCGCCGTTCGTTCCTTTCTCGCGGATGATGGCAGCGCGGACACCGCTCGGAGTACGACGGTCCGGAGTGATACCATACTGAGAGAGTTTACCTTTGAATCCGGGCATGAAAGCGAATTCAACCGGTTGCATCTTATAGTTTTCGAAACGTTTCTTTGCGCAGCCGTTCATAGACTGTTTGCGGTCGAGCAGGTAAGAAGAAGAATACCATACGTCACGCATATAGTCAACACCGAACTGATAAGTAGCGTCGCCCTTCGATACCAGGATATGACGTTCGTCGGTCGGTTTACCCAGTTTCACGAATCCTACGCCTGCATCTTCCAGAATCTTTTTCACTTCTTCTTTATGCTTGTCGCTGATCTGGATCACGATACCCGGATTTTCTGCAAACAGAATCTTGATGATATCTTGTTCCTTCATCTTGTCGAGGCTGATTTCCATACCGCCTTCAACGTTGGCGAAGCACATTTCCAGTAATGTAGTGATCAGACCACCTGCTGAAATATCGTGTCCTGCCAGGATCAGTCCCTTGTTCACCAGTTCCTGTACGGCAAGGAAAGCATCGCGGAAGTATTCGGCATCCTGTACGCAGGGTACGTCGTCGCCAACTTTACCCAGAGACTGTGCAAAAGCGGAACCTCCGAGTTTCAGTTCGTCGAAGCTGAAATCGATATGATAGAGTGTTGTCTTTTCGTTGTTCACCAATACCGGAGATACGACTTTCTTCACGTCGGATACTTCGCCGCCGGCAGATACGATCACTGTTCCCGGAGAAATCACTTTCTCGCCGTTCGGATATTTCTGTGTCATGGACAAAGAGTCCTTTCCGGTAGGAACATTGATTTGCAGAGCGCAGCAGAAGTCGCTCAATGCTTTCACGGCAGTGTAAAGACGGGCGTCTTCACCTTCCTGTGAGCGGCACGGCCACATCCAGTTGGCAGACAGGGAAATGCTGTCCATGCCTTCTGCCATCGGAGCCCAGACAAGGTTTGTCAGTGCTTCGGATACCGAAAGGATAGAGCCGGCAGCCGGATCAGCCAGTGCGGCTTGCGGAGCGTGACCGATAGAAGTGGCGATACCTTTTTCACCACGATAGTCAAGTGCTACGACACCACAGTCGCTCAACGGCAACTGAAGTTCGCCCTGGCATTGCTGGCGGGCTACTTTACCCGTTACGGAGCGGTCTACCTTATTTGTCAGCCAGTCCTTACAAGCTACGGCTTCGAGTTGCAGCACATTGGTCAGGTATTCATGTAATTTCGGCAATTCGTATTCCGGCATTTTATAATGACGTTCTACGGTCTTGTCGATCATATAAGTCTTCGGAGATGAACCGAACATCTGCTCAACGGCCAGGTCGAACGGACGTACGCCGTCTGCCTGCTGGAAAGAGAAGCGGTGATCGCCGGTTGTTTCACCTACTACGTACATCGGAGCGCGTTCGCGTTCGGCAATCTTACGTACATGTTCGATGGCTTCTTCTTTGATCAGAAGTCCCATACGTTCCTGACTTTCGTTGGCGATGATTTCTTTAGCGGACAATGTCTTGTCGCCGATCGGAAGTTTGCTCATGTCGATCAGACCGCCACATTCTTCCACCAATTCCGACAGACAGTTTACGTGACCTGCCGAACCGTGGTCGTGGATAGAAACTACCGGATTCACATCTTCCTCGCAGAGTGCGCGTACTACGTTGTTGGCACGTTTCTGCATTTCGGCGTTGGCACGTTGTACGGCATTCAGTTCAATACCGCTGCTGTAACGACCGGTATCTACAGAAGATACGGAACCGCCACCCAGTCCGATACGATAATTGTCGCCACCGATGACGACTACTTTGTTTCCTGCTTCCGGAGTACCTTTGAGGCAGTCGCGTTGTGTGCCGTAGCCTACACCGCCCGCAAGCATTATAACTTTGTCGTAGCCATAAACTTCGTTGTTTTCCGTGTGTTCGAAAGTCAGTACCGAGCCGCAGATCAGCGGTTGGCCGAACTTGTTACCGAAGTCGGAAGCACCGTTGGATGCCTTGATCAGAATCTGTTCCGGAGTCTGGTACAGCCATTTGCGTACCGGAAGAATATCTTCCCATTCGCGGCCTTCGTCCGTGCGGGGATAAGAAGTCATGTAGACAGCAGTACCTGCGATCGGCCATGAACCTTTGCCACCACCCATACGGTCGCGGATTTCACCGCCTGTACCGGTAGATGCGCCGTTGAACGGTTCTACAGTCGTCGGGAAGTTATGAGTTTCTGCTTTCAGTGAGATGACGCTTTTGATGTCTTTCACCTGGAAGAAGTCAGGTTTTGAGTGATCTGCCGGAGCAAACTGTTCAACTACCGGACCTTCGGCGAAGGCTACGTTGTCTTTATAAGCAGAGATGATTTTATTCGGATTCTCCTGTGTGGTCTTTTTGATCATCTGGAACAGAGACGATTCCTGTTCTACACCGTCGATGATGAATGTTCCACCGAATATTTTGTGGCGACAGTGTTCGGAGTTGATCTGTGCGAAACCGAAAACTTCGGAGTCAGTCAACTTGCGTCCCAGATCGTTTTCTACCTTTTTCAGATAGTCCATTTCTTCTTTCGAGAGTGCGAGGCCTTCTTTCTCGTTGTAGGCTTCGAGGTCTTCGATGGATACGATAGGTTCCGGTTGGCGGTTGGTGGTGAATACGTTTTGGTCGAGTCCTTTGTACATGCGTTGCAGCATCGGGTCGTAGTCGGCATTTTCATCTTTTACCGGAAAATATTCCTCAATGCGGAGAATGTCTTCAAGTCCCATGTTTTGGGTGATTTCTACTGCGTTTGTACTCCAAGGGGTAATCATTTCGCGGCGTGGGCCGACGAAACAGCCTTTCAGGTTTTCTTCACTTTCCGTCACGGCTTCTCCAAAAAGCCAGCAGAGTTTATTACTTTCGTCCGGGGTGAGCTGATGATTGCTCTCTACGGCAATCACGCTCTT
>ERZ780157.2352-NODE-2352-length-17753-cov-2.972370_pt1 | contig 17753 bp, 17 predicted proteins | sample MGYA00511169_ERZ780157 | MGnify/ENA primary metagenome ERZ780157 (study PRJEB29588, sample SAMEA1965149) | human gut metagenome | biome: human gut; feature: human-associated habitat; material: faeces | place: Denmark | collected 2008/2010 ... | reverse complement strand
GTTGACCCCCTCGTAGTCCATCACGCCGTAACCGACGATGGCAAGACCGGGGTCGAAACCTATGACACGCTTCACAATGTACTCCAAATATGTTTTTGCCGCAAATACTCGGCAGAAACCGCGCCTAACGGGTTGCTATGCACAGCTCCGCTAGCTATACGTTACGCCGACTTGCGTCAAAACGTAATACCGCATAATACTAAGTATATTATATAGTAATACATATCCGATCAAAAGTCAAGTTATCGGGCAAAGACTAAAAAGCAATTTAGTACAACGTGCGTTTTTAACGTTTCGCCACGGCATGCCGCACACCGCCGACAGCAAAAGCAAAAACCGCCAAGCAAAACGCTTAGCGGTGGATGATACGTGATTTTGTGGTAATTATTTGTAGCGCATTGATTTGTCGCAAACAATGCTTAACATACGTGTTTGTACGAAACAAGTCAATCAAACGCCACACACCCTAAAAAACAAGCCACGCTTGTGTTACTCGTCGTCTTCGGGCAATTGAACGTTGTGGAAAACTTCCTGCACGTCGTCGTTGTCCTCGAGTACTTCCAACATATGCTCGAATTTGGCAAGATTGTCGCCCTCGAGAGTAACCATTGTTTGCGGCAACCAACTAAATTCCGCCGAAACAAGATTCAAGCCCTTGGCAACTACTGCGTCACGCACACTAGACAACGAGGAAGGATCGCAGGTGATCTCCACCATGCCTTCTTCTTCCAAACTGACGTCGTCGGCGCCGGCCTCGATGGCAAGCTCGAATGCGCCGTCCTCATCGATACCGATGTTGTTTTCGGCGATGACGATACCGCGACGGTCGAACATGTAGCTTACGCAGTTGGTTTGACCGAGACTACCGCCGTTTTTGTCAAATGCGCAACGGATGTCGCCTGCGGTACGGTTTTTGTTGTCGGTAAGGCATTGCACGATTACCGCACTGCCGCCCACGCCGTATCCTTCGTAGACAATGTCCACGTAGTCGACGGTGCTAAGTTCGCCGCTCGCCTTCTTGATACTACGCGTGATGTTGTCGTTGGGCATGTTGTTGGCTTTTGCCTTTTGGATGATGTCGTACAACTTGCTGTTACTTGCGGGGTCGCTACCACCTGCCTTTACCGCAACGGCTATTTCACGACCGATTTTGGTAAAGATTTTGCTACGTGCGGCGTCGCCCTTAGCTTTTTTGTTTTTGATATTGTTCCATTTACTATGTCCGGACATAGTCTACCTCCCAATTTCGGGTTGAATGTATTTGTATTTGTTGTTTCGCTTTTGTCACCGTCGCAAAGCAAATTGCATTGTTTTGCGGATTGCCGAGAAAGGTTTAAGCAAGTTTCGACATTTGTAAACCAAATCCACGCTCAGTGCTTGGATTGACTTGCAAACACTTGGTACATCAGCACACTGCCTGCCACCGCCACGTTTAGACTTTCAAAGTCGTGCTTCATTGGCAAACTTACCACCTTGTCGCAACGATTGCGTACAAATTCGGTAAGTCCGTTACCCTCGTTGCCCACCACAAGCGCAATACGCCGGGGGAAGTCCATGCCGAAAACGTCTGTGCCGCCCATGTCGGCGCACACGATTTGGTACTTGTTGTCGGCAAGCAAGGCAAATAATGCCTCGTAGTCGTGAGTTTGGCACAGTTTTACGCAAAAATGCGCACTCATTGCCGCACGCAACACCTTTGGCGAGTACAAATCCACGCTGTTGACGGCAAAAACGGTATCGAAACCCGTCGCCGCCGCAGTACGAATCAGCGTGCCTGCGTTGCCGGGGTCTTGCACGTTGTCTAGCACCAAGCAGTTGCCCGTTGGCGCAACCAAGTCGCCGTCGGGGCGATAAGCGCAAACCGCAACAATGCCTTGGCTGTTGACTGTGTCGGATATTGCCGCAAAAGCTTTGTCCGCCACTACGTCGGCTTGCGGATAGGTTTGCGTAAACTTGTCTGCTACGCTTTGCTTAACAAAAATTTCCGTCACGACTGCGCCGTGGCGAATTGCGTCGGCGACAAGGCGTTCCCCCTCGACGAGGTATGCGCCCGTTGCCCTACGATATTTTTTGTCGGCAAGCTTTTTGCAAGCGACAAGTTTGGCGTTGTCTGTCGATGTAATGATCATTGGCGAAAAACAAAAAGGTTTCCGATGTGCAGGCTAACCTACACGAACGAAAACCAATGTGTTAGTAATTAGTTCAAAGCAGCCTTTGCTTGATCTGCAAGTTTGGTGAAAGTAGCGGCGTCGCTAACTGCGATTTCCGCAAGGGACTTTCTGTTGAGATCGATGTTGGCAAGCTTAAGTCCGTGCATCAACTTGCTGTAAGACAAGCCGTTTGCGCGAGCTGCGGCATTGATACGAGCAATCCACAAGCTGCGCATATCGCGTTTGCGCATACGACGTCCTTTGTACGCGTAGTTGCCGCTCTTCATGACGGCTTGACGTGCAATGCGGTAGTTGGTGGATTTCAGACCAAAGTAACCTTTGGCGGCTCTAAGTATCTTTCTACGTTTTTTAACGGCGTTTACACCACGTTTAATTCTCATTGTACAAACCTCCTATTAGTACGGCAACATGCTCTTGACAGTACCGGCTTGCGTTGCGTTTACGTAAGCAGTGCTACGAAGGTTGCGTGTTCTCTTTGTTGTCTTTTTGCCGAGTTTGTGATTCTTGTTGCATTGTGCGCGCTTTACTTTGCCGCTCTTGAGTACGACAAAACGTTTTTTGGATGCGCTATGCGTTTTTTGTTTAGGCATATATGTTCCTCCAAATTGTTTTACTGGTTCAACGGGGCAAGGAACATAATGATGCTCCTACCTTCCGTGGATGGCTGTTTTTCGATTTTGCTTACGTCCGCGAGGATTTCGGCAAACTTCTTCATTACTTCCACACCTTGCGATGCGTAGGCTTGTTGCCGACCGCGCATACGGATGCTTGCCTTGACCTTGTTGCCCTCTTGCAAAAACTTGCGTGCAATGTTGGCTTTGGTGTTGAGGTCGCCAATATCAATGGTCATGCTGAGCCAAACTTCCTTGACTTCGATAACCTTTTGATTGCGTCGCATTTCCTTTTCTTTTTTGTTTTGCTCGTACTTGTACTTGCTGTAGTCCATGATACGGCATACGGGCGGATTGGAGTTGGGACTGATTTTGACAAGGTCAAGTCCTGCGTCGTCTGCCATGCGTTGCGCTTCGTAAGCCGACATAATACCGAGTTGTGCACCGTCACTACCGATAAGGCGAATTTCACGATCTCTGATCTGACCGTTGGTTTGAAGTTCTTTGATAGTAGTATCCTCCGCAAACAAAAAATTGTGTGGCAAGCAAAAGTTACCACACACAATACGCCGATACTACTCGGAAATCCTTATTGTTTGACCGTCGAACGCACTTGCCCGCACGGTGAGAAGCGGTACTTCTACTTGATTGCACGTATATATTACCACATCGCGCCGTCGTTGTCAAACGTTTTTACAAATTTTAGCTAGGGATAATTTAGCTATAACAAAAAAAAATTTTGCAAACATTACGACCGCTAATTGTGCGTAGTACATCCTATTACATAGTGTTGTTTAGTCGTTGCCAATTGTTACTACCAATATGACAGCGCAAATCAACCGCTATCCCACACTGCGGCAGATATGAAAAAAAGGCTGCATAAGCAGTCCCACACCATACATTATAAATAAGTCAAATACGTCGTTTTGAAAAAAAGCTACAACAAAAATAGTTGTCGTGTTGCCGCAAATAGCAATATGCTACTTGCGGTACTAACGATAACTTGCTTCGCCAAGGTCAAAGTAATCGCACTACTTTGCCAAGAGCGAATTTAGACAATTTCTTGTCGAATTAGTCGACAAACGATTGCCTGTCGCCGAAAGAAGTCGACAAGATCTAACAAAATTTACGGCAATTTGCTTCCGTCGATTGCTACCGATCAGTGTTGTTCGAGAGAATCGACATCTACACCGTTTTGCTTGCAGAAATCGGAAAAAGCCTTTTGCGCTCTGTAGTTGGGTTGGCATCTGCCGGACTCCCAACGGTTTACCGTAGCAAAGGCAACGCCGAGCTCTTTAGCCATCATTTCTTGGCTCAAGTAAAACTTCTTTCTTACGTACTTAACTTTGTCTTTGAATTCCATATCAAGTTCTCCTATCTCTTTGTCTGAATATCTTAACAATCTCCACGCTCGTATTGTACCACAAAGCGCACAAGTTTGCAATCGAAAATTCAAACAATTTTAACAAATAACGACAAGTACCGCAAAAATGTTACTTGTATTAGCACATTGCTGTAACACATTGTGCATATCGTGCACATTTTTGTAGTAACTCGGTTGTCACAACCGCTACCGCACCGACACGACTTTATCGTAACGTCGGCGCAGAAATGAACAATTGTTCAATATTTTTCAATTGTGAAGTGGCAAGTGTTATATGTACCGAATTTTTTGGTACGTATCAAATTATTGCTGCACGCCGCAAACGCCGAACACCACCACGCCCACTACCGCCGAAATGACGATAAGCAGTATCGGGTGAACCTTTTTGCCCTTGATTTTTACCTTGGAAAGAGGGAACATCACAAGCAATATCAACAGCGATACCCAATTGAATTGGGAGAAGCCGTCGGAAGTCGGTTTTGCAAGGTTTAGATTAGGCAAAACAACCTTTACGACAAGTCCCACAGCCGCCGAAAGAATAAGCCCGACAACCACTGGTTTGACCCCGTACAATGCGCCTTGCACAGCTGTGCTTTGCTTGAACTTGGCAAAAAGTTTGGTGACAATGATGATTATGACAATGCTTGGCAACACCACCGCCGTTGTGGCAATGATTGCCCCGAGGAAACCGCCGAACACGCCTAGCGAGGTATTGTCGATACCTACGTGCATGCCGACAAACGTTGCAAGGTTGATAGCAAACGGACCAGGGGTGGACTCGGCAACGCCGATGAAGTCGATCAGTTGTTGCTCGGCAAGCCAACCGTGGCGCAACACCACTTGTTTGACCATGGGCAACATTGCATATCCGCCGCCTATAGTAAACAAACCTATCTTGAAGTATTCCCAAAAGAGCGACAAATATATCATACTATTTGTCCTCCTTTGCGGAGTGGTCGTCGACGGGTTGTTCCGCTTCTTGCGTAGGCGCAGCTACGGGTGTTTCCGTCGTTTCGGGGGTCGTCACGTCGGTTTGCTCGTCCATGGCTTCGGCAAATGCCTCCACGGGCAAAGGTTTACCTTGCTTTTTCATTACCGCAAACATCACGATACCGACAACCATGCCGAGGATGATTAGGTAAGTGACGTCGAACCAAGGCAACCAATCGGGCAATACTGTAGCCGCCACAAACGCCAACGCCGCAGTCACGTAGTTGTACGCGTCGTGAGGCAGTTGTTTGCCCATTTTGACAAAGGCATTGATGACAAGTACCACCACGCAAGCATTTACGCCGGTAAACGCCGCCTTGTACCACTTGCTGTCGGCAACTTGGTTGATGACGAAGAACAACAGCGAAATGATAAGGAACGACGGCAACACAACGCCGAGTGTGGCAACGATACTGCCGATAAGTCCACACATCTTGTAGCCAACGCCGGTAGCCGTGTTGACGGCGATTGCGCCCGGGGTAGACTCCGCAATAACAAGCATGTCCAACATGTCTTGCGAAGTAATCCACTTTTTCTTTTCGGCAAGTTCCTCTTCCATGACGGACACCATTGCGTAGCCGCCGCCGAAAGTAAACGCACCGATCTTGAAAAAGGTGATGAACAAATCCCACAACGAAACACGGGATTTTACGTCCTTTCCTTTTTTGTCCATAATCTAATTGTTTTCAATCCTTTTTTATTGCAACAAATCTAATAAATTTGCTAAAAATTTTATTTATCAATCACGTGCGGCACAATATTCAACAAATCGCTTACATCGCCGTCGACAAAATCGGGCAAGTAGTCCACCGTCGCCGAGGACGGGTCTTGACAAAAACCGCTTGACAATCCCACATTGAAAAAGTATTGGCGTGCCGCCTCGTACTCTCGCTTGTACAGCTTGCGATTTAGCTCCGTGTACTTGTCGTCATGCCTCGCAACAAAGTATTGGCTCATTAGCGACACCGTTGTCGTCGGGCAAAAATGCACCACCCAATCCAACACTCGCTTGGTGTCTTCCACGTGGGCAGGCAACACGAGATGTCGCAGTATCAGTCCTCGCTCGATGTAGCCGTCGCCGTCGTAGACGTTGGTCGGCTGTTGGCGTTTCATTTCCGCAATCGCCGCAGTGGCAACGTCGAAGTAGTCGGGCGCATTGGCAAACCGCTTGGATAGCTCGCTGTCGCAAAACTTCAAGTCGGGCAAATACACGTCGACCAGTCCGTCAAGGCGGCGTATAGCGTCCACCGTTTCGTAACTGCTTGTGTTGTACACCACGGGCAAGGTAAGTTTGTGCTTGACAAGCGCCAACGCTTCGGCAACCTTGTCGCTGACTTGCGCCGCCGTAACGAGATTGATGTTGGCAACGCCGGTATCGCACAAATACAAAAATACGTCGGCAAGTCGTTGCGGAGTTACCGCTACGCCGTGCGGCTTTACCGTGATGTCGTAGTTTTGGCAAAACCTACACCGCAAGTTACACCCTGCGAAAAACACAGTCCCGCTACCCTTTGTGCCGGAAATCGGCGGTTCCTCGCAGTAATGCCGCGCCGCTCTTGCAATGAGCGCGGTTTCGTACGGGTTCCTCCCACATGTGAGGAGCAACACGCGACAGTACAATGCCATCCACGCCGCAAAAGCCGTTACGCTCGGTGCGGTCGATATTACATTGTCGCGGACACAAATTGCAGTTCATGGCGTTTACCACCCGTATTTTTAGACACTACATTATAACCGATAGTTGTATATTTTGCAAGCAAAACAAGCACACATGTCGGGCAACAATGCTTTGTTTACGCAAACCGACTTTTACAATACATATTCTGTACTATTTTGTTGTCAACAAAGCAGATGTTTTGCTGAAAATCAATTTAGATTTGCGTTAATTTCGGAATTCTTTTGCGTGTAAGACAGCAACTTGTTTTCCGTCAGGCTCTTTGCACATACTCACCGCAAAAATCATGTCGAAACAAAGCGTATTTACAATGGTATTGTTAGTATAATAAGTATAAAGGAATATAAAGCTATGTTTCAACATCTGTTGCAACTACTGTCAAGACTGTTTTTCTTTACGGGGTACTTTGCCAACGGCAGTTACCCAAAGCCGCTGTCGGCGGAAGAAGAAGCAGAGTGCTTGGCGGCAATGAAACGAGGCAGTAAAAAGGCACGCGAAAAACTGATTTGCCACAACATGCGCTTGGTTGCGCACATAGCCAAGAAGTACGGCAAAAACGACCTAGAAGACTACATATCCATCGGCTCGATAGGGCGGGGAAGGGAGCTTGAGGACCTCATTTCGATAGGCTCGATAGGGTTGATAAAGGGCGTGGAAACATTCTCCGAGGAAAAGGGCGCAAACCTTGCAACCTATTTGGCGCGCTGTATAGAAAACGAAATACTGATGAACATACGCTCCAACAAACGCTACCAAAACACGGTGTACCTAAACAACCCCTTGGGCGTGGACAACGACGGCAACGAATACACGCTGATGGACGTACTTGCCGTCAAGGAAGACAGCGTGTTTCATCAAGCGGAAGTTTCCATACTGCGCGACAGCCTACTTCGCACCATCCGCGCCACGCTTACTCCGCGCGAGCAAACAATCATACTACTGCGCTACGGCATAGAGGAAGGCGCAAAGCCGCTGACCCAACTGCAAACGGCAAACAAACTGGGCATAAGTCGCAGTTACATCAGCCGAATAGAAACACGTGCGCTAAACAAACTGAAAGTAGAAATGGAACAAAAAATGTAACGAATTTTTACATACGTATGCAAAATTTGATTACAAAACTATATTTTGACAAGTGTGTGATTTTCTGTTTACAATCGGCAACTACACCGCAGTTTTACCACCAAAACAACATCACACCGACAACTCACATACACGGCAAAAAAGTAAAATATAAGGGCGACTCTCTTGCGAGAACGCCCTTTTAATATTAGAACAAAAACGGTCTGATGCCGAACAACACGCAAATAATATCCAAAACCCAGCCGATACCAAGTCCGTAGAATATCCAAAGGAAACCTACAACTGCCTTCAAAACGTTGCGCTGAACCAAACCATCGACGAAACGTGCGATACCGTAGATAAAATCCGCAAAGATAACCAAGATAACGCGAACGATCCAAGGCAAAGCCATGATCGCATTGGCCAAACTGCCTTTCTTTTTAGCCATAATCAATCCTCCCTGAGTAGTATTAGGTCGACATTCCTTTCTCCACGTCGACAACACTAATAGTATACTACATCGGTTTGTTTTTGGCAACCCTTATCCGCCATTTTCCGCGGGAATTTCCGACAACTTTTTGTTTTTGCGGTAATGCAAAAATGCCAACACTCCTAGTGCCACTCCGCACCCGACAATTACTCCGTCAAACACGTACAGCACTACCTTCCACCACTCGAATACTTGCGATTTAGTCCCTATTACCGTGGACAAATCCAAGCCTGTCGCCACCTTGCTGACGTACTTTGTTTCCAAGTAGCAATACAAAATATGTTTGCTCGATTCGTGCAGCGCTTTGATTGTCGTTGCACTCTTCAAGTCGCCGTAGTAACGCTCGTTGCCGTTGGGGTCAAGCATCAAATCGTTGCCTGCGCGTATACACTCGTCGGCGTCGTGGGTAACGCTTCCGTTGTAGTAGTCGGTGATTACCGCGCCTTTGAAGCCCCACTCGCCACGCAACACCGCCGTATTAAGCGCATAGCTTGCCGAGGCACGCACGGTACCTACACGACCGTAACTGGTCATGATAGCGTTTGCACCGCCACGTTTTACAGCCGTTTCGTAGGGTTTGAGGTATATTTCGCGCAAAGCCTGCTCGCTACAAAATTGATACATGCTTGTGCGCCCTTCCTCGTTTTCGTTAAGCACAAAGTGCTTTATCCAACAGTAAACGCCCTTTTCCTTGCAACCGTACACCGTGTACGCCGTCATAATGCCGCTAAGCACGGGGTCTTCGCTGTAATACTCGAAGTTGCGCCCGTTAAGCACGTTGCGATGTATGTTTGCGCCCGGTCCGTATATGCCGTCTACGCCCAATGCGTTGGCTTCCTCGCCTATTCCGTGACCGAATTTGTAGCTGATTTTCCAGTCCCATGTCGAGCCGATAAGCGTTTCGCACGGGAAGTTGGTACAAGCTTTCAATTCGCCGCCCATTGTGACGTTGGCATTAAATCCGCTCGGTCCGTCCTTATCCACGGCTCGTGGTTTGCCGATTTCTTCCAAATCGATTGTACCGAAACCGCCCTTTGCCGTAAGCATAGCCATTGCGTACACGCTAAGTTGGCTGACAAGCTCGTCCCAACGAGGGTCGTCGTAGTCCACAAGTGCGTACTGTTCCTTGCCGTCCTCGCCGAGTATCGGGTTGCCGTTGTCATCCTTTACAACGTAGATGAAGTCCAACAGTTTGTGGTTAGTGTCGGCGCTGTCCGTCTTGGGCGCAACGTCGCTGTCGTTGATACGAGGCGTGCATGCGACGTAACTGCTTTCGGCAAACTCTTCCGTCATCGCACCGAAACCGGAGTCGTACACGGGGAAAGTTTCGGCAAATTTTTTGCGCGACATCCCGATGTAGCCGTAGGGCGTGTCCTTACCGTCCACCGAATACGCCGTAAGTTGCGTGTTTAGCGACGGTTCCTCACGAGCGGATGTCGCACCGCTGACAGCGTTTGTGTAGTTGGTAAAACGATTTGTCACGGCGTTCCCGGTAACGGGGTCTTTGTTCAACTTGTAGCCTTCGTCCTGTACTTTGTAGGTAATCTCCGCCGACTGCAAACTACCTTCGGCAAGCGTTGCGACGGTGTGTGCGTTTGTGCGCAAGCTAAGAATGTAGTCGCCGCCTTCCAACTCGTAACCCATAAAGCCGTTGTTGTTGACGTCGTAGCAATCGTAACTTGCAAAGTCGCAAACGTCCGCTTCCAACGTAACAACCTCACCTTCGCCCGGTTGCAACAAACCCGTCTTGGCAAAGGCAACTAGTTTTACGGCAGTTTTTTCCACTCCGCCCGATGTGTACGGCGCAGTAAGGTACAGTTGCACCACGTCCTTGCCTGCGTATTTTTTGCCGATGTTTTTGACAAACACCTTGATTTCGATTTTATCCGTCGGCTTCAACAAGCTTTGACGAGGCAAGGATATTTCCTCGATTTCCCAACTGAAATCGGTGTAACTCAGTCCATAGCCGAAAGGAAACTGCACGACTTCGTTATATCCTCCGCTAATGCCCCATTTGTCCTTGGCAAAGTCGCTGTCCCAAAAACCTTCCTTGTCGGCGGTTTCGTACCAGTAGTAGCCTTCGTAGATGCCCTCGGCGTAGGTGGAAATACTCACCTTGTCGCTACCCTTGGCTTTTACAACGTGACTGCCATCTTTACCTGCGTTTGTCCAAGCCGCTGCAGTTGTCAGGTCATACGCCCAAGTGTCAACGGTACGTCCGCTAAACGTAGCTTCGCCTTTCAACAATTTGCCTAGCGCAGGCGAGCCCTTTGTGCCGGGCGCATACATTGCAATTGCCGCGTCAATTTTGTCGTTGTCGACAAAGCCTGCTTCCATCACGTTGGTAGTATTAAACACTACAATCACCTTGTCGAAGTTTGCCGTAACTTTGTCTATCATCACTTCTTCCAAGGCGGTAAGTTGTTGGTAAAGGCGAGATTTGTCTTTTTTGTTGTTCATTTGCAGTTGGTAGCGCGGCAAATCGCCCGTTTCGCCGCCTTTGCGCCCAAACACAATCAACGCCGTGTCGGAAAACTGCTTAGCTTGTTGCATGCGTTCCGTCGTATACCAACTTTCGTCGGCTTCGGGCAGTTTGTAGTCGTTCCACCCTTGCCGTTCATAGTTCCAATCGTTGTTGTACGCCGTTGCCAAATCCTCGTTTATCCTAACGCCCGATTGGCGCAAACCCTCGTACAATGTCACGATGCCTTCGTCAGTACCGCCGCCGCTACCTGCGCCTTGATGTACAAAACCGTAGTCGTCGCCTGCGTAACCGAAGACGTTTACCTTGCACTCGCCGTTTTGGTCTGGCAAAAGGGGCAAAGCGTTGTTTTGGTTTTTCAGCAACGTCATACCGTCGGTGGCGATTTCCACACACAACTCGGCGTTGTTTTTGGCGGCTTCCGCGCTCTTCTTAGGGTCGGTAACAATGCCCGATCCGCACAGCGCAAGGGTGATAATACCGCTGAAAGTGTATAGCACAAAGTTGACAAACAGCAACACCACCAACACAAAGCCGATCAAAGCGTATTTTACGCCCAAACGCTTACCGCCGACAAAAAATCCCTCGGCGGCGGCTGCCTTTTTGCGAGTTACGGCAAGTATCACTACCGCCGCGACAATGCCCAACAAGGCAACCGCAGTGATGACGATAAACGCCAAATTGCTTTTGATGAAGTCCAGTAATATGGGATTCATAAAACCTCCGTTTCATTGGTCGTCGACGGTTGGTCGGCGGTATCGAGTGCGACACACAACACGGCAATGTCGTCGCACTACAATGCCCCTCGCAACGAAATTTGTCCAATTACCGCACATGGCGTTGCAATGTCGGTATGTGACAACACACAACACGCTTTTGCCCTCAACCGCTCAAACGACCGTTTAGTACACAAAGCCATAACTCAATTACTGTTATGCCTTTGTGGAGTTGCATTGTTTGGCTTCACGTCGCCCTACACTTTTGTGCACGGCAACGCAAAGCCGCATTGCAAACAGTTGTTAGTTGTGTTTGTAGTAGTACTCGCCCAAACGTGTGGGTTCGCCTTCCTTTTGCTCAGAACTCGGGTGCATCAACATTTGCAGTTGATTGCCTTCCATTGTCACTGCGTCGCCCTCGGTAGCCTCGGCGTCCGTCGTGCGGAACCAACCGTCGGTTACGGCGAAAGTAACGCTAGTCACTTCGCGGCAAAGGTAAAACGCATTGGAACCGAGGAACTTGAAGTTTGCGCCGAAATTCCACTCGCCCTTGAGTTTTACGCAGTAGTAGAACGCTTCCTTGCCGAGATACTCCAAGTTGGCAGGAATGTTACCATTACTGAAATAGAATGCTGCCCAAAATGCATTGTCGTCGATACGTTTCAAGCTGTCAGGAAACATAAGTTCGCGGATTGCCGAACAACTGAAGAACGCGCCGTCGCCGATTTCTTCCAAAGTAGTACCGAGATCAACTGTCACGAGTTTGGTACAGGAACGAAGAAAACCTGCCGGCAAAACTTTTTGTCCTTCGGGTACGCGGAAGTAGCTCATACCGCATTCCATGAAGATTTCAACGCCGCTTTCGTCGGCGTCGAACGGACCTTCCATCACAACGCCGCTAAGTTGTGTCAGCCCTGCAAACGCTTTTTTGCCGATTACGGTAATGCTCTTGGGAATAAATACGTTACGAATTACCGAGATGGCTTCCTCTTTATCCACGCCGTCTTGGTTTTGCCAAGCAAACGCTTCTTCGGAGATTTCCGTCACGGGCAAACCGTTAAACTCCGAGGCTAACACCACCGACGTGCCGTCGCTACCTTCCTTCAAGCCGTATGCTATGTAGTGCGTACCGTCGTCGGACAACTCGTAGTCCACGTTGTCGATGCCAAACGGTTTATCCTTGTACTGTTCCGCAAGTTTTTCGGCGGCAGCCTTGTCGGCGTTGGCTTTGTCGAGTAACGCTTTGGTGTCCTTGGCTTCCTTTTCCGCCGCGGCAAGCTTGGTGTTGAGTTCTTCGATTTGTTGGTTGAGCTTGTCGACTTCCTCTTGGCTTACGCCGCAAGCCGCCATTGCAAACATTGTTGCAACGATGACTAGGCTCAAAACAACTGCGAAAATGTTTTTTGCGAGTTTCTTCATACTATATCCTCCCGATATTTATAACAAAGCCGTTGCGGCTTATGTCCGAGTTGACAAGCTACCATACAATATGCCGAACAATGTCGAGTTGTGACAAAGTTGCAGTTTTAGGTAGCATTTTCGCTTTTCACCGCAAGTTTACACTACCAAAACTGCACCGTCAAGGAGGTTTTCATAAGTCAAAAAAAAATCGTCATAAGTCAAAAACGGCCGTTATACGTCAACAAAGCTCTATATCTTTACATAAGTTGCTATAAAGAATACGACATGCGATATGTCGTCGGAGGCGATGGAAAGACCATTCGCAAGGTTGATACCAATTGACTAAATAAAAAAAAGCGCTTAAAAGTAACAAAGTTTTCCTTCAAGTGCTTTATCAACGCCACCACCCAAACGTCAATCGACATCGGAAGAGGACGAATCCAAAAATAACATATTAACACTAAACACACCATTGTCAGTGCTGATAACCAACTCACCGCCGTACTTTTCAACCACCTCACGCATACTTTGCATACCATATCCGTGTTAGCCATCGGCTTGCTTGGTACTTTGCGGCAAACCGCCAACCCACTTCAATTCGCCATCAAACCAATTGCGAACGTCTACCGACGTCATTTGCCCGCGACGTTTGACGGACAGCGAAATCACACGTTTATCCTCGGCAAGAGTATTTACGGCACGTAAAGCGTTGTCCAACGCATTGCCAAACAACACGTATATATCCGACTCCTTCATAAACGACAACGGCACGCAGTTTACTGAGCAAGACAACCGTACGTTTTGTTCGCCTGCCACTAGACTCTTTTCCGTAAGTATGATGTCCAAAGCGTCGTTGCCCGTGCGAAAAGTACTGTCGTAGATGGACACGGCATCCTCGATTTGTTTCAGCACTTCAACGTCCACCACGCTGCCATGCCCGATTGTGAGTATTTGGTGTTTGAGGTCGTGGCACTTCATATTGATTAGGCGGATGTTTTCCTTACTCATTGCGTATTGCTCGCTTTCAAGCCGTCGCAAACGTTTTTCAACGTCAAGATCCTTTTCAAGCTGACGATACACCACCAATTTGAATTGTATGTACATCGACAGCACGCAACAAAATACGTTGTAGGCGTCCAACATCAGTACAGCATTTCGGTTGAAAGGTTGGTAGCAAGTGTATGTGACGATACTGCTGAGCGCAATGTTGCTTAGGCTGATTACAATCACCACCCACAACAATGTCAGATTTTTCAGTTCCAACGGCTCGCCTTGCTTTATCCTACTACCAAAAAATATGTACAACACAAAATACACGAAAAAGTGACAACCGACAAACGCCACAAAATTGGTCGCATTGGAGAAAATAGACAACGCACCGTTGGACACATAGACATTGTCCGACGTGGCAAAATCAAACGCGATACCCATCACGCTGTAACAAGTAAAAGCAACGTGTTGTACAGTGTAACCCGCAATGGCGCAAAAAACAATACTTTTCCAACTTTCGTCAAAACAAAACTTTATGCCAAGCACGCTTGCCGCAAACATAACGAAAAACATCAACGCATTGTACCAAGCACTGTAATCCAACACAGGAACTAACAAACTGAAACGCAACAACAACGCAACTACAAATATAACACGCAAAACAAAATAGGGCTTGCGTTTTAGCCGCAAGACAAACAATGTTTCGGCAAACATCAACTCGATCATAAATACGGGTTTATACCAGAACAGTTGAGACGAAGTATCCCACCAACTCGACAAAACAGACACTACAAATTACCTCCGAAGTATTTTGTTAGAGTTTGTAAAAATGCTTTTCGCTTGGACTGACTGATTCGCAGTATCGTGCCGTCGGACAAGTTGAGGTCGTACCCTTTTACGCTGTCGACAAAGGCTAGGTTGACCAAGTAACAGTAGTTGCACCGTGCAAAATTGGTTGTGCCTAGGGTTTGTTCGGCTTGCTTCATACTGCCGTAAGTCGTGTAGTCACCTTTGGCCGTATGATAAATGAGGTTGTGCCCGATTACCTCGACGTAGACAATATCCCATTGGTTTATCCAAATGTGTTCACCCTCTGATAGGACGCGCAACTTTTTGTCGTTGCCAATCAACTTTTTGACGGCTTTGTCCACCTTAAGTTTGAAGTCGTAGTAGGTGACCGGTTTGACAATGTAGTTAAATGCGTTGACATCGTAGCTCTCTACCGCAAACTTTGCCATGGTTGTTACAAACACAAGCAACACTTCGGCGTCGATTTCTCGCAACTTGCGTGCTACGGACATGCCGTCAGTGCCGGGCATGCATATGTCCATAAACACAATATCGTATTTACCTTTGCCGTAGTTAGCGAGGAAGTAATCTCCGTCGATGTAGGTCGTCACAGTTAAGTCGACGTTTTCCTCCGTGCTGTAATCGTGCAAATACCTAGCAAGCATGTCCCGACTCGCCTGCTCGTCTTCCACGATTGCAATCTTTATTTTAGACATACTCACCCTCCGTTTGATTAGTATAAGAATGTAAGTTAGAAATAACGCGACTTTTATTGACGCTGATATACCCATCGTACAAAAAAGGGTAGCTAATCAACGACAAGTATTAGATAAAATTTGCATTGCGTATGTCTGAAAAAGCGGAGATAACCCTATTAGTTAACATTATAAAATAAAAATCGACGTAAGTCAATATTGACTTACGTCCAAATTTGCTTAACTTGCGCTATATAAAAATAGTACAGATAATCTTTTTTGTTGTAATGGATATAAAACTGCGCTTTCGTCATAGCGACTTAAAGAAAACAAAACGAACAAATTTTCAGGCAATTGGAAGCTTACCCCTCTACGACTATTGTGCTTTTGTTGATTGAAGCAAGGTAACGCTTGAAGTCTTCTAGCGACAGCACTACCGTTGCGGTGTTGTCGCAGGGGTGAAACTTGACTTGCGGAGCGTTCCACACGTCGACGTCGATGAGTAGCGGCGCGCTGTACTTTTCCGTGTCTTCGTTGAGGAAGGCAAAGGGCGAAACACTGCCGCGATGCACGCCGAGGTCGGCAAATAGTTTTTCTTCGGTAGCAAACTCAAACTTTGCGCACCCGACATAGGCGGCTAAACCTCGCATTTGGGCGCGTTTGTAAAAGGGCAACACCACCATGTAGAAATTGTCGGATTTTTTGTCCTTGACGTACAGGCTTTTGCACCCGATGCAATTGTCGACATGCACTATTTGCGCCGACTCGTCGGTGGTTACCACCGCAGGGTGGCGAAGAAGTTTGTAGGTGATATTAAGTTGGTCAAGGTAGTCGGTGACCTTGCGTATCAATTGTTCGGACATAGTCCCATTGTACAACAAATTGCGCCAAATTGCAACAAACTACAATGCAAATTTGTTAGTGGTTAATTTAGCTATCACTAACTACCTTGGAGATACCCTTTTCGATTGTTTTGCGTGAAAGTTCGCTTTGTGTGCCTAGCCGAGCTTTTCCTCGCTCAAATAGTACAGCACGCCTCGCAAAATTTCGTTGCAAAAGGTCGCGCGATAGTCGTCGGTTTTCAACAAGGCCGTTTCCTCGGCGTTACTCAAAAATCCGCACTCTACAATTACCGACACGCAGGGCGTTTCCCTACACATAAAGTAATCGCCGCCAAGCGCCGAGTGGGTGTTGCCCGTAAAGTCGTTGAACACCCGTTGCAAGCAATCGGCAAACGCCTTGTCACGGTCGTCGCCCTTTTGATAAAACACTTGCGGACCTTTGCGAGGTTGTGCGCCGACGTACTTGTTCATGTGTACGCTGATGACAAGGTTTGGGGAACACGCCTCGACAATTCTTTTGCGTGCCAACATATCGCGCCGTTTGAAGCCGTCGGTCGCAATGCCGTACAACCCTGCCGAAGTCTTGCGAGTGTACACCACGTTGAAACCCGACCGCTCCAACGTTTGCCCCAGTTGCTTGGCGTAGGCAAGGTTTAGATCGCTTTCCTTGGTGCCGTCCGCCGCAACCACTCCGCCGTCGATACCGCCGTGCCCTGCGTCCACAACCACGGTGTAACCCATTGCCGAAGTACTTTTGTCACTCTCCCTACTGCCGAACATCAAATACACCGTCACGCACAGCTGACACAGCACAATCAGCACCAACACAAACGCCACTCTTTGCCACTTGACTACACAAATCATACTACCTCCGTCCCTCACTTTTTTACACCGCAAAATGTAACGGAAAACTTGCTACATGTAGCGAAAAACCTACTACGTATTCAAATTTTACACACTTATCCACACTATTCGCACACATTTGCACCGAAATGGCGAAATCGAAAAACAATCAAATATATAGCATAGATATATAGCAATCGACGTTTTTCGACACTTTTGCACAAAATTAGGGCAAAGTTATACACTTATCCACACAGTTATCCACAGCTTACGGAAAATGTGTGGACAAGTCGTTTCACCAAAGCCGTGAAACAGCCGAAGCAGTAGCAAAGCGGCAATAAAGCCATGTTTAAGCGAAATTTTGACTAAATTTTTCGCTTTACAAAGCTACTTTTTCATATCGAGTTACTATTTCACGCATAGCCTACGATACTATTTTACGCATAGCAAATACGCCGTTTTACTCTTCTGCTACAGCCAAAGTTTACAAGCGTTACGGTAGGTAATTGAACTTTAGGGTTAATTTAGCTATCACTAATAATTTTTTCGCGACCTAACGTCGACGAGTAGAGGGAATAAACCCTTACAGGTCAAGCCTCGGCTTGCGTACCG
>ERZ780157.2344-NODE-2344-length-17780-cov-4.428547_pt1 | contig 17780 bp, 9 predicted proteins | sample MGYA00511169_ERZ780157 | MGnify/ENA primary metagenome ERZ780157 (study PRJEB29588, sample SAMEA1965149) | human gut metagenome | biome: human gut; feature: human-associated habitat; material: faeces | place: Denmark | collected 2008/2010 ... | reverse complement strand
CGGAGAGAAACACGAGTGCGGAAGCGTCGATAAGTACTGCCCCGCGGGATCGAGCGCGCCGACGAACGTGACGACGGGCCACTACTCGGGTCCGTCGGATGTGAACGAGAATGTGCGCTACGAAGAGACGCTATGCCCGGTTGGGTACTACTGCGTGGGCGGAGAGAAGTTCGAGTGCGCGAGTGGCTACTTCGGCAACAGCACCGGCCTGACGACGAGCCAGTGCAGCGGAATGTGCAAGGACGGCTACTACTGCGAGAGCGGCTCCACGCGCGACGACCAGCACGAGTGCGGCAGCGTGGACAAGTACTGTCCTGCCGGCTCTGAAACGCCTCTGGTGGTGCCGGACGGCTACTACTCCGGACCCGAGGACGCGAGCGAAACGACGCGCAGCGAGAAGACCATCTGCCCCGCCGGCTACTACTGCGTGGGTGGAGAAAAGTTCGAGTGCCCTGCCGGCAGTCTCGGCGAGGCTGGAGGACAGTGGAACCCCACCTGCGACGGACAGTGCCCGCGCGGTTACTACTGCGTCGGCGGAGAGAAACACGAGTGCGGAAGCGTCGATAAGTACTGCCCCGCGGGATCGAGCACCCCCACTTCCGTTCCTGCTGATTCGTGTTCTGGTCCTCTCTCTTCATCTGAATCCATTCGTTATTCTGTGTTCTCTCCTGACGCTTATCATGTATGTGTTGGTGCTCGGTTTCATCTTCCCTTCTCTTTGATTCGTAGTCTGTACATGCGCATCCACTTCACTGACTCATCGTCGCGCAGACTGTGCAGCAGTGGGTCTATGACGCTAGTCAACGAATACCCCAACCCTAGCTGTATTCTGGATGATTTCTTCATTGCGAGCAATTTCACAGAACGCGTTGTTGATGTTTCTTCACCCGCGGTTAGCTACTCCAATGGTACAATATCTTTCCTTATTCCTCCAGAATCTGTTTCCTATGTACCCCTACCCCCTACTATTAACCGTTAGTTGTTTTCTGTTGGGAACCCGTTTTCATTCTCTATTTTCGCTTCTGATGTAGTATCATCTACTCATTGTGATTTCACAATCATTCCCTTGTCCGTGAACCATCCTCCTGTGATCTCCTCTTCTTCCTTCTCTATTCCGCGTTACTCTCCAAACGACACGTTCATTGGTTCTGTGAATGCATATGACGTGGATACAAACCAAACGTTCTCTTTCTCCCTCTCCGGTATTTTCCCCTTTCCAAACTCATTACTAGATGTATCAACTGTGATTGGAAGCTATTCGCATCTTGTTGACTTCTTCCATATCGATTCCGCCTCCGGTCAGCTCTTCCTACTGAACGATGCTCTATTCCTACTCGACGTTCACAGTGTAATTCTCCAAGTCACAGTTTTCGATGATGGCGTTCCTTCCCGAAATGCATCGTCTTCCCTCATTCCCTCTTCATTATCTCTAGTGCTTCCATCTCTATCCTCTTCACAGATCCCATTTCTCTCCCCTCCTACCTCTTCTTCGTAAACAACCTCACTCTGGAGGAGAACAACCTACCAAGCATCTGCTTCCCGAATTCCATTTCCTTCTCGGATCACCGCATCATGGACTTGCACTTCGTAATGAGTCTTCCCTCCCTTCCTCTCTCACTTCTAGTCTCCTCTATCTTCTCAATCTCACCAAACGGCACATTCTGCATTCACCATTCTCTTAACTACGAGGAACAGTCCTTCTACGAAGTCATGGTCTATGCCTCTTCTCCCTCCATTCGCATTCCCACTCCACTCGTCATTTCGGTCACCGTCCTCGATGTCAATGAAACTCCTCTCCTCATGGATGAGTATCTCTCCCTCAGCGAAGAAGCGTTTGAAGAGCAGTGGAGTCATGCGCTCACCGTCATCGATGAGGACCGGAACCAACTTCATTCCTTCTCTCTCCTCAGTTGCTCGGAGGCAAACTGTCCCTTCGCATTGCACGCCAACGGCACGCTCTTCCTAACTCGTGCCCTGGACTACGCGCAATGCGATTTCTATCTCCTGAACGTGACTGTGTGTGATTCTGGCGTTCCTTCTCTGTGCGCTTCTGGAGCCGTCTCCATCTCCATCCGAGAGACGCTGAAACTCCCAACATGTTATCCCGAGATCTACCACGTGGAGGAACACCGCAGAGGCGTTGTTCTCTCTCCGCCCTATCACGCCGTCTCCAATCACATGCTGGTGTACAGTGTGGTCAACAGCTCGCTGCTCTTCATTCACCCCGTCTCCGGCTCCATCCACCTTCTCTCCGAACTCGACTACGAGCAGACTCCTGACCACCAGGTGAGCGTCACCGTCAGAGCCGCTGTTCACGGCAACGCCTCTCTGTTCTGTGAAGCGTCGATTATGGTGGTGATCCACGATGTCAACGAACCACCAGTACTGCTCGACTCTCCCTTGGACGATGTGATTGTGAACGAAACGCTTCCGCTTGGCTCTGTCATCGGCGGTCCCATCCGTTTCTCGGATCCTGATCTTGACGACGCGCACTCCTTCTCGCTTCAGTGCATCGAGTCCTCTCTCACCTGTCCCTTCGCCATCTCCTCGTCAGGTGTGATTCAACTCCACAACGCCGAGTTCTTCACCTATCGTCTGAAGCCGCAGTGGGTGCTGCGTGTTCGAGTCACCGACGCTGGTGGTCTGTTCGATGAGGACGTGATGGTGGTTCATCTGACGCACGTCAATCACGCCCCCTTCTTCCCCAATCGCGTGCTCTACAGAGTCGGTCAGTACCCCGTTCGGTTGTTCGACAACGTGGGATATCCCGTTACTGCCGTGGATCCTGACGACGACGACCTCACGTACTCTCTCGCCGAGGAGTCGTTCAGTATTGACGCGCTGGGTCAGATTCGCGTCCATCACTCGAATCTGAACCCCTTCCTGTCGTACTCGCTGCACGTGACCGTGAGCGACCCCTACAACCTGACCGACTCGGTTCTGGTGGTCGTGACGTTCAACACCACGGGGTCTCAGTCCCTCTCGCTGCACGACGCTTCGTACACCGTCGCCGAGACCGCTCCTGTTGGGTTTGCACTGCTTCCGTTGCTGAGCGTCTCTGGCGTATTCACGCCTCCTCTCCTCTTCGAGATGGTGAATCCGGGTGCAACGACTGTCTTCGCAGTCGACAACAGCACGGGCGTCATCTCGCTTCAACAGCCCGTGGACTACGAAGCCACCTCTCTGTACACATTCTCGGTGCTCGTGACGGACGCGTTTGGACAGCAGGACGCGGCGAACGTCACGGTGCACGTCGTGGATGTGAACGAGCCGCCTGTGCTGGACGCCTATTCCTGCGTCGCCAGAAGGAGTGTCGTCGAAGGAGCGGAAGCCAACACCTTCCTCTATCCCGCTCTCGAGGCGAACGACCCAGACGAGTACGATGCCGTGATCTACAGCGTGGAGCCCTTGTACGAAGGAGAATCGCTTCCCTTCCAGATCACTCCCATGGGTCTGCTGTTCGTGAGCAACAGTTCTCTTCTCGACTACGCCCTGCACCGGTCGTTCGTGTTCCGCGTGGTGGCGTCGGACCAGCACCAACTCGCCGACTCCTGTGTGGTTCGTGTGGACGTGACGAGACGCAACCATGCTCCCGCGCTGAAGTGGATCGAAGACCCCATCACCATCTCGGAGGCAACGGCGCCTGGAAGTGTGATTCCGATTCAGTCGTTCGCCGAGGACGAGGACGAGAGCCTTCTTCAGTACTCCATTGAGGATGTGACGGCGACGAAGAACGAGTCCTACGCCTTCCCCTTCGTCTCAGCGGGCAACGCGAGCGACGTCGTGCTGACGCAGCCGCTGAATGCCTCTCGCCAGAACACGTACAGAATCCGTGTCTGTGTCCACGACCACGAGCTGCTCTCGGACTGCCGAGCCCTAACCATATCCGTTCTCCCCCTCAACCGTCCCCCACTCTTCGTCAACCCCACCATGACGCTGACCGTCAGAGAAGACCTCCCTGTTGGCTCGCGCGTCACGACGGTCGTTGCGGTGGATTCCGAAGGCTCGCCCATTCTCTACGCCCTGACGGGAAGCGCGGACTTCTCCATCGACACCAGCACGGGCTGCGTCACGACGGTGCGTCCTCTGGACTACGAGCGTGAGAAGGAGTACAACCTCACCGTCACGGCGTTCGATCTCTTTGGAGGGTCGGAACAAACGAGTCTCTTCATCAGAGTGGAGGACGTCAACGAACCGCCCGTGTGCCTGGACTCGCCCGATCGCACCGTCTTCGTCGACGAACGCGCAGCGGTGGGTGCCTTTGTGACCCAAGTGAATGCGAGTGACCCGGAAGTACTCGCCGGAGAGCAGAGTTTGCTATTCGCCTTCGCGGAGAGCGTCAGCGACTTCTCGATCGCGTCGAACGGCACCATCACCGTGGCGTCTCCGCTCGACTTCTGGACACAGTCCCAGTACCTCCTCATGATCTCCGTGCAGGACGACGGCTCTCCCGCCCTGTCTACACTGTGCTCCGTCGTCATTCACGTCGTCGACCACAACGATCCCCCCGTTCTCCACCTCAACGCGTCGGTCATTCACGTCCCCGAGGACATCCTGCCCTTCACGCCAATCCCGCTGGACATCGCGGTCAGCGACAGGGACGTGGGACAGGAGCACGAGTTCTTCGTCAACCACACCAGCGTCTTCGGCATCAACCCCCACACGGGCGAGCTGTTCTGCAAGTCCACGCTGGACTACGAGGAGTTGAGCGTGTACTACGTGGTCATCGGCGTGAGGGAGAAAGGCGAATCGCCGCTGACGGACTTCGCAATACTGACTATCCTTTTGGATGACGTAAACGAGCCGCCCTCCTTCCTGCAAAACGAGCTGGCGATCCGCGAAGACACCGCGGTCAACACCACCATCGGCGTGGTGCACTACGCGGACGAGGACTACGGCGTGAACGGCACGGTCGAGTGCGTTCAGAACAGCCACTTCGCCGTCTTCCAGATCGAGCGGCAGTCGTGCGGCATCAAGCTCGTCGCGCCGCTGGACTACGAAGCGGTGACGGAGTACGTGGTTCAGGTGACGCTGCGCGACGGAGGCGGTCTCGAGATGGTGGGCACGGTTCACATCCTCGTCATCGACGTGAACGAGCCGCCCCTCATTGCCGCGCTACCGTCCTCCATCCTCGTCGCAATCTCCACACCCATCGGCACGCCCATCGGCTCTCCCTTCCTCGTCACGGACCCGGAGGAGGATGAGCTGACCGTTCACACGGAACCCGTCAATGTGCCGTTCGAGGTGGTTGCCGTGTCGAAGGATCGCTACTCGCTGGTGGTGAAGGACGCTCTCGAGGCTGCTGCCTTCCCGATGACGCTTCACGTGATTGCCTGCGACGACGCTCTGTGCACGAACGCGACGGTGATCGTTGAAGCGCTGTCGGACACACCTGTTGTTCCCGTCGTAAACCCGATCACGTGTTCCGTCGTGGAGCACACGCCCATTCACACGGTGCTGGAGAACTGCACGCTGCAGCTGCAGAACGCGGAGCTCTTCTCCTCGGTGTCGTTCGAGCAGCACTTCACGCTCGTGTCGAGCGACTTCGTGTTCGTTCCGCTGAACGCCACGACGGCGCAGGTGAAGGTGGTCGAGGACGTGGACTACGAGACCGTCCCCGTGTACGTGCTCCCCTTCGCAGCCACCGCCATCTCCGCCAAGGACAACTCCACCTCCAGCGTGCTCAGCGTGCTCACCATCGAGGTGGTGGACGTCAACGAGGCTCCCGTGTTTGACGCGGAACCGTCGGTGCTGTACGTGGAGGAGAACGCTCCGCAGAACCGTCTCTTGTCGCCCTGTCTCCACGCGACTGATCCTGACGCGAGTGATGTGGGGCAGCCGCTGCAGTTCTCCATGACGACGGTTAACGAGTGGTTTGGCGTACAGAGCGCGTCGGGGTGTCTGTTCGTGAAGAAGAGTGGACTGGACTTCGAGGATGCGACGCAGCCCAAGACGTGGAGTCTGCGCGTGACGGTGAGCGACGTGCACGGAGCGTCCTCGACGCGCTCGGTGTCGGTGGTGCTTGTGGATGTGAACGAACCGCCAGCCTTCGCCCACTCCGCCAGCTACTTCGCACTGATCACGCCCGTGCTGCCCAACACCGTGGTCGGTTACGAGCTGTCCGTGTCGGATCCCGACGCCAACGCCGTCCTCGCCTTCTCCATCGAGCAACAGTCCTGTGCCGGCATGTTCTCTCTCTCGCCCACACGCCCCCTTCTCTACACGAGCGGCGAAGTGCTGCCCAACCCTGAGGGTCGCAACAGGACGTGTGTGGTGCACGTGCTAGCGACGGACGAAGGCGGTCTGACCGCCTCGACGCTTGTCTACGTGACGTTCGTCAGCAACGTGAGTCCCCCGACCATCCTCTCCTCCTCCATCACCGTCGCCGAGAATCCGTCGCTCCACCAGGTGGTGCACCAACTCGAGGCGCAGAGCAACTGTGCTGACGCCTCGAATCGCTTCCAGTTCGTGTTGCTGCCGTCTCCGTACGCCTCGTCACTGATGATCGATTCCGCCAACCGACTCCTCGTCAACGATCCGGCGGTGTTCGACTACGAGCAGCTGCAGCAGTTCGACGTGACGGTGATGGCGATCGACCTCGACTTCTTCAACGTGTCCTCCACCAAGACGCTGACCGTCCTCGTCAGCGACGTCAACGAGCCGCCCGTCGTCAGCGATGCTGTGTACCACGTCTATCCTGGCATGACCTACCCGCTCACTCTCTCTCCACCCATCGCCGCCAGCGATCCCGAGGGATCCCCCGTGCTCTTCTCCTTCACCTCGTCGCATGCCAACGTCACGGTGAACAACGCGGGCGTGGTCACACTACTCGGGGATCTCGCTGCCTCCATCACGCTGCCGTCGGAATCGGAGACAGCAGTGTCGACGCATGCGTTCTCCTTCTCCATGCTGGCGACGGACAACGGAGTCCCTCCTCTCTCCTCCGCGTTCACGCTCACCATCGAAGTGGACAAGCTCCACCTCAACGTCCCGTCCTTCACGCCGTCCTTCGTCGAGGGCTCTTCAACTCGCAGGTTCGTCCACGAAGACGCGGCGGTCGGTGCTGTCGTGGGACCATCACTGGAAGTGGATACGGAGAGTGTGAGGGACCCCACGTTGTTCTTCTCCCTCGCATCGTGTTCGCCGTACTGTCCCGTGGTGATCAACTCCGTGTCGGGAGCCCTCGTTCTGAGCAAGTCGCTGGATTTCGAGCGCGTGCCCTCATATACCCTCAACGTGACGGTGACGAACGGCTTCGCGACGGACTGGATTGAGGTTCGTCTGGTGGTGCTGGACGTGAGCGACTGCGCGATCGAGGCGTTGTCGCCGGCGTATCTGGACGTCATGGGAGATCGCGTGGTCTTCAGAGGCAGCAATCTCTCCCCCGTGGGCGTGGGCAATGCTTCAGGGTTGGAGGGCGTGTTGGTCACGGGTGATGCCGTCACGATGTCCTTCACGGCGCACTACAGCGTCCTCGACGATACGTCTTCCGTGGTGACGGAGGGTGCGTTGACGAACTGTCAGATTCTCGCCTATGGAAGCGCGGTGGAGTGCAGCATGCCTCCTGCCATGGGCGCGGTGGCAGAGTTCCAGGTCTCGTGGCTGTCGTCTATGGCGAACGCGACGCAGCACGTCTGCTCCTTCGCCGCCAACGCGATCGAGTTCGAGCACGTGGTGGTGGAGGCGGTGAGCGGAGCGTCGCCGATGAACACGAGTGGCGGCACGGTGTGCTTTGAGGGACGGAACATGGGTTCGCGCGCGCTCTACAACTCCGTGCCGAACCGAAACGCCATTGCGGCATCGGCGTCGTTCGTGGACGCCTCGACTCACCTCCTGAGCGCCTGCGCCTACAACAACTACAACCACATCTGCTGCTCGCTGGACAGCGGCTACGGTGCGTCGGTCGAGTGGGAGTTGTGTCTCTACGGTTGGTGCAGTCGGCTGGAGGCGGGCAGCTTCGTCGCGCCGGCGATCACCTCGGTCTCCGCCGACGACGCGCTGAGCTGTGAGGGTGGCGAGTTCATCACGCTGAGAGGAAGCAACTTCGGTGCGAGCATTGGCGTGGTGCGCGTGTTCATGGAGGACGACCTGGGTCAGAAGGAGTTGCGGGACTGTCGGTTCAGCGTCCTCCACGCTGTTCTTCGCTGCGTGAGTGTGGCGGGCGTGGGCGATCATCTCCTCTTCACTGTGCATGTGGGCGACCAGGCATCGCCACCCTTCGTCTCATCTCTGGCGTACGACGCGCCCGTCATCACGAGCGTCTACGGACCGGGAACCACCAACGCGCTCACGTCGGGCGGTCAGGTGGTGTACGTGGCGGGTCGCAATCTGGGCGCCGACGACTTCAACACCTATCTCGCCTATGGTCACAACAACTCGTTCCTGTTCACCACGCCCTCCTGCCACCTCGTTCTCCCCCACACGCTGGTTCGCTGCATCACCGTGCCGGGAAGCGGCTTCCAGAACCAGTGGCGGATCACCGTTGGTGCGCAAACATCAGGCATGTTCTCGCAGACGCAGAGCATCTACGGCGCGCCCCAGGTGACGGCGGTTGCTCCGAGCGACACGCCGCTTCCCACACAGGGCGGACTGAACGTGACGATCCATGGCGCGAACTTCGGCAGCGACGCCTCTCTGCTGTCGGTGCGCTACACCAACGAGGAGGGCGACGTGTACGACCCTCTGTGCTGGCTGTCGGTGAACCACACGGAGATGGTGTGTCGGTCGGTCGCGGGGCACGGGACGGTGAAGTGGAGCGTGGAGGTGGACGGACTGCGGTCGGAGGACCTGTTCACGATGGCGTACGCCACGCCCGTCGTGGACCAGATCCTCTGCAAGCACACGGGCTGCGGAAGCACTCGCGGCGGCGACGTTCTCCTGTTGCGCGGCGATCACTTTGACGTGGACAGTTCTGTGCTGGCGTACTACGGCTTCTCCTCCTCCGAGTTCGCGGCGCGCGACTGTCGCGTGGTGTCCACTCGTCTCATCGAGTGCACCACCGCGCCCGGCGTTGGTCAATTCCTCACCTGGACGGTGTACGTCGGCTCCCAGAAGGCGCAGTGCTCGTCGACACTCGTGTTCTCCTACAACGCCACCGTCATCCAGAGTTCGCAGACGCCCGTGGCACTGAAGGGCGGCGAGGAGGTGTTCCTCGCCGTGTCGAACGACTTCACGCTCTGTCCCAAGTGTTCCTTCCTGATGCTCTTCAACGCCGTCGCCGTGGAGGCGGGCGTGGTGAACGGCACGACGCTGTCCGCCTACGCTCCGACGCTCTCGTCGTCCACGCTCGCTGTGGCGGTGGTGGTGCGCTTCAAGCATATCACCGCCGAAACCACCAACGAGGTGTCGATTCCGCTGCAGCCTCCCTTCATCGCCTCCTACATGATCTCCGCCATCGCGCAGAGCGGCGCACCGTCGTACCTGCTGTCTCTCTTCGGCTCCAACTTCGGCTACGTGCAGCGCGATGTGTCGATTCGCATTCAGCGCGCGCAGCGTCAGAGCGAAACCGTCTCGTGTCTCGTGCAGAAGGTGTCGGACGACTACGCGAGTTGCACCACGAGCTTCACGGAGGGTTCGGTGACGCTTGTTCGCCACGGCTCCGCCAGCAACACTGTGCAGTTCGCGCTGCAGTCGACGCACTTCGAGCTCTCCGACTTCGAGACGAGCATCGACGGCTACCTGGTCTATCCCCAGCGCTTCCACACCAGAGGCGGCGACTTGCTCCACGTGCGCGGCACGGACATCCCCGAGGGCGTGGACGTGGTCTTCGGATCGCTTCCGTGCCCGCTCAGCGCGTCGAATCGGACCTTCCTCAGCTGCGTGGTGCCGCCGGGAGAGGGTCTTCTGATCCCCGTGAGAGTGCAGCTGCGCCAGCAAGTGCTCCTCCAGGTCTTCGCCAGCTACTTCGCGCCCAGCGTGCAGTCGCTGTCGCCGTCCTCGCTGCTGTTCGACACCACCGCGCTGACGCTGACTGGAGACGACTTCGGCTTCCACCCCACAGTAGTGATCTCCGGCGTGTCCTCGGGCGCTGTCGAGTGTAACGTCACCTCGCACGCCCACGCCTCCATTCAGTGCGAGCTGGCGTCGGTGGACTCCATCGGCATGGTGCTCCAGGTCGTCACCGCGGGGCAGAGCAGCAACTCCGTCACGCTCTCCGTCGCGCCGCCCGTGATCGTCGCCGTCTCTGTCTTCGGCGCCAACGAGGAGAGTCTCGAGGGCGTGCCCACCGCGGGAGAAGGCACTGTTCTTCTCCACGGCGAGAACCTCAACGCGGACAACACGCGCTGCCTGCTGAACGGGGCGTCGATGCAGATTCTCAGGAAGAACGCCACTGACCTTCTCTGTCGCCTCGTCGAGTCCGTGGATGCGATCGCCTCCTTCTCCGTGACGGCTGGACTGCGTTCCTCCAACACGCTCTCGCTGCCCTTCCTTCCGCCCTCCATTGACGCGCTACTGCCGTCTCAAGGCTCCACCGCTGGAGGCGACATGGTCGAAGTCACGGGCACCAACCTGGGCTGTTCGCCAGCTCTCGGAAGCAGTCACGTGTCCGTCCACTTCGGCTCGGTGCATCTCTCCTCGGAGCAGATTCTCGCGTGCGATCACCACTCCATCCGTTTCCTCACGCCCGAAGGACAGGGCGTTTCGCTCCCCGTGTCGATCCATCGTCACAACCAGACCTCCGAGACGCTCTTCTTCTCCTACGCCTCGCCCGTCATCGATTCGATCGAAACGGAGCTCGTGGTGTCGCAGCGCGACGTGCCCGTCGAGCAGTACGTCTTCTCGCTTCACGGGACGAACTTCGGCAGTCGCGACGTTGCCGTCTTCGTGTCGGAGCAGGAGTGCGCCCTCGTGCAGCACAACCACACCTTCGTCTCCTGTCTCTCGCCGCTGTTCGTCGGCGGCAACCGCTCCGTGTTCCTCTCAGTGAGCGGGCAGCGCAGCAACGCCGTCTCCTTCCTCTTCCCCTCACCCGAGATCGAGCGCGTGGAGCCTCTGCTCGTCGCGTCCACGGGCGCTATCGTGCGTCTCTACGGCACACACATCCCGCCCGTCGCCTCCGCAGCGCTTCTCCTCACGGTGGCGCAGACGCCCGTTCTCTCGTGTCACTTCGCGTCCTCCTCCTCTCCCTTCGTCGAGTGCCACTTGCCCGAGCTGCCGCGTGGTCGTCTTCCTCTTCAGTTGCGCATCGGCGACGAGACCATCTCCATTCCTCTGCCCTTCCGATTCCTCACCGTCGTCTGTCCCCAAGGCAGCTATGCGTCGGACGGAGAACTCTGTATCGCCTGTCCCGCGGGCTCCACCTGCCCCGTCAATGCCACACAGCCCATCGCGGGTCCTGGCGAGTGGACAGAGCCGACGGACTCTGGAAAGCACACGGTGGACAAGTGCTTCAACCCCTCGGCGTGTCTGGGCGGCAATCAGTGTCGCGCTGGCTACCACGCCTACAAGTGCTCGCAGTGCGACGTCGGATTCTCGCGGTACAACACGTGGACCTGCCAGAAGTGTCCCACGGGCGTGAGGAAGCTGTTGCCCGTCGCGACGTGGATTCTCGTGTGCGTCGTTCTGTACCTCGCCAGTCTCTCCCACTACTCTGCTCACTTCGTGTGGTTCTCGGCGTTCATGGACGTGGTGCAGTGTCTCGGCGTGCTCTCGCTCTTCCGTCCTCGCTACTCGCCCGTGGTGGCCCCCATTCTCGACTTCTGCAGCCTGTTCGTGCTCGACACGGACCTCTTCCGTCTGGAGTGCTCGCTGCCCGGCGTGAAGCCGACGACGCTGTGGTTCCTCTCTCTCCTCGTCATCGCCACCTGCCTCGTTGTGGACGTCTGCGTGCGCGTGGTGTACCGCTGCGTGAAGCAGAAGCGCGTCGATCTCGGCAGTTACCTCACGCAATTCACCAGCCTGATGTACGTGCTGTTCGCGCCCCTCGTCTTCCAGTCGCTCCAGTCCCTCTCCTGCAACAACAAGCACTACATCGCGCAGAACGCGGCGCAGCTCGCGCGCGCGTCGATGTGTTGGAAGCAGGCGGATTACCGATGGGTCCTCGTGGTCTCAGTCGCGCTCCTCCTCTTCGCGCTCGTCACAGCCGGCGTCTCCTTCGCCTTCGCCAGGCGCGATCGCGCGATCGACGCTGCAGAGGGCTCGTCTGCCGCCGCGCAACTCGTTCGCAGCCAGTACTCCAAGCGGATTCATCTCCTCTTCCAAGGCTTCACCGATCACTCTCTCCACGGCTTCTACGTCGTGTTCGTGCTGAAGATGCTTCTCGTGCTCGTGCTCGTTCTTCTCCGGAACGAGATCCACCTGCAGGGCGTGATGGTTGTGCTGCTTCTCGTGACGCTCCTTCTCTGCCTCCTCTTCAAGCCTCCCTTCGCCTCCACGCGACGCTACACCGAGCGTGTACTCTCCTGCAACAGTCTGTCCGAGCAGAAGAGTTCGCTTGCGTCGGAAGCGAAGAACGATGCGTTTGTGCTGTCCGTGACGACCCAGAAGCGACTTGCGTTCAGTCCAAACACGCTGGCTCTGTTCGGCGTTGTGCTCTTCGCTCTCTGTTATGTCGATGTCATGATGTCCGCGTCGCTGTCGGTTTGGAGGAGAATCGGAGAAGGCGTGATTGATCTGCTCTTCTCGCTCTTCGTGGTTGAAGTGGTTGTTGCAGGATGTGGAGAAGTGTATTCGCTCGTGACGAGAAAGCCAAATCGCTTCTTTGAGCGGATCATTGTGGATGCGTCCTCCACGCCCTCTGAAACGGTGTTTGTGAATGCAGATGTTGGGAGTGAGAAGAGAGATACGCTTAGTCGGTTGCAAACGTGTTTGAAGCGCAACATCGTGATTCCGAGCGTCTCGCAGAGTGGTGATGTCTCTGATGAGTTGTTGCAGTTGTCCTTGTCGGAAGTGTTGCGAAACAACGTGAATCATCAAGAAGGAAGAGACGTGAATCGTGATGCTGGTTCAGAAGAGGTGAGGAGTGGAACGGCGGATATGCAGCAGTTGGCGCGGTTGTTTGAGAAGGTGATGGAAGGAAAAGAATGATGACGTGTTTCTTGCAACATACAGACCATTTACTGAAGTCAACCATCACATCCTTCAACTGTTCAGCGGTAAGAAGCAGGATGTCCTCTACGGATTTCCTCCGGTTCTCCTTCTGCTTGCGAATCGTCGGCCACACCTCTCCGTGACGCGGATTCGCTCGCGTGCAGTTCACAATCACCTCCTTCCTCTGTTCCTCGCTTCCATTCTGCATCTCGAAAATGTAATACAGCGCCCAGAAGTCGCCAATATCGCCATTCTTCGCCACCGCACGCTTCATCCACTCTCGCGCACTGTTCACCTTGTTCAGGCTCCAGAACAGCTTCGCCGCCGTCATAATCACGTACGGATCGTCCTCGTGTTCCTTCAGCGCGTTGCTGATGTACGTGCGACGCTGGATCTTCGGAATCGTCAACACCGTCTCGCTCCAAATCCGGCCTATTTCTGACACTCCACAAATACCCCCTACCACTTGAAGGGATCGCCTGACGTGCCGCGGAGAGACGCTGGTTGGCGAGCGGCAAATTTCCCGCCTCTCTCTCCAACTTGACCGTCTCGAGCCACAGGTCCTCGCTCTGCGGACACTTCTTCCGCGCGATCTCGAGCAGCGAACGCGCCTTCGTCACCGAGTTGAACTTCTTCTCCAGCCGCGCGTACAGGAGCCAGAGCGGGACGGAGAAGGGGCAGCGCAACAATCCGGTTCTGCGGGTGAGTCAAAAGTGTGGTGCAAACCTGTAGGTGTTCCGCGCCTCCTCGATCTTGTTCTGCGCCTCGTACAACTGTCCCAGCATCATATGCAGCTTCGCCGCGTCGCTGAACTTCTGAATGCCTTCTTGGAGAAGAGCGAGTTCGTCGGCTGTGTTGTCACACTCCCACTCCAACAGCACGCTCTTCAGCCACACACGCGCACTGTTGCAGTTGACGCGCGCCTTCTTCAGAATCTCGCGCGCACGAGTCGTTTCGTTGGCTTCCCACTCGATCTACGATGAACCAAACAGGGAAACATTACCTGATAAGCGGTGAGCCAGATACGCTCGCTGCTAATGAATTCCTGATTCAGTTTATTCGCGCTCATCGCGTCTTCCAACACCTTTCTCGCGCCCTCCGAGTCCTTCTCCTTCAAGTACTTCAACTGGATCAGCAATAACCATAGCTTCTCTGACGTCGCACACGTCGTCACAGCCTGACGCAGAAGCGCCTCCGCCGACTCCACCGTGCCGAAATCGTCCTCGATTTCATACGCACGAATCCACAACTCCTCGCGGTCTATGCATCAAATCCGCCACCTCCACGCACTCGGGAACACGGACAGCGTGTACGCGAAGATCGCCTTGGCGGTCTCGATCGCGCCCTCCTTCAACGCCTTCTCGCCATCGTCCACCCACGTGCGACGACGGTCCTCCGGCTCCACGCCGATCTCCAACACGCTCCGCACGATCGCTCCGCACGTCTGCACGGCGCCAGCCTTCTCCATGTCGTACGCGTGATGTAACCACTTCTCTCGGTCAATCACCACCTAAACGTAACGCCGCACTCGCACACGCACGTCGTTGTTTCGCAGGCTCTTTATCGATTTCTGGATGATTCCCTCCACACGGTGAATGCTCCCGTTCGCCTCCTCCAGCTGCGCCGCCGGGAACCAAATCAAAGGCTCTGTCGGAATCGCTAGACGCGCCTACGATGAAACTCCCACTCGATGCTTACCCGGTTGAGCGTCTTGCGCGCGTCGTCGTACCCTTGCAGCTTCGCCAGCGCCAGCCAGAACTCCACGCACTCGGGCACCTGTTCCACCGCTCGCTGTAACAACAGCAGCGCCGCGTCCTCCTTCTCCAACGCGATCGCCGCCTTCCACAGCGCCACCGAATTCGGAATGAACTCCAACGACTTCCAATATACCCTCCGTTTTTTGTCAACGTCGTCTTCGAGGTCCGCCGCCGCCTCCCAGATGCGCACGGAGCGTGGAATGTGCTGCACGGCGTTGGCGAGAATAATCTTGGAATTCTCCTTGTCCTGAAGGTGGCTCGCCTCCAACCACACGTCTTCGCTGCCGGGACAGTTCTCGCAACCTTCCGTGATTATCTTCCTTGCCGCGGTTATGTGGCCTTTTCCTCAGACACTCTCCACACCCCTACCCGTCTGTTCCTCCAGCCGCGCAGCAGCGATCCATCCCCGCGGGTTGCTCGGGTCGGAATCCACCATGGATTTGAAGGTAAGTCGCGCCTTCTTGATGTCGCCCAGCTCCGCCTCACTCATGCTGCGCATGCTGTTCAGGGAGGTCATGTACCCGCGGGGATCGATGACGGTTTGCCCACTCACGCTGTCTGACATGCGGTCCAGCTTCATCGTCAAGAGCTGAGAATGAATGTCAATGCGAAGGTATACCTTTTCTCGCGCGGCACTGATGGATGTGGCTGTTCCAGGAGTATCGAAGCCGCCAAGGAGTTGCTGACGAGGATCGAGATAGGTTTCCATGGAATTGTGCATTCGCTCCGCCTCGATCACAGAATCGGGAACGGGTGTGAAAATCTCTTTCTCCTTCTCTCTCTTCCGCTTCAGGGAGTGATCTCCCACCTCCGGGATGTTGTTCCACTCCTCCATCGTAACGGACTTCAAACCTCTCTATAATCAAAGTGGTAGAAGAAAGAAACCTTCAGATCCTCAAACTGACGCATTACATCCATGTGCTCGCGATCAAGCTCGGCTATCCTCTGTTCCTCAATGTTTTCAACCTTATCTTTTCTGCGCTCCGCCATACGCTCATCCACCTTCTTGTAGAGTTCGTCCGCCTCCTTGTCGTCATCATCATACGGAGTGTTTCTAAATCGCATGACACTGCATCCTGTGAACATACCCGAATAGACTATCTTGGAAACCCGTGAAGTTATCAAAGGTTCCCTCTCCATCCGCTGAGGCAGCCGCTCCGGCCATAATACTCTGCGGTCCCTACTCTATGAGATATGAATAAAACTGCAAACTGTTTCGACGGCATCCGCAGGTCCGATATCCGATCTACAGCATGAACAGCGCACACGAAGCCAACTGAGTCACAAATCCACGCGCACCACGTCCGACACCGGGAACGTAGTTCGCAGGTGCTACGATGGGAGAGAACGGAATAGGCGCTACCAACCAAGTCGTTGTAGTTCTTCGGTCTCTTTATGCCAAGTCCAGACATTGTGCCTGCACAAACTAAAGGGAAGGGTTTGAAATGGAATGGAAAAGAAAGCTGGAAGTGAATAAGGAAGGGCTGTTTCCGTCTCCAAATGGGAGGAAAATGGAGGTGATTTCTGGAAGTCGTTCACAATAGCAATATGGAAGAAGAAAACGCAACAGTCCATATTCCAACAAACAAGTATAACACTAGTTGAAGTAACGCTGTAATGCACCGATGTCTATTCATGATTCTTCAAAACCGAAAGTACTGTAGGTTTGGACATCCACCATTGCTGTAAATGCCTTCGGAAGGTAGACGCTGACGAGAGAAGACATGTCTATTCTGAAGACAAGGAACAACTCAAACTAGCGAATATCAGATGACGAGGAAGAGCGAAGGTCTCGCTATCGTCATCAATTGTTGTGAGAGTTTTGAGTTTGGGCATATCTACGCTCTGATGCAGCCGTCGAAGCAGTACTAGCCATAACGAGATAGGTTTCGTCCGTGTCTCTGAACATAAAGGAGCTCCAACCCAGCTGTATCGTAATCAGCTCCGGCAAGTCTGTTCCGTCACTCCTCATCATTATTCTCACTGTTGAAGATCGCGATACGCGTATTGCGGAATGCACTTGTGCCAACGGTGAATGTCTTCAGATTCGGTAGGTCTACGAATAATCACCCACCATTTGAATCAACCCGTTAGAGAAAATAAAGCGTTATAGAAATTGCCGCTCAAAACGGTGGGGTCCATCGATCCCATTTCAATCTTCTCCAACGAGAAGAGATTCTCGAATAGGGGTCTGTCGAAATAGGCGAACGAAATGACACCAATCTTCACCTCCTTCAGCACGGGGTCGTTCTTCAGTCTGAGCAAATAGTCCGCCGTTCGGTCCACCGTCTCGAAATCCTGATAACACGACGACGCACCGACCGTTACCTTCCTCAGCGCCTCCAAGTCCTCGATGCTCAGGATCTTGAGACGAGAGAGACTGTTGTCGCCGATCGTGACCTCCCTCAAATACCGCAATGGGGAGAGCGACAAAGACTCCAGCGACGCGTCGTTCAGGCAGTTGTCGCCGATCACAAGGTGAGTGGTGTTGGCGTTCACGTTGTCCAGATCGCTCATCTGACACAGCGTCGTTACCACCTCCGGGCGAGGCAGCAGCGGAGAGGCTTCAAAGGCGCCAGCCTCTACGAGTGATCACAGAACGAGAGAGCTACTGATCAGGTTGCACTCGGTAACGGATTGGAAGCCCAGCGGAACGTCGACGTTGGTAACTTCGGGAGTATCTGATTGTAAACGAGGAGAGAAAAAAGGACTCTCGATCGTCACGCGCTGCAGATTCTTGAAGGTGGAGCTGTACAAACCGTCTCCCCATGCCGTTGTCACTGAAGTGAGTTTCGGCATATCTACCTCGTGACAACGCAACACCAAACATACCTTCAATAATCAGCTCACATTGGTCGTCCGAGACGAAAACGAAGGCGTCGAGCCCGAAGAGAATGGACGTGAGCATCGGCAGGTCTATTCCTCACAAGAGTGCTCTTCTCCCAACTGATGAAATGCGCCTTGTGGCAGTTGAAGAAGGCGTAGCCGCAGAAC
>ERZ780157.2328-NODE-2328-length-17862-cov-3.000449_pt1 | contig 17862 bp, 13 predicted proteins | sample MGYA00511169_ERZ780157 | MGnify/ENA primary metagenome ERZ780157 (study PRJEB29588, sample SAMEA1965149) | human gut metagenome | biome: human gut; feature: human-associated habitat; material: faeces | place: Denmark | collected 2008/2010 ... | reverse complement strand
TCGCGCTGTCAACACCAAGGACGCCATGACGGCTACCATCGAAGAGATCCCCTATGCACTGCTGCATAAAATCACCGCCCGCATCACGCATGAGGTTGAGGGCATCAACCGCGTTGTATACGATCTCACCCCGAAGCCTGTAGGCACAATAGAGTGGGAATAACTGACAAAACCCGCAAAGCCTTGAAAACACTGGGGTCTTAAAGCGGAAACGGGGCATTTGATAGCAAATTGATAGCAGATACCAAAACCGGATTTACTTTGTTCACTCCCGTATAACGGGTGGCTTGCGGGTAAATCCTCCATATCCTAAGAAAAAGGTCTTGCTGACTTTCACCAGTCGGCAAGACCTTTTTTGCTATTTGTCTTTTCTCTGTTTCTTCAATCCTTTTATCAGAGCATCGCTTAATTCCTTCGAGGGGACTTTGGCCCACCGCTGGGTGGTGTCGTACTTCGGGTAGTTGTAGCGCCAGCGGTCATAGTCCTCCTTGGTGATCTCCCCGGCCTCCAACTTCGCCGCCTGTTCCCGCCACGCAATCAAGATTTTGTTCAGCTCACTGGCTTGACGGCCTCCCTGAAAAATATCTGCTTGCAGGCAGGCACGTCCATCCGCCTCTACCACTTTCAGACTGTAAACATCCTCCAAGGCGAACAGCGTATGGGCCAAACCTATGTAGTTGTCTATGTCCGGGACGCTCAACGCCTGGGGCGATACATCTAATGTATGCGCCAGGGCAGCGGTCAAGTCGGCCTTCGGCGTCCGGGTGCCTGTTTCGTACTGTGCCAGACGAACATCGGCGGAACGCTCTGGAAAGCCCACCGCCATACCAAGATACTTCTGTGTCATACCCCGGAGGGTGCGGAAAAAATGGATGCGCTCTCCTATTGCCATAAATGCCAACTCCTATCTGGTGGTTTCTGTCGAAAGCAGTATAACATATTCGCTTAGTAACAGTCAAGAGTATCTTAAACAAAAAAGTTAAAAATTATTCCGCAAGCCACTTGACAAAGCAAATTTGCTTAGTTATAATAGGTTAAGCATAAAGGCTTAGTTCTGGGGCCATGAAAGGAGGTGAGCGCACAATGGCAAGCACCATGTTCATGCGGGTGGACGAGGTAGCGGAGGAATTAGGGGTTTCTGTCCCCTATGCCTATAAGCTGATTCGTTCTATGAATGCGGAGTTGAAAAAGACGGGCTGTATTACCATTTCAGGCCGGATCGACCGCAAATTCTTCCACGAAAAATTTTATGGCACAAGAAGCCAGAGCGAAAGGAGTGATTAACCTATGGCGGCGTTTAAGAACAAGGCCAACGGCACTTGGTACGTCCAATTCCGCTATACGGACTGGAAAGGAGAGCGCCAGCAGAAGTTAAAGCGTGGCTTTGCCACCAAGAAAGAGGCCCAGGCGTGGGAACGGGAGTTTCTGATGCAAAAGCAGGCCGATGTGAACATGACCTTTGAGAGCTTCGCCCAGCTCTATGAGAAGGATATGAAGCCCAAGCTGAAACTGAACACCTGGCTGACAAAAGAAAGCATCATCCAGAAGAAAATCCTGCCGTATTTTGGAAAACGGAAATTGTCGGAAATCACCGCCAAGGACGTGATGGACTGGCAGAACGCGATCCGAGGGTTAACGGACGCCAAGGGAAAACCCTATTCCCCTACCTATCTCAAAACCGTCCACAATCAGTTAAGTGCCCTCTTTAACCATGCTGTCCGCTACTACGGCCTCCAGGTCAATCCTGCGGCCAAGGCCGGGAACATGGGGGTGGAGGAACGGCGTGAAATGCTGTTCTGGACGAAGGAAGAGTATCTGAAATTTGCCGACGCCATGATGGACAAGCCCCTCTCCTACTATGCCTTTGAAATGCTCTACTGGTGCGGTATCCGGGAGGGGGAACTGCTGGCCCTCACCCCAACAGACTTCGACTTTGAGGCGGGTACAGTGTCCATCAGCAAATCCTATCAGCGGCTCAAGGGCAAGGACGTGATTACCACTCCTAAGACGAAAAAGAGCAACCGTGTCATTAAGATGCCCAAATTCCTCTGTGGAGAGATGGAGGACTACTTAAAGATGTTTTACAGCACCGGGGCAAATGAACGGATTTTCCCTGTCAGCAAGCACTATCTCCACCATGAAATGGACAGAGGTGCGAAAGCGGCGGGAGTGAAGCGGATCAGGATTCACGACCTCCGACATTCACACATTTCCCTGCTGATTGATATGGGCTTCACCGCCCTGGCACTCGCTGACCGGGTGGGGCATGAGAGTATCGACATCACCTACCGCTACGCCCATCTGTTTCCTACAAGGCAGACGGAGATGGCGGACAAACTGGACTTTGAAAGGATGGGAACGTAACCATGTCACTGAAAAACCGAGACAACAAAAATCGCTGGAGGAACAAGACCGTGGCCTTCCGGGTGTCCCCGGAGGAAGATGAACAGATCGAGGCCGCTGTGCGGCTCTCCGGCCTGACAAAGCAGGACTACATCACAAGACGCCTCCTGTGCCGGGACGTAGTGGTACAGGGTAATCCCAAGGTCTACAAGGCCCTGCGTGACCAGCTTGCCGCCGTGCTGGATGAACTGCGGCGCATTGAAGTGGGCGGCAGCGTGAACGATGAGCTGCTGGATGTAATTGAGATGATCGCCGCCATCATGGACGGAATGAAGGAGGAAAATGCCTATGGAGAATGAACTCTGCAAAAAGAAAACGACCGCCCCGGACACATCTGTTGGCGCAGATGATGGGCAGCCGCTTCACAATTCAACTGAGAACAGTATATCCGCTTTTGAAGAAGAAATCAACGGTGATTTTCAAAACAGCACGGAAAGTCTGGACGAAATCTACCGCAGGATGCAGCGGTTGACCGACCCGCATTACCTGCACACGATCTCCATGACCGAGCTGTACCAGACCGCATATCAGAGCAGGCCGCCCATTATCGACGGCTTGCTCTACGCGGGCGCGTACATCCTCGCAGGTGCGCCAAAGATCGGCAAATCATTTCTGGTGGCGCAGATCGCCTATCATGTCAGCACGGGCGAAGCTCTGTGGGGCTGCGAAGTCCATCCCGGTACGGTGCTGTACCTCGCTCTAGAAGATGATTTTCAGCGCATCCAGAGCCGTATGTTCATGATGTACGGCGTCAACGACACCGACCGGCTGCACTTTGCAACCGCTGCGGGCAAGATCGGAAATGGGCTGGACGAACAGCTTGAGAATTTCGTGCGCGAGCATCCCGACACCAAACTCATTATCATCGACACCATGCAGAAAATCCGCGAGGTCGGCGGTGAAGCATACAGCTACGCCAGCGATTATGAGATCATCGGTCGGCTCAAGCAATTTGCCGACAAGCACTGCATCTGCGTTCTGACTGTTCACCACACCCGCAAGCAGCCTGCCGGTGACAGCTTCGAAATGATCTCCGGTACAACGGGATTGCTCGGCTGCGCGGACGGGTCGCTGCTCATGCAGAAGAAAAAGCGCACGGCGCTGGAGGCAACTATCGACGTGGTGGGACGCGACCAGCAGGATCAGATTCTCTATCTGAAAAAGGACGCCGATACGCAGATTTGGAATCTCGAAAAGTTGGAAAACGAGCTGCACAAGGAACCGCCCGATCACGTTCTGGAAGCTGTTTCAAGGCTGGTGTCCGCAGATCAACCGGTATGGACAGGCTCGCCCTCCGAGCTTGCCGATGCCGTCCATGCTGGCATGGCAGCAAACGCGCTGAGTAAGTATTTGAATGTGAAGTCTGGCAGGCTGCTGGACGAATACCGCGTCCGCTATGAGAACAAAGTCCGGCACGAAGGGCGGCGTATCACGCTGACCTTCATGGCCGAAAACGAATAAGCCGCGCGACAGCTGCGACGGTTGCAACGGTGAAAATGATACCGTAAAACAACCGTCGCAATCGTTGCGACCGTCGCGGAGAAAGGTCGGCAGCACGACCTTCCGCGTCCCCCGTCCCCATCGAAAAATCCGCAGAGTTTGAGATGGATGTGGGCAGAAGATTATGCGCAGCGGACACCTGCAAATAAGCTGCTGACCACGCCGGTTTTTGCGGTTTGTATCCACACTGCAAACCGCAAAACCGGCAGAGGCATCCGCAGATGCCGCATACCCCCTCGGAGAGCCCACGATACTTTGCAGCCGCAGGATGAAAGTATCATAGTGGGTTATTACACTTCCGCAGGAAGTGCGCCCCGGCCCGCAGGCCGTACAAACGTGAAAGGAGTTCTATGGCGAGAAACGACGGGATTGACCGTACCAGCGCAAGAAACGTAAACCTGACTGCCGCCAAAATCGGTAATGCCCAGCGGCACAACGAACGAGAAAAAGAATCCTACACAAACCCTGATATTATACCAGAATGCACCCATCAGAACATCCATTTTAAGAAGCCTACTGCCGGATATGCAGAGATGTTTGCCCAGATGGAGCAGAACGGCATAATCTCCACTCGTGGCCTGAAAACAGATGCCAACCTTTATGGGGAACTGATTTTCGATGTAAACTCCGCCTACTTCTATAACCATGGGGGATATGAGTTTGCCAAGCGATTTTATGAGGACGCTTACAGGGCAGCCGTAGAGATCGTTGGCGGCGAACAGTATATTCTCTCCGCTGTTATGCACGCCGATGAGCGTAACCGGGCCATGTCCGAAGCGCTGGGGCAGGATGTGTTCCACTATCATCTCCATGTGGTCTATGTTCCAGTTGTGGAAAAGCAGATTCTCTGGTCCAAGAGGTGCAAAGACAAATCGCTTGTGGGAACCGTCAAGGAAATAATCATGCAGGTGAGCAGTAGCAAAAAATGGCTGTCTAAACCGGCATTGGATGAACAGGGTGTGCCTATTCTCCAGAAGAATGGCAAGCCGGTACTGCGGAAGTCTTACAGCGTTCTCCAGGACGATTTCTTCCAAGCTATGAGAAACGCTGGATATACGGATGTGGAGCGTGGAGAACGGGGCAGTTCCGAGGAGCATTTGACCGTGACACAGTTCAAGGTGGAACGGGAACAGGAACGATTGGAACAACTCACAGCACAAACACAGCAGAAAGAGCAACAGGCAGCTTCGCTGGAAAAGAAAATTGAGAATATTCAAAAACAGCAGATTGCCGTTCAGAAAGTGGAGCAAATAGAACCCCATGCCGTTCCGTTTTCCTCTAAAGTTATGTTGGAACGTTCTGAATATGAAAATCTGGCAGCTACGGCAAAGAAGTTCTATGTCCAGGAGCGCAAGGAATCCAAGCTACAAAAGGCTTTGGAAGCAGCGATGAAAGTGATAAGCGAGTTGAAAGCTAAGGTCGCCGCACTGACCGCAGAGCTGGCAGAGTATAAGTCCGTTCGTGGTCAGCTCAACACCGCAGGTTTAGAGCAGCAAAATGAACTTTTGCGGAATAAACTCCATCGTTACGAAACGGTGATAGAGCGAAATGGCCTGTGGAATTTATTCCGACCCAGCACAAAAACAAAAGATATCACAAGACAAGAAGAACGCCTGTAATATTTTCATTTGCCCTATCCGTATTTTGCGTACGGATAGGGCAAATTTTTGTTGTAGACAGCGCAGAAAAACGATGAATTTTGTTGATTTATCAATGCCGGATTGGTATAATCGTTCTATGTTATAGAACATAGAACGATTATGGAAAGGAGGTGCCGAATTGCCTAACAAGGTGGCTGTAGATCAACAAGCCAAGGGCATGATAATCGAACTCGGTTTATTGATTCGTGATTGCCGTGGAACGCTCAGCCAATCCCAATTAGCCAAAAGGGTTGGTCTGCCCCGTTCCAACATGAAATATATAGAAGACGGTGTTAACGCTCCAACAGCGGAGGTCTATGACAAGCTGATTAAGGAGCTAAAACCGGATTTGCAGGCACGCCAGCGTATGGATCGCCTGTATATGGCAATTCGGAAAGTGCCTCCGCCGGATATTTGTCGGACTATCACACAAAACAAGGATTTGGTAGATGCAATGCGGAAGTTGGAAGGTTGTAATCTAACTCCCGACCAGATTGAAAGTGTTGCCACATTGTTTGCGTCTTTTCAAGAGAATAGAGAAGGAGAACCCATAAAATGAGAGATAAGTATTTTTACGAAGTTATGTTTGATGATACGTCCATTGATGTAAGCAAAGAAGTGGGATTGGTCTGGTCCATTGCCAACTCGCTCCGTGGTGCTTATACCTCGGATAAATATAAGGACGTTATTATCCCCATGGTCATCATCCGCCGGTTTGAGTGCGCTCTGGAGGCTACCAAAGATGCAGTTGTAGCAAAGCACAAGCAGAACCCCAACCTCCCTGCTGCGCTCCTTTGCCAGGTTTCCAAATATCCTTTTTACAACTATAGTGAATACAACCTCAAACGCCTTCTGGATGACAGCGACAACATTGCATCCAATCTCAAGTCTTACATTGAAGGCTTTTCCGCCAACATCCAGCTGATTCTGGAAAAGCTGCTGAAATTCAGCACTCAGATCGACAAAATGGATAAGAGCAACCGTCTTTACAGCGTGGTTAAAAAGTTCTCCGATTTGGATTTGTACCCTGCCCATGTAGACAGTATGAAGATGGGCTACATTTTCGAGGATATTATCCGCCGCTTTTCTGAAAACGCCGAAGCTGGTGATCACTATACGCCTCGTGAAGTGATTCGTCTGATGGTCAATGTGTTGCTGGCAGAGGGCTGCAACGACCTGCTGACGGATGAGGGTAAAATTGCCACTGTACTGGACGCTGCCTGTGGTTCGGGCGGTATGCTGTCCACTACCTATGATTTCCTGCGCCGTAAAAATCCCTATGTGGATGTGCGCTTGTTTGGACAGGAAATCAACCCCGAATCCTACGCCATTTGTCTGGCAGATATGCTCATCAAAGGCCAGGATGTGAAAAACATCATGGGCGATGAGGAAGCCAACACCCTGAAAACGGATTGCTTCCCGGATCAGAAGATGCGGCTGGTGATTATGAATCCCCCGTTTGGTACACCCTGGGGTGGCAAAGATGCACCGGAAGGACAAGAGAAGAAAGTCCGTGAGGAAAACAAGAAGGGCGGACGGTTTGAGCACGGTCTTCCCGGAACCGGTGACGCCCAGCTGCTGTTCATGCAGCACGCCATCAATAAGCTGGATGAGAAAAATGGGCGTGCAGCGATTATTACCAATGGTTCGCCTCTTTTCTCCGGCGGAACCACCAGCGGTGAAAGCCAGATTCGGCGCTGGATGCTGGAGGAAGATTTAATTGAAGCCATTATTGCCCTGCCTACCCAGCTTTTCTATAACACCGACATCGGTATTTATATCTTTATTCTGTCTCGCAATAAGCGCCCTGACCGCCGTGGAAAGGTGCAGCTGATCAATGCGGTGGATATGTGGAAGCCCCTGCGCAAATCTTTGGGCAAAAAGCGCCGTGAAATCGACCGGGATAGCATGGTAAAAATCACCGAGCTGTACTCCAACTTTGAGGAAAACCAGTACTGCAAGATTTTCCCCAACGAGGAGTTTATGTACAAGGAGTATGCGGTCTATCAGCCGTTGCAGCGCCGGGGTGTGCTGGATGCGGAGAGCATCGAGCGGCTGCGGACCAGCAGTTACTTCACCAGTAACTCCAGCATTTTCAATGAGACGGATTTTGAGCAGCTGAAAGAGATGAATCCCCGCAGCGCTGCCGACGAAAAGAAATACCAGAAATATCTGGCGGGCCAGCAGTTTGTGGCGGATGTGTTGACCATTCTGGAGGCTAACCGTTCTGATCGTATATTTATGGATTACAGCGAGTTTGAAAAGCATCTGAAATCCCTGCTGGGCACGGTTGAGGGGATGTCTGCCAGCCGGTTGACTGGCATTGCCATGGTGCTGGCGGTGATGGACAAAACTGCTGTGGTTCAGAAAGACCGCAAAGGCGAAATAATCAAGGACACTACCACTAAGGACACCGAGATCATCAAGCTCACCCAGGACCCGGAGAAATATTTTGAGGCGGAAGTATATCCCCATGTACCGGATGCTATCTGGGCCTATGAATTTGACCCGGAGAAAAAGGAAAGTGCCACCAACAAGGAAAAACTGGGCGCAGAGTTCCCGTTTACTCGCTTCTTTTACGAGTACAAGGAGCCGGAAAAGGCAGATGATTTGCTGGCCCAGTTTATGGAGCTGGAAAAGTCCCTCTCCGAAAAAATTGCGTCCTTGCAGGAAAGCGAGGGAGTGTAATGGCAGAACAGATGAAAACCAGTGGAATTGACTGGATTGGAGAAATTCCATGTTCATGGAATATCAAACGTATTAAATACCTTGCCCAGTTAAAAGGCCGAATTGGTTGGCAAGGCCTAACTTCGGATGAGTATACAGATGTAGGACCATTTTTGATCACCGGTGTCGATTTTTCTGACGGAAGTATTAACTGGGAAAGCTGTGTCCACATCACAGAAGAACGCTGGGCAGAAGCGCCTGAAATTCATATCAAAAATGGAGACCTGTTAATTACAAAGGATGGTACAGTAGGAAAAGTTGCCATCGTAGAAAATTTGCAAGGAAAAGCTTCTCTTAATAGTGGCGTGCTCCTCATTAAAGCCTCTGATGGCTATAACAAAAAGTTTTTGTATTGGGTTTTATTGTCGGAAGAATTTTGGACTTGGTTTCGACTTAAAAATGCTGGCAATAGCACCATTATTCACTTATATCAGAATGATTTTGCCGAATTTAGTTATACTTTTCCCGATATAACAGAGCAGAATGCTATCGCAGATTTTCTCGACAAAGAATGTGCCCAGATTGACAGCATTAACGCTGATTTGGAAAAGCAGATTGAACTTCTGCAGCAATACAAAAAATCCCTGATTACCGAAACGGTAACCAAGGGACTGGATAAGTCTGTGCCGATGAAGGACAGTGGAGTTGAGTGGACAAGTAAAATTCCATGCCATTGGGAGATTAAGCGTTTCAAATACTTATGTGAGTACATAACTGATGGTAGCCATTTTTCACCTGAAACGGCAGATGAAGGATATCCTTATATTACAGCTGCCGATGTAAAAGGAGTAGGCCTTGACTATGACGCTGCTAAGAAAATTTCTCAACAAGATTTTATTTCTCTCCAAAAGGCAGGATGCCAACCCAGAAAGGGCGATGTGTTGCTTGTCAAAGACGGAGCAACCACTGGAAGAATTGGAATGGTGACCTCTGAGAAACCATGTGTCGTACTATCATCGGTAGCGATTTTACGAGCGCCGGATAATATGGATGCCAGATATCTCCGCTATCTGATGGAATCAGACTTTGTCCAAGCACAAATTCAGGCTTCTATGGCTGGATCAGCTATGCCCCGTACAGTGCTCTCTAAGATCATTAACTATTGGGGAATTACTTGTCCAAAAGAAGAGCAAAAAGAAATCTGCGATTTTCTTGACAGAAAATGTGGATATATTGAAACGGTTATAGAAACTAAACAGGTACAACAAAGTATCATCCAACAACACAAAAAATCCCTCATCTACGAATATGTCACCGGTAAAAAACGAGTGAAGGAGGTGCGGTAAGATGGCCATTAAAGCAGGGCAATTAAAGGAACGGGCAGATTATCAGGCGTACATACTGGAAATGCTGCGGGAGGAAAACGGCTATCAGGTCCGCCCCTCTACAGCTTACGATCCCGGCTACGGCATGGATGTGGAGCTGCTGTTCTCCTTTTTGCAAGCCACCCAGCCGGATGCATTGGCACGGCTGGAAAAGCTCTATGGCGACAAGACGCGCCAGACCATCCTCAACTACATCAACAATGAGGTCAACAAGAAAAACCGCAGCCTGCTAGATGTACTGAAGCACGGTGTGGAGTTTGATAACGGTGTATCCCTGACTCTCATGTACCGCAAGCCTGCCACTACCTTCAACCCCAAAGCGGAGGCGCTGTATCAGCAGAATGTCCTCTCGGTGATGGAGGAAGTCTGGCATAAAGAGGGGGAGCGCATTGACCTTGTGATTTTTCTCAACGGCATTGCCATTTTCACCTTTGAGCTGAAATGCAACACCAGCGGGCAGAACTATGAGGATGCGATCCGTCAGTATAAGTTCGAGAGGGATTACAAAACCCGTTTGCTGAAATTCAAGGCGGGCTGTCTGGCTCACTTTGCCATGGACTTGAACGAAGTCTATATGTGCACCAATCTGAAAGGAAAATCTTCTTTCTTTCTGCCGTTCAACAAAGGCTGCGGCGTTGGGATTCACTCCGGCAAGGGCAACCCCCACAACGAAAACGGCATCAATGTTTCTTATATGTGGGAAGATATCCTCAAAAAAGATACAGTGCTGTATCTGATTGATAAAATCATTTTCCTGCAAAAGGAGACCAAGAAAGACCCGGATACCGGTAAGCGTGTTACCAAGGAAACGCTGATTTTCCCTCGATATCACCAATTTAATGCCGTGCGCAAGCTGGTGGCAGATGTCGTAGAACACCACAGTGAGAAAAACTATCTCATTGAACACTCGGCCGGCAGCGGCAAAACCAATACCATTGCATGGCTGGCACACCGCCTTGCCTCTTTGCACGACAGGGAAAACAAAGTCATTTTTGATACGGTCTGCATTATCACTGACCGTATCGTGGTAGACCGTCAGCTTCAGAATGCCGTACTGTCACTGGAGCACAAGGCCGGTCTGATCAAGGTCATGGATGAAAAATGCACTTCCAAAGACCTGGCAGATGCCCTCAACGGTAACACCAAAATCATTGTAACTACCATCCACAAGTTCATGTACATTCAGGAACTGGTACAGGAGCTGAAAAGCAAGACTTTTGCCGTAATCATCGACGAGGCCCATTCCTCTACCGCCGGAACTGCCATGGAAGCGGTGACGTATGCTCTTTCGGAGAGCCGTAAATTGAGCGAGGCCACTCCTGTTGATGTGTCGGAAGAAGAAAAATCTATGGGCGATATCATCGAGGACGAAATTGCCCGTAGCGGAAAGCAGCCCAATGTTTCCATGATTGCCTTTACCGCAACTCCGAAACCGACTACCTTGCAGTTGTTTGGCTGTCTGAACGAAGAAGGGAAAAAGGTTGCTTTTGACTTGTATTCCATGAAGCAAGCAATTGAGGAAGGCTTCATTCTGGATGTGCTGCAAAACTATGTGACCTATAAGACTTATTTTGAAATTAATAAGGCTATTGAGGACGATCCTGAGCTGGAAACGATTGCCGCAAAGCGTAAGATTGCCAAGTATATTGAACTGCATGATACCAACATTGCTCAGAAAGTGGAGATCATTATTGAGCACTTCAAAAACAGAATCATGCAGGAATTGGGCGGCAAAGCAAAAGCTATGGTCATTACGTCGTCACGGCAGGCAGCAGTCAAATACCGGAATGAGTTTGAGACCTATATTTCCAAGCATGGGTACACGGGTATTCGTGCACTGGTGGCGTTTTCAGGCAAGGTCTCTCTGGACGGCCACGAATACACCGAAGCGGTGATGAACGGCATTAAGGAAGAAGATTTGCCGGAAGTGTTTGACAGCAACAGCTATCAGGTGCTGTTGGTGGCGAATAAGTATCAAACCGGCTTTGACCAGCCAAAGCTATGCGCCATGTATGTGGACAAGCGGCTGCGGGGAGTCAATGCTGTGCAGACCCTTTCTCGCTTGAACCGTATTTGTGCGCCCTATGATAAGAAAACCTTTGTGCTGGATTTCAAAAATGAATATGAGGATATTCAAGTGTCCTTTGCCCCATTCTATACTGAGACAATTCTAAACGAGACGATCACCCCTTCGGATATCAGAACGGTGGAAGATCAGGTGGATCAGTATAATTTCCTGGATATTGACGATATTGAGGAATTTAACGGATACCTGTATCAGGATAAACGAACCTCTAAAGAAAAGGCTCGGATGTGGGCTCTGCTGGATAAATCCCTGCAAATCATCAATCGCCACCCGGAACTGGAAAAGTTGGAAATTCGTGCAACTATCAAGCGTTTCTTGCGGTTTTACAGTTTCCTGATTCAGGCAACCTGCTTTGAAAGCGTGGATCTGCACAAGAAGTACAATTTCCTTTCATACCTGGTTAAGGAGATCGAAGTGGGCAGCGGTGGAAATGATTTTGACATTGCGGACAAAATCACTGCCTCTAATTTCCGTCAGAAAAAGACTGGGGAAAACACACACGAGATTGAATCCAAGCCGGAGGTTAGCTTGCCGACACCCAATGAGGTCTTTATGGATGAAGCCGTGAAAAAGAAGCTGTCCGAGATCATCGACGAGATCAATGCAGCGTATAACAAAAACTTCGATGTTGACGTAGCTTCTAAGTCTGCATTGCAAATGAGAGACATTCTGCTGAAGAATGGACATCTGAGGGACAGTGCACGGAATAACTCGCTGAAAGATTTCCGCTTTGCCTATTTTGACGCTGTACAGGATGCTCTGATTGCCGGGTATGAGCAAAACCAGGACTTCTTTGCCCTTCTGCTTGATAACGACGAAAAGAAGCGGGAACTGATGCAGGTGTTCTTGGAGGATGTGTATAAGAATTTGAGGAAATGAAAACTGTATAACAGTATACATATTGATATTTTGAGCGTTGTATAGGTCTTAAGCATTAAATAATTACAGCACGGTTACGTCAACAAAAATGCGGTTATATGACCGCATTTTTGTTGACAAATTTAATGCTTGAGCTATAATATAAATGTAGGGAGGTGTCTAAGTGGGAAACCAAGCCAATGCACAAGACATTTCAGCGTTTCTAGCAAAGATGAAACGACAGGTATCTGCAGGAAAATATGATTTCGTTCCACGAAGAAAAAATATGCAGGCCTTAGCTCAACACGGTTTAACTATTTCAGATGCAAAAGATGAAATATTTAGCCTTGTAGTTGGGGACTATTATAAAGGACCTAAGCAAGACTTAGACCCTCTTAGGCCCGGAGATATTTGGGAATTTAAGAAAAACATAGATGGAAGGCAGTTCTATATTAAAGTTAAAATCGTACAAGTGAATGGTGAAGATATCGTTAAATGTCTTGGGTTTCATGAAGATGATTTTGCTTAGAGTATAGGAGGTGGCGTCGATGAGAAAATATTGTGAACAATGTGGAAAAGAGACAGAGACAAAAGTTGTATCTAAAAGAGAGTCTTATAATGTCTGTGGCGAGTTAATCGAAGTAGACGCTCAGGTCCTAGTGTGTTCAGAATGTGGAGAAGAATTCTTCTGCGAAGAATTAGATAATGCAACGTTGGTGAGTGCGTATAATGAATACCGCAGGAAGCATAAACTTTTACTTCCAGAAGAAATAAGGAAAATCAGAGAACAATATGGTCTAAGCCAAAGAAGTTTTGCAAAGCTTCTCAACTGGGGAGATAAAACTATTTGCAGATATGAAAATGGCTCTATTCAAGACAAAGCACATAATAGCATTCTTTTATTCCTTCGTGAACCTGAAAACATGAGAACGTATCTTACAGAGAACGAAGTAGCTTTGGATGAAAAGCAAATTAGAAGACTTTTGAAGACCATAGAAAAGTTAGAGGAAAATAAAGAATTTCGCGCAGGCCATAGAATTTTAGATCTGTTTTTTTCAAATGTCCCATGCGAGGAAAATGGATTCAAAGGATTTGATTATGACAAATTCTGTGCAATGGTTTTGTTTTTTGCACATACAAGTGGTGAATTGCTTAAAACAAAGCTAATGAAATTGCTTAATTACTCAGATATGCTTTTTTATAAGGAAAATGGTATTTCTATATCTGGTATGAAATATGTTCACTTTCCATATGGTCCGGTACCTGATAATTTCGAAATTCTTTTGGGAAAAATGCAAGCAGATCATATAGCTCATACTGAAATAACTTGCGATAACGGTTACGAAAAGCATCAAATAATTCCAGAGCGTGATATCCCATTAGATGAGTTTTCCAAAGAAGAACTCAACGTGTTGCAACGTGTATATGATAAATTTGCGTACTTTGGATCTGTTGAAATTTCGGAGTATTCTCACAAGGAAAAAGGATATACTTCGACTAAACAAGGCGAGATAATATCATATGCCTATGCTAAAGAGATAGAATTAGATAAGTGATGTGATAAAGATTAAGCGGTCTCAAGTATTTTACTCGAGACCGCTATTTGAATATGCTGATCAAATATTGAGGTGAAGACAAGAACAGCAACCAGGTTTCTTCCCTTACTGTTGTCCTACGTTGCCCTGGGCAGCGATACGCAAGGCACACATAAGGAGCAAAACCTGCTTTTCGTGCGTCATGCACGAGGATAAAAATTAGAATCTGATGTGCAGAAAAACTGCAATATTAAGCCAAAAATCAGGCGGAAAGCGAAGAAATCACCGGATGTTTGGCAGGGGTGGAACCAAGCCTTTGAAGTTCAGCAAGCGTTAATCTCACTTACCCAAGAGATAATTGGTGGCGCATTTACAATCAAGAATGCTCAAAAACCCCGGAAAATCAAGATTTTCCGGGGTTTTCTTAATTTGCTCGTTTTTCGTCGTTAAAGGCAATTGACGTGGAAACCACTGTAAACTGCAAATAAAAACGAGCAGCCATTAGAGAAGCCTTTTGCGTTTGTTGTGAGAGAATATGGGAAGAGTTTATGGATTGATAAAAGCAGTATTTCAATATAATATTAATCCTATCTAAATAGTAGGTAAATAAATGAGATATAGCGTTTGTTTTTGAACTGAGGTGCCGGCTATATTAAATTGGGTAGTGATAATTAGCCTTCGGTGATAACATCTGAATGATGTGGTGAGCTGATTCTGCAGTAAATACAAAACGGGAAGAGGATTCTGAAAGGTTATGGGAAGGGATTTTATTTGCTTTTATGTTAAACGGATTCCCTGATGGGAATCTTGAGCAAGCCCTATCGGGCAGCAAGGCGATAAGTCTAAAAATCGGGCAGTTTTTATCAGGGGCTCAATATTGTAAAAAGGAGATTGGCTATAGATTTTGCCAAACGCCAAGAATTACACTTGCCCAAGAGATATAGTTGTGAAAAACCCAGAAACGCTGCGTTTTTGGGTTTTTTCTTTTAAAAGAGCTCAGAGCCATAGGGTTGTCAATCCAATAGGAAGAGGAAGTGTTATGGTAAGCAAAGGAATGCAAGCAGATATAAAAATGTTTTTTATAGCTTTTACAAATCTTTGAGATTCTATTGTGTTGTGGATGGTAGGAGAAAAAATTTACAATTACTTATAAAACCTATTGACATAATAGGTAATACATATTATACTATAGCACAAGGAAAAATATGGAGGTTGGGTAACATGCAGAGAAAAAGTGTATTTCCCCAAAATGACTGGCAGCGAATGTGTAGCATGCCGTGAATTGCTTAATAAAGTCAAACCATGATCATAAGGATAAGAGCAAAACACATCGACGATATACCATGATTTGGAGCATGTGTTTTAGGCAGTAGCCAAAATAAAAACAATTTACGTAAGGGAGCAAAAATTACATATGAAAAAATTTATTGCATTGGTATTGGCGCTGAGCCTGGTGGGATACATTGCAGCGGGCTGCAGCAAGAAGGACGATAAGACGATTCGCGTTGGAGCGAGCGTGACGCCGCATGCGGAGATTCTGGAAGTAGCCAAGGAACTGCTGGCAGAGGAAGGCTATACGCTGGAAATCACAGAATTTAACGATTATGTGCTGCCCAATACTTCCGTTGAAGATGAGGAACTGGATGCCAACTATTTCCAGCATCGCAAATATCTGGCAGATTTCAATGAAGAAAACGGGACACACCTGGTGGAAGTTGTGCCGGTGCACTATGAGCCCTTTGGCCTGTATGCAGGCAAAACGGCAGCGGTAGCGGATCTGGCAGAGGGAGCCACCATTGCAGTACCCAATGACGGAACCAATGAAGCGCGTGCGCTGATGCTGCTGGAAGCCCAGGGGCTGATCAAGCTGAATGAAGAAGCAGGCTTTACGGCAACCAAGCTGGATATTGTGGAGAATCCTCTGAATCTGGATATCCAGGAACTGGATGCAGCGCAGCTGGTGCGGGCATTGGAGGATGTGGACATGGCAGTCATCAACGGCAACTATGCGATCCAGGGCGGATTGAATGCCGGAAAAGATGCACTGGCAGTAGAGGATAAGGATTCCGAAGCAATTCAGACCTATGCCAACGTGCTGGTAGTCAAGGAAGGCAATGAGAAGGATGAAGGAATTCTGGCATTGGCGAAAGCACTGCAGAGCGAAGAAGTGAAAGCATTCATAGAGGAAAACTATGAAGGCGCAGTCATCGCTATGTTCTGAGAAGTGAATATCGACCTTTGAAAGGAGCAGCAGAGTGCTGCTCCTTTTTTGATGGATAGAGTGCCGTATAAACTTGACTTTTGTGGATCTTGTGTGTTAGACTGGGAAAAAATCAAAAGGAAATTGCTATGGTTGGTTATCTTTGGGCATATGTACAGGACGAGGATAGGCAGCGCTTGTAGCCCGGGTAAGTTTGCATGGGCACAAGCGCTTCTTGCGTTGGGCCTGTGCGGGATAGTCAATTGCTGGTTTGCAGGATAGCAAGAGCACCGCATCGTGGTAGAGGATGCGGTGCTCTTTTTATATGTGCTGTAGTGGTAAATGCTAAAGCAGCCCATATAAAGGCGGCAAAAAGGGGGAGTGATCGTTGGGGCATAAAGATGATGCCTGTATGGATTTAGCAATGTAAAAAAGAATAAAAGGCTGAAAATACACCATACAGGAGGAATGAATTATGATAGAACAAATTGTGGGTAACCAATTAGAAAAGGAGAAAAGTTGGAAAGAGGCAAAGGAAGAGGATATGCTTGTTTTGCAAGGCAGTGTGTATCATATTCGCACAATGGGCAAATGGGCATTTGTACTGCTGCGTCTGCGCAGAGAAATTGTCCAGTGTATATACAGCCCGGAATTTTCCTGTTTCTCTTTACGGGAGTTGAAAGAGGAAAGTTGCATAAAGGCAAAAGTAAGGGCGAAAAAACGGCTGGGAACAGAAGATGCTATGGAATTCCAATTGCTGAAAATAGAGATACTTTCCCAACCGGAAAGGAAAAGTACAACAGCCCTTTACCGCAAAGAACTGCAAATTTCGCTGGAACATTTGCTGGATACACGGCCGATTACTTTGCGCAATGCAAAGCAGCGGGCTATTTTTAAATTGCAGGAGGGAATATGCCGGGCTGTACGAATATTTTTGCAGGAGAGAGAATTTACAGAGATCCACACGCCCAAGCTGGTATTTGCCGGAGCAGAAGGCGGTGCGAATCTTTTTTCGGTAGAATACTTTGATCGGAAGGCTTACCTGGCGCAAAGCCCGCAATTTTATAAACAAATGATGGTAGGTGTGTACGAGCGGGTATATGAGATAGGACCGATTTTTCGGGCTGAGCCGCATGATACCTCCCGCCATTTAAATGAATATACGGGCATAGACCTGGAAATGGGATATATCTCAGAGCCTGTACAGTTAATGCAATTGGAAACGGAGATGCTGCGTTATACATTTGAGTTTTTGCGGCAGCAATATGCTTTGGAAATAGATTTGCTGCAGGCAGATATACCGAAAATTCAATCGATCCCGGCTATACCGTTTGCCGAGGCAAAACGATTGTTGGTTCAGAAATTGGGCGTTTCTGGTAAGGACATGGAAGATTTGCAGCCTCAGGAGGAAAAAGCGCTATGTAAATGGGCAGAAACAGAATATAATTGCCCCTTTTTGTTTGTTACGCGTTATCCAAGTGCGAAGCGGCCTTTTTATACCAAGGAGGATATGCAGCACCCGGGAGAGACACAAAGCTTCGACCTGTTGTTTCGGGGGATGGAAGTAACCACCGGAGGATTGCGGATT
>ERZ780157.2321-NODE-2321-length-17893-cov-3.798240_pt1 | contig 17893 bp, 15 predicted proteins | sample MGYA00511169_ERZ780157 | MGnify/ENA primary metagenome ERZ780157 (study PRJEB29588, sample SAMEA1965149) | human gut metagenome | biome: human gut; feature: human-associated habitat; material: faeces | place: Denmark | collected 2008/2010 ... | reverse complement strand
AATCTTTCGCTGCCAAAGTGTTTTACCGACCTTGATAAGGATCGGGCCTGCCGTGATGGTTTTGAATATGTCGCCCGTTACTTTGAAGGATCGCTGACTGAACTCAAAAAACGCCATGCCGGGTTAGAGGTCGATTTTCACCAGCGTGATGCAGACGCCTTCACTTGTGCGGTCTACATGGGCGGGAGCAAAGTCGGTCAATGCGCAATCTGGCGTAATAGCGGGCGCAATATGGGTATGGGCGATATCGGTTATAGCCAGGATGGCGTAATTGGAAATGCCTACAATGAAATCTTAACCATTGACAACAACGGTCAGATCCTCGGTTTCCGCCCATCAATGGGAGTCTATAGTGCTGGCTACTCAAGGGAGACCTTGCTCACTAACGAAGGTATGGCTGAGCATCTATGGGATATGTTTTTTGAGCCGATAAAACAGCGGGCACGTTAACATAGCCGGGGCGTTATTCCATGGTTCGTAACGCCCTTTTGAGCATTTGCTGTTTAAAAATGACCATTTTTTAATGATTATCTTCAAGTGCATAAATCCATTCACCACATTGCGGACATATCTTTTCACCATTCCAACAGATATGGCACCAGCAGCAGAGCCAGTTTTGTTTCGTCGTTTTACAGGGAAGTTGACGGAATTTTGCTGGTTGTAAAGGGCCGAACTCTGTTTTCTGCCCTACTGCGAACTTGCTTACTGGTTTGCTGTAGGGGCAGGTTGCAAGAAGCTTTGCAGTTTCCAGACATAGTGGCGTATGAACAAAGCTTTTTACACCGGTAAGTTCGTCAATAACAACGCTGATTTTCAGTCTACAGAATTCGCAGAACAGGATATCGTAATCTTCTTGTGCCGCTGTTTCCGGTTCGACCCATTCGCCATGATACGTAACGGCAAAAGGCGCATAGACAGGTTTATACATAATTAACTCCGGGATGAATGAAAAATGCCTGCGAGAAACACAGGCGTCATGCGGTAGTGCAGAATATTTTGATTTGAAGGGGGTTACGATGGCTGAGTGCGTTTCCTGCCACGTTTGCCCTTCGGAGAGCATGTTTTAATTTCGCTCCGCCCAAAGGTTCTCACGTTGCCAGGTAACGCCAGGCGCGCAAAGGTATCTATTTTGGTCAGATACTCCACAGCACGCTTTAGCCCTTCTTGCTTCAGGATGTCGTCATACTTAACCATCCCGACGCCAGGTTTCTCATAACGTTCAGGTCTGGCATTACAGTTGAAGTACGTGCCTTTCCCTTCTGTAATAGCCGAAACCCAATACTCTCCAAACTGCTCGCAGATATTGATCCCACTGCGGGATTTATTGCCATCAAGGAAGAATAAGGTATGGTAATGGAAGCCTCTGTCAGGCCCGTATTCCAGTTTCCATACCGTGCCCAGAACGTGCCTGAATATCCGGTTTCGTTTCATGTTACGCAGTAGTTGTTGACGATGTTGTTTCGCTATCTCAGGAGTAATGCTGCTCGAATGCGTTTTCCCCCAGGCTAGGTCCAGACGTATTACCAGCAGCCTTGCATGTTGGTTAAAGAGATGCTGAATATAATTCGTCACGCCTTTCAGATTCTTCATTGAATTTCGTTGGTATTTTCTGAGGTCTTGTTTAAAGTCAGATTTACTCACCTCGTCACGATATTCACTGACCAGCTTATTCAGCATGATAGCGGTATTAGTTGAATCTGAATTAATCATTGCACCATTGTAAATTCTGCAATAAAAATCATACCGCTTACGTACTTGCTGGAAACGGGTGATTAGTGGATGAAGTTTACGAAACTGCAGGAACATATCAGGTATCTGGTCAAGCAGATGCATAACCTCCAGAACCTCATTAGTTCGACTGGTTTGCTTGTATCCTGATTTATTAAGCAAGATGCTAAAGGGGAAGGTTTTTTTACGTATTATCTTTTTCAGTAACGCATAAGTGTGATGGAGTTTTTCAATATTAATGCTGTTGTCTGTTACGGACATTATTATTGAATTGTTTTCGTTATGAATCTCAGCACAGTTCTGGAAGATATCCTCTGTTTTACTCATCTTTTTCACATTCGTAATATAGCCACAATACATCGATATGTATTGTGGCTTTAAGGATTAAAGCGTACTTATACACACTGGAATCTTCCTGTTACTTTACTGGTGATATGAATGATGGGTGAATAATGATAACACCAATAAAATAAGAACCTTAATTTAAATAAGACATTCACCCAAGAAGAGTAAGCCCTGACAGACTAAAAGGTATGTATAAAGTTAGTGATTATTATTTCAGGATAAAAGAGTAAATTTACTCAATGCGGGATTCGTTAATTTTATCTTTAAACCACAGAACTACTTCACTTTCCAGCCAGCGAGAACTGCGTCCCATTTTAATTGGCTTTGGAAACTTTCCTTCCTGAATCAATTTATAAAACCATTTGTCAGTCATACCAGTAAAACGAACAATAAATGCCATATCAACCATCTGGTCGCTGTGAATATCAATCGTACTCATGAGAGGACTCCGGGAATGTATCAGGAGGACACCGGGCGGCATCCTTTCATGTCATAGATCGTATATGTACGCCTTTACTATCCATCCACTCAGTGCTTTGTTAAGGCTTTAAGTCTCTATATAAAGCATGCCCTGACAACCTCCGGGATTCCTCTGCTGGCGGGTTTGCATAGCGTGTGGTTTTTTGCTTATGATTTCACGTCAATGAAAGTGTCATTTTTCATGTGAAAAATGCCTTATAACAAGCTCTACATGAGGTTTTACACCTACGTTTTACACTATGTTTTTAACTATGAATATTGCTATGATTTTCACTGTGAAGTATCCTTTTAAGATCATATAAAGTTGAATGTAAAAGGATAGCTAATCTTGAATGGAAAAATGTGGATAGATATAAAAACAAAACGTGATGTAAGATTGTTTTTATGGATGGTAGGAAACGATGTTGCTATTGAAAATTACCGGCAAACAAAGGAAATGAAAACATACCACCTGAATCACATATATGGTGAAGACTGTAATTTAGCAGCGCTGGCAATAAACGAGGCTTTTCGGATTCTTTATAAGAATTCAGACGAGTTATTCTCATACGCCTATAGATTTAAAAAGGCGAAAGAAGCATTATTACCAATAAAAGAGTTTGGTTGGTTTAAACGTAGCAATGATGCCTGTTATTTTGCATGGGCATATATCAGGGTTTTTAGTAAAAAAAATAGTTCTTTGGCAAACGTTGGTGGGAATGACTCATTTTCTATTTATACCAGAACACCTTATCGTCGTTTTATTAGAATTGAACATCCAGTAAGTCACCGTGAGCGCATTGAGTGTATAGAGGATTTCTTTGATAGATCACCAATGGATCTTTCATCTAAGTTATCCATTATGTTAAGTATAAGGGATGCGTGGGACAGACATTCTCAGTTAGCAGATATATTGCCGTTGAAGAAAAGTGACAAGGGAAAAATAAACTGGGCATGGGACTATATCTCCAAAGATAAAATAAATTATATCAATGGTTCGATAAAAAGAGCACAAGAAAAATTAATTGAAAAGAGTAAGACTGACGAGACAGGACAGGTTTCACAAGCAGTTCTTGATGAAATATATAAATCGAGCATTGAAGGATATATTCATCAACCTCATTTCCTCAGCCTCTTTAGACCATCAACAACGACTGAGAAATATCTGGCACTACGTTGCATTTACATTTCCATGTACTATTATGATAAAAAATTTATACCCAGATTTAAAAAAGCCTGGGAATTAACATCCTTTCGTAAAGCAAAAAAGAAAAATAAGAACAAAATCTTAAAGTTAACGAAAAGAGAACTTGACGGCAATGACACTCCATCCGATTCTACTGATAATACTGAAAAAGAAATAGCTAAAACTGATAAAGAGCTCATGAGAGAGAAAGCACATGAGATAATGAAGAACATCAAAACCAGAAACTCAGAACTATCATCAGAAAAGGATAGCGATACTCCTCTAGATTTAAGTAGCAATGGCTGGCCTTTTTTCTGACTAAAAGAAAAGTGGTGAATATTTTTATTTTCATGCCAGATTAATTTATTTCATTAATATATTGGTCTGATATTCACCACTAACTTTAGCCACAAAGGATTAGAAAATTGAACCCCAGATTTTTTCAATTCTATATCATCAGAATGAATCAATACGTCATATCTCCACCGAAGTGGGGCTTTGTTGAATAAATCGAACTTTCAGGAGATTGGCGGATCTGATCACTACAGTCGTCTCAGCATCGGATCCCCATGGCAAAGCAAAAGTTTAAAATCACCAACTGGTCAGCCTACAACAAGGCGCTCAGGCAGCGCGGTTCGCTGACGCTCTGGCTTGATGAGTCTGCCATTGCTGCATGGACTGAGAGTGCACAGCCTGAAGGTCGTGGCCGACCGCTTCACTACACCGATATGGCTATTACCACGGTCCTGATGATGAAGCGCGTGTTCAACCTGCCGCTCCGGGCACTACAGGGCTTCGTTGACTCCATTTTTAATATGATGTTTCTGCCGTTGCGCAGTCCGGACTACTCTCTGGTCAGCAAACGGGCAAAAAGCGTCAGTATCAGCATAAAAACGCCAACCCGTGGTGAAATTTCGCACCTCGTCATCGACAGTACAGGCCTGAAAGTCTTCGGCGAAGGCGAATGGAAAGTCAGGCTGCACGGGGCTGACAGACGCAGGGTATGGCGCAAGCTTCATCTTGCCGCAGACAGTGCGACGCATGAGATTATCTGTGCCGATTTATCGCTCAGCGGAACGACGGATGCGCAGGCTCTGCCGGGGCTGATGAGCCAGACCCAGCGGAAAATCAGGGTAGCCTCGGCTGACGGCGCTTATGATACTCGCTACTGTCATGATACGTTGCTGAGGAAAAAAATCAGGCCGCTTATCCCGCCGCGAAGCGGTGCGCAATACTGGCCTGATAAGTACCATGAGCGTAACCACGCGGTGGCGAATCAGCATCTGAGCGGCAGCAATGAGGTCTGGAAAAAGAAAGTGGGCTATCACCGTCGTTCAGTGGCGGAAACGGCGATGTTCCGTATCAAAACCTTGCTGGGCGGGCATCTGAGCCTGCGGGGCTATGACGCGCAGGTGGGTGAAGCGATGGCAATGGTCAAAGCGCTGAACAGAATGACGTTGTTGGGTATGCCGGACAGCGTCCGGATCGCATAACAGGTGTGCCAGCGGTAGCCATCCTGTCGGCTGACTCTGATTTATTCAACAAAGCCCCGAAGTGGTTCTAACTCACCGATCTGTCACACCGATCGATACTCGTAATCTTAATAGATATAAACTATCAATATTGATTGATTGATCGTTTTGGTCATAGGTATTAACGATCAATTTCTTGAAACTGATCTGTATTAACGATTATCCCACCCCCTCACAAATGCATACGATCAGATGGCCTTTTGTACAACTGAAGGCCATTTTTCTTTTATAAAACACTCGGTAAGGAACAACTATGTTGAAGACTACCTCTACCTTGCTTTTCAGCGCTGCTTTATTCAGTACCACTGCACACGCCGTTATCCAGGACCAGCAATGGGGGAACTGGTTCGGTAACATCAGTGCAATGGAGTTTGAAATCAATACCCAAAACAACTCAGGTGAAGTGCTCACACTGACCTGTACAAGCGGAAAGTTAGCTGTTGTTTATAGCGTTCCCGCAGAAGACTATCGCGTTTCTTCCCTGACAGGACTTGCAGAACCGGGTATCAGCGTTAACGGTACAAATCATTCTCTGGATGAAACAGCCTTTGCTGCACTCAAATCTGCGGGTGAAAAAGACGTAATAAAAATAACCTCTATGAATTCAGCTATCTCTAAAAAATTCAGTGCTAAAGGGCTGAATGAAGCGCTGGCTGATACCTCATGGCAGGACTGTATTAATCACTAATTAATCAAAGGGAAATATAATGCATAAATTAATTGTTTTATCGCTCAGTTCAGTCGCTCTGCTTATTCCATCTATATCTTCTGCATTGACAATTCACGGAGATATACATCCCGAACGTTATACATTTTTCCTGACCCAAGAAGGCAGTAGCCAACTAAAACAGGCGAATGATCGACTAGCCAGGAATCCACAGGCCTACACGCTTGACGTGAACCATACAGGCATTCAGCCCTTTGATGCAGTCCGGTGGGATGGTGAGCCTGTAAAAGCCGTCACCTGTGTGCTGGTAGACGGCATTATGATGGGGAAAAAAGCTACCTGGTCACAATGCAAAGATGAAAGTGGTGCGGAATATTTCGGTAATGCTGGATGGCCAGTACGTGATTACGTGGCAAAAGCGTGTGAAGTAGGCAAATCAGATTGTCCTGTTTATCTTGTGCTTCAGACAGATCCACCGACTATGCGAAACGACATGGCTAAATTTGCCCCTGCACCTAAGAACTTTAATGCTTCTGCAAACCTGACGGATGAAATTAAAAACGACGGATGCCAAATGGCTAACAATTCCTTTGAATATGCGAAAAGCAGTATTCGCTGTTCTGCAATCAACACCGTGCGTTTTATTCGCAAACAAAATACCGAAGCTAAGTATGAGGCTGATCTCACCACAACTTCAGGCGAAAACCTGACAATGACTGTCGGGTACACCTATGGGAATGCATCCAGCAAAGAACCCGGCTGGCGTACCATTTCTGTCAAAGAGGGAGGCATTATTACGGATATTCGCAAACAGGGCCAATGGCTTCCTAATGGCTATAAGTAGAGGTGTGTTCCGTGCATAGTCAAAGCGAAGTGGTTACGAACATGCTCCCATGGCCTGATTGTACGTGGCAACTTGTCCTGTGCGTAACGGGGATTACGTTGATGCGAAGCCATTCGGTCACGGTCAGGGCTCTGGGGGCAGGTTTGACCACCTTTAGCCTGATAAAAGCGATAAAAAAACTCGCCGTACTTGCCTGATGGCAAGAAGCGGAGGTCACAGGATAAAAATACGATGTCTGAAAATAGCACAGGAAAACTTCGCAGCCTTACAGAAAAGCTGAATTTCCCACGCAGGAAAGCATCTGCCGAAAACCAAGATATATCTTCTGAACGTTTACCGGAAAGCACGGCTAAACCTCCGGTAAGTGGCGCTGACAAATACAGACTGTTACTGGAGAATATTGTCATCAATGGCTTGCTGAATATTGCCGAGGATAAACTTAGTGATGATGCTTTTGTTGAAGTTGTTTTCAGCAAAGCATATGAGCTTTTGCCTGCCCCGGTCAGGATCGTCCTGAAGCGGGAATGGTGCCTGAATTACCTTCAGTCGCAAAAAGGCTTTGTTGAATAAATCGAACTTTTGCTGAGTTGAAGGATCAGATCACGCATCTTCCCGACAACGCAAACCGTTCCGTGGCAAAGCAAAAGTTCAAAATCACCAACTGGCCCACCTACAATAAAGCCCTCATCAACCGTGGCTCCATAACTTTCTGGCTGGATGATGAAGCTATTCAGGCCTGGTATGAGTCGGCAACGCCTTCATCACGGGGAAGACCTCAGCGCTATTCTGATCTCGCCATCACCACCGTTCTGGTCATTAAACGCGTGTTCAGGTTGACCCTGCGGGCTGCACAGGGTTTTATTGATTCCATTTTTACACTGATGAATGTTCCGTTGCGCTGCCCGGATTACACCAGTGTCAGCAAGCGCGCAAAGTCGGTTAATGTCAGTTTCAAAACGTTCACCCGGGGTGAAATCGCGCATCTGGTGATTGATTCCACCGGGCTGAAGGTCTTTGGTGAAGGCGAATGGAAAGTCAAAAAACACGGCAAAGAACGCCGTCGTATATGGCGAAAGTTGCATCTGGCAGTTGACAGCAACACACATGAAATCATCTGTGCAGACCTGTCGCTGAATAATGTGACGGACTCAGAAGCCTTCCCGGGTCTTATCCGGCAGACTCACAGAAAAATCAGGGCAGCCGCGGCAGACGGCGCTTACGACACCCGGCTCTGTCACGATGAACTGCGGCGTAAGAAAATCAGCGCGCTTATCCCTCCCCGAAAAGGTGCGGGTTACTGGCCCGGTGAATATGCAGACCGTAACCGTGCAGTGGCTAATCAGCAAATGACCGGGAGTAATGCGCGGTGGAAATGGACAACAGATTACAACCGTCGCTCGATAGCGGAAACGGCGATGTACCGGGTAAAACAGCTGTTCGGGGGTTCACTGACGCTGCGTGACTACGATGGTCAGGTTGCGGAGGCTATGGCCCTGGTACGAGCGCTGAACAAAATGACGAAAGCAGGTATGCCTGAAAGCGTGCGTATTGCCTGAAAACACAACCCGCTACGGGGGAGACTTACCCGAAATCTGATTTATTCAACAAAGCCCTTAGGATGCTGAAGGTCTGCTGAGAGCGATAAACGGAAATTCGAGACGGTATAGTCTCTAAAAGCTTCCCTGCCATAAAGTTGCCGAGATTCTCAGCGAATAGGTAAGTATCATCATACAGTGGTCAGATGTGCATCCGCAGTACATTTGCTCGCATGTTAACGTAGCAGTAGTACAACATCATTTAGAGACGAATCGCCTAACAGGTTTTAACACCTTAAAATTTCACTGCTGGTTAAACACATTATTAAATGATTTTTATCATTTAAATCATTGGGTTAATTTTAATTGTGATTTGCTTTTAACCCTCGCAATTTAGAAGTATTATTTTGGGATTAATCCACTTGCCCTGCCTTCATCACTGCTTGTAAATATGCGTGAAGAATAATTTTAAGGTTATATATCATGGAGTTATTGAAGTTTTTGGCGGCGATTTTTGTCATTTACTTGTTGTTTTTTAGAAAGAAAAAACGTAAATCTCCAAAGTCTTATGCTTCAGACCCCGTGAAAGCACCGCCAAAAGAATGGCTCGCTGACATCAAGAAAAAAGAGGCGGTTGTGCGAAACGATGATAGTGAAGACGATAACCTTGCAACTTTTACATTGAGCGGTGGCCGGGGTGTTGAACTTCGGGTGACAACCAATCATTACCGCAACACCTCAAAGTCAGCAGGTGCACTAGCTCGATGGGTACTTCCGGGTGAGATGATAACTGTAGCTGGTGTAGCAATTAGCGGTGGCCACATTTACGTGGGGCAACGTATGAAGCCCTCCGGTCAGGAATCAGGCGGCTATTATGACGATGGAAGTGAGGCATCATTAATTGATGACACATGTAAGATAAAACCTACTTCTTATCTTTACGAGGACAGTTCATTAGGATACTGGCCCAGTTTTTCCTCTCTTTCCCCAGAAGCACGCGGTGCGTATGTCAGTTGGCTTGCCAGCGATAGGTCTGATCCATCGTGTCCTATCGGCTATGTTTTTATCTACCTCTACGGCCTGGAAAGAAAAGCGCTCGTAGATTCCACTGACCCAAAATTCCCTGATGCTGAGTTCCGTAATCTGTTCAATGAAGTCGCTCGGTTAAGATCGATATTCATTGAGAACCGCTCCTTCCGTGGATATTCGACCCAATTACTCGAAGCCATGTCTATTCTGCGCCCGAACATGGGCTTAGCCACTGAGCTCGATAGCAATTCAGGTTTCAGCAACAGCATGCAATTTAAGCTGGCTCTTGCAAAAACTGTACATGAAGGAGTTCCTGTATCAGCTGAACTGGCGTTGAACTGGGTAATAAACCACACCGAGTATTCGCTGCGTACCCCGGCTCGCCGCTGTGCTAAAGAGTTTGCTGCACTTTTCAAACGGCGTTACACCCTCAAATATGGTGAAGGGATGGTCGTTAAGGCGAATAAAACGCGCCTAAGGTTAGATTACACACCAGCAAGTCCTAGTTTGCGAGGTGTTCGACTTCCTGTTCCCGACCTGCCTGATCCAAGTGCGTTGAAGAGCCCTGTCCAGAAAATTATGGCTCTTGCCGATATATGTACAGATGAACTTGATGCTTATAGTCGCTACCTTGGTAGGAAAGGTACGTCAGTCAATGATACGGCTGCAATTATGCTGCTCCCTTCAGAGATCGTTAATGAAAGCGCAGAAAAAATATTAAGCTCATTCAAACGCTGGGCTGATGAGGCGATCCTCGTCAAGGAGGGATTAGTCTCAGTTGCTGACTTTTGGGCACATATGAATGCCAGTTGCCCCAATAAGATCAATAAAAAAGAGGCCGATTTGATGCAGGCCTTTGCTCTGAAGATGGGTTACGGTCTGGCACCTGACCCGTATTATCACCATGTGAAGGCGGATGTTGATGGGACACTTGTTCTATTCCCTGCCGCCGAAGGTGGACGCTTCTCACCTTCTCCTGAATTTATCTCAGCCGTAATGACGCTCAGATTAGGGGCGATGGTCGCCTTGATTGACGATTCTCTTGATCAAGCTGAACAGAAAGTGCTTGAGAATGCCATCAACAACAATCCTGGCTTCACCGATGATGAAAAACGCTCTCTACATGCGTATTTAACGTGGCAACTTCATACCCCAGCCAATATGACAGGAATGAAAAGTAGGATTGAGTTGATGGGGGCCGCGGAAAAAGCTGCTGTGGGTAAGGTTATCGTTAGTGTTGCCTGTTCGGATGGGACAATAGCGCCTGCCGAAATCAAACAGCTTGAGAAGATTTATTCAAGTTTGGGGCTGGATCCCTCATCTGTCTCGAGCAATATCCATCAGCATTCCGCAACTGAACATGATCTCGTCTCGTCTGTACCAACTGATCAGCCAGCAGCAGGGTTCACACTGGATGCTAATGTACTTGCCCACCACGAATCTGCCACGGATGATGTTCGTAAATTGCTGAACACAATTTTCACCGAAGAAGAACCGGAAGAGCCAGAAAGCGCTCCAGCCTCATCAACGGAGGCGGGGGGACTTGACTCCGCACATAGCCAGCTTTATCGCAGTTTGCTGGAGAAAGAACAGTGGTCCCGAAAAGAGGCGACAGAATTGTGCGGAAATTTGAATTTGATGCTCGGCGGTGCGCTTGAGGTGATCAATGACTGGTCCTATGCGGTGGTTGATGCTCCAGTACTGGACGATGCCGATGATGATATCTGGGTTGACCTGGAAATTGCCAAAGAATTAGAGGGATAGTGAATGTCTGTAACACGCATAAGAGTGAAAGAACGCGACGCTATTATTCAGTCACTTAAGTCAGGTGTAACGCCAAGGATAGGCATTCAGCATATCCAGGTTGGCCGCGTGAATGAGATCACCGCTCTCCATCAGGATATTGAGAGGATTGCTGACGGTGGTGCAAGCTTCAGACTTATCATCGGTGAATATGGTTCTGGTAAAACGTTCTTTCTGAGTGTTGTGCGCTCTATTGCGCTGGAGAAGAAGTTGGTGTCAGTCAGTGCTGACCTTTCTCCTGACAGACGTATTCACTCATCGGGAGGTCAGGCTCGAAATCTTTATTCTGAGCTCATGAAAAACATGTCCACCAGAAACAAGCCGGATGGTAATGCGTTACTTAGCGTTGTTGAAAGGTTCGTTACGGAGGCAAGGAAGGAAGCTGACACGGACGGCTCCGAGGTTTCATCAGTTATTCATAAACGCCTGGCAGCACTATCAGATATGGTCGGTGGATATGACTTTGCGAAGGTCATTGATGCATTCTGGCGGGGGCATGAGCAGGATAACGAAACGCTAAAATCCAATGCCATTCGCTGGTTGCGTGGAGAGTACACTACTAAAACTGATGCCCGTCACGATCTCGACGTTCGGACTATTATCTCAGACGCATCATTCTATGATTCTTTGAAGCTGATGAGCCTTTTTGTCCGCCAGGCAGGCTATGCCGGTCTTTTGGTCAGCCTCGACGAAATGGTGAACCTCTTGAAGCTGAATAATACGCAAGCAAGAACAGCGAACTACGAACAGATTTTGCGGATCCTGAATGACTGCCTGCAAGGCTCAGCCGAGAACATTGGTTTTATCCTCGGGGGTACGCCAGAGTTTCTTTTCGATCCGCGTAAAGGTCTTTACAGCTATGAGGCGCTCCAGTCGCGTCTGGCGGAAAACCGGTTCGCGCAAAAAGCAGGAGTGATTGACTACTCATCCCCCACTTTGCATCTTGCCAGCCTCACCCCTGAGGAACTGTATATTTTGCTGAGAAATCTTCGTCATGTTTATGCCGGTGGAGATCCAGAGAATTATCTGGTACCAGATGAGGCACTGACTGGATTCCTGCATCACTGTAGTAAAACCATTGGAGACGCTTACTTCCGTACCCCCCGTAATACCATAAAAGGTTTTCTGGACATGCTGGCCGTGCTGGAACAAAACAGAACGATGAACTGGCAAACACTAATCGAGGGTGTGGCGATTGAAGAGGACCGGCCCAGCGATATGGATGACACCACTACGGAGGAAAGCGATGACGACGACGGACTGGCGAACTTCAAACTATGAGCAGTGCCTACGATAGCCTCGATCCCCGCGTCCGTAAGTGGGTTTACAAGCAGGGGTGGTCGACATTAAGGCCCTTGCAGGAGAGTTCTATCCCGGCAATTTTAGCCCGTGATCGAGACGTGCTAATCAGTGCAGGTACAGCAGCGGGTAAAACAGAGGCTTTCTTTCTTCCTGCCTGTTCGGCAGTTGCAGATCTCACGAATGGATTTGGCATCGTCTATATCAGTCCGTTGAAGGCATTGATTAACGATCAGTACCGTCGTCTTGGGAGCCTTGGAGATGCATTGGAAATGCCAGTGACTCCCTGGCACGGGGATGTACCACAAAGCAAAAAGAAGAAGGCTCGGACGAACCCTGCTGGCATTTTACTGATTACACCTGAGTCACTTGAGTCTTTGCTCATAAATTCAATGGGCTGGCTCAAACAGGCGTTTTCTTCAGTCGCATACATCGTTATTGATGAGTTTCATGCTTTTATTGGTTCAGAGCGTGGTGTACAGCTGCTTTCTCTGCTCAATAGAATTGACCATGTGCTAGGATGCCAGGTAAATCCAATTCCCCGCGTTGCGTTGAGTGCCACGCTGGGGGAACTGGAGAAAGTGCCCGAAATGTTGCGCCCGGACAAACGACTCCCCTGCGTAACTGTTACAGATAGTAATAGCATGGCCACTCTTCAGGTACAGGTCAAAGGGTACCTGGAGCGAGTGATCCAAAATGAGGAAGAACTTCAGAGTTCAGCTGAACATGACGTTTGCGCTGACATTTTTAGACTTTGCCGTGGCGATTCTCATTTGGTCTTTGCAAACAGCCGAAAACGCACTGAAAGCATTGCGGCAACGCTGAGCGACATGTGTGAGGAACAAATTGTTCCGAATGAATTTTTCCCCCACCATGGTTCCCTTGCCAAGGAATTACGTGAGGTGCTTGAATCTCGTCTTCAGAAAGGAAATTTGCCCACAACAGCTGTTTGTACAATGACGCTTGAGTTGGGAATTGATATCGGTAAGGTTAAATCGGTTATCCAAGTTACGCCTCCGCATTCTGTTTCCAGTTTGCGCCAGCGAATGGGGCGTTCTGGGCGACGCGATTCCCCGTCAGTACTCAGAATGCTAATTACAGAAAATGAGCTTACTGTGAGTAGCAGTATCGTTGATCACCTACGACTCCAGTTGGTGCAGTCGATGGCAATGATCAGGTTGATGATCTCTAAACAATGGTTTGAGCCTGCCGATTCCCGGCAGATGCATTACTCCACGCTGCTACACCAGATTCTTGCAATTACCGCACAATGGGGTGGAGTTCGTGCCGACCAGCTCTGGTCACAACTATGCCAGACAGGGCCGTTCAGAAATGTAGATTTAAACGATTTCAAAAGCCTGCTTAAACATATGGGAGCATGTGGCCTACTCACTCAACTTGCTAGCGGCGAAATGGTTGTTGGGGCAGAGGGGGAGAAACTGACTAACCATTACACTTTTTATGCCGTGTTCAATACACCAGAAGAGTTCCGCATTATCACCGGAAACAGAACCCTTGGAACAGTGCCTGTGGACTCCCCACTGCTACCAGACCAACACATCATCTTCGGTGGGCGGCGCTGGAAAGTGACAGAGATCGAGACAGAGAAAAAAGTTATCTATGTAGAGGCAACCAAAGGCGGTCAGCCACCACAATTTAGTGGGGGAGGTATGTCTGTTCATGATGCCGTTCGTCAGGAAATGCTCGCTATCTATAGGGAAGGTGATTACCGCATAGCAATAGGTAGCAAGAAAGTAGATTATGCCGATACTGCCGCCAGAAACCTATTTGCGGAAGGCTGTAGTAACTTTCAGCGTTTTAAACTTCAAAATGAGTGTTTTATTACGAGTGGACAACACTGTTACGTAATACCCTGGATGGGGGATAAAGTTGTCAATACGATTACAGCCTTGCTCATACGTTGTGGTTTTAAAGCAAATTCATTTGCTGGCGTTATAGAAATCGATAACTCCAGTGTAGCTTCCGTTCAGCACGCGCTGAAAGAAATGCTGTTGTCAGGCTTGCCATCTGCATTTGATCTTGCCACAGATGTTCCAGAAAAGTACTTAGATAAATATGACGAGTATTTACCAGAGTCCCTTCTTGCGAAAGGGTATGGTGCAAAGGCGTATGAAACAGAAGGTACGCGCATCTGGTTGCAGAAACATCTTTAGTAATCTGGATATGTAATCAGGGTATAAATAAGACATATATACCCTGAATTTTTTATTTCCCTGTAGATTTACTAGGCTTTAGTCCCGGGGTATTACCAGGAGTATCTTTATTATCACGTCGACGTTGATCCGGTTTTCCTGTCGATTTAGCAATTGGTTTTGGACCAGGTTTAAGGTAAGCGTCGTCTGAGTACCGTCTGGTCCCGAATCCAGGATCCTGTAACTTAAGCACCCACTTATTTTGCAGGTGGACACCTCATGCGCGCTAAAGAAAGACTTCCCCGGAAACACTATTCCCCTGAATTCAAAATGGAACTGGTCAGGCTGGCTCTTGAAGAAGAAGGCAGTATTGCCGCACTGGCCCGGAAACATGACGTCAATGATAACCTGCTCTTTAAATGGATAAGGCTCTGGCAGCGTGAAGGGCGGGTCTGTCGGCCCCGAAAAAACTCATCGTCGCTTCCTGCCCTGATACCCGTGCAGCTTCAGGCGGGCTCTTCTCTCCCAACCTTCGAACTACCATCCTGCTCTCCTCCCGCTACCTGCCACATAAAATGTCGGGGAGGAGAAATAACACTGACTCATCCCTCTGCTGAACTCATGAGCACTGTCCTGCGCGAACTGATGCGGGGGCCGGTATGATAAATCTTCCCGCAGGCACAAAAATCTGGCTGGTTGCCGGTATCACCGATATGCGCAACGGCTTCAATGGCCTCGCCGCAAAGGTGCAGACCGCGCTGAAAGATGACCCGATGTCCGGCCACGTCTTCATCTTCCGGGGACGCAGCGGCAGTCAGGTAAAACTGCTCTGGTCCACCGGCGATGGTCTGTGCCTGCTGACAAAGCGACTGGAACGTGGTCGCTTCGCCTGGCCCTCAGCCCGCGATGGCAAAGTGTTCCTGACGCCGGCGCAACTGGCGATGCTGATGGAAGGTATCGACTGGCGACAGCCAAAGCGGTTACTGACATCCCTGACCATGTTGTAGCGCTCTTTATCCTGGTTGTCGCAGAATAAGCCTGGTAAAATACAGGCTTATGAACGATACCTCTTCTGACGACATCCTTCTGCTGAAACAGCGCCTGGCCGAACAGGAAGCGTTGATCCACGCCCTGCAGGAAAAGCTGAGCAACCGGGAACGCGAAATAGACCATCTGCAGGCGCAACTGGATAAGCTGCGCCGGATGAACTTCGGCAGTCGTTCCGAAAAGGTATCCCGCCGTATCGCGCAAATGGAAGCTGACCTGAACCTGCTGCAGCAGGAAAGCGATACGCTGACCGGCCGGGTGGATGACCCGGCAGTGCAGCGCCCGCTGCGTCAGACCCGCACCCGCAAACCGTTCCCTGAGTCACTCCCACGGGATGAGAAGCGGCTGCTGCCGACTGAGCCGTGTTGCCCGGAGTGCGGTGGTTCGCTGAGTTACCTGGGTGAGGATGCCGCCGAACAGCTGGAGCTGATGCGCAGCGCCTTCCGGGTTATCCGGACAGTCCGTGAAAAGCATGCCTGCCGTCGGTGCGATCGCATCGTTCAGGCCCCGGCTCCTTCGCGCCCCATCGAACGGGGGATCGCCGGACCGGGGCTGCTGGCCCGAGTGCTGACCTCAAAGTATGCAGAGCACACACCGCTGTATCGCCAGTCGGAGATCTATGCCCGCCAGGGTGTAGTGTTGAGTCGTTCTGTACTGTCGGGCTGGGTGGATGCGTGTTGTCGTCTGCTGGCACCGCTGGATGAAGCCCTTCAGCACTATGTCCTGACCGACGGCAAACTCCATGCTGACGATACGCCTGTCCCGGTGCTGTTGCCGGGCAATAAGAAGACGAAGACCGGGCGCTTATGGACGTACGTTCGAGACGACCGCAACGCCGGATCAGCGCTGGCCCCCGCAGTGTGGTTCGCTTACAGCCCGGACAGAAAAGGTATCCACCCTCAGACCCATCTTGCAGGCTTCAGTGGCGTACTGCAGGCTGATGCCTACGCCGGGTTCAACGAGCTCTACCGCGACGGCCATATAAAGGAAGCCGCGTGCTGGGCCCATGCCCGCCGAAAAATCCACGATGTTCACGTCCGTACCCCGTCAGTCCTGACGGAGGAGGCGCTGAAACGGATCGGCGAGCTGTATGCCATCGAGTCGGAGATCAGAGGTAAAAGAGCAGAGGAACGGCAGGCAGTCCGGCACCAAAAAGTGCTGCCGCTGCTGGCGTCACTGGAGGGGTGGCTGCGGGAGAAACAGAAAACCCTCTCAAGGCACTCAGAACTGGCGAAGGCGTTCGGGTATGCGCTGAACCAGTGGCCGGCGCTGATCCGCTATGCAGAAGATGGCTGGGTGGAGGTGGATAATAACATTGCCGAAAACGCCCTACGACGGGTCAGTCTGGGGAGAAAAAACTGGCTGTTCTTCGGCTCGGATCATGGTGGTGAGCGCGGTGCGTCACTGTACAGTCTTATCGGGACGTGCAAATTAAACGGCGTGGATCCGGAACGCTATCTGCATTATGTACTTGATGTCATCGCCGACTGGCCTGTGAACCGGGTGGGTGCTCTGCTCCCGTGGCGGGTTACTCTGCCTGCCTGACCAGCTTCACTTCGTCAATACGGTTCTCACTGCACGCTTACGGTTTAAGACCCATGATAGTTATCCTTTAGAGGTGTAAGAGGGAAGCCTCAACATTGATATATTGGATAATGTGAAATTTTTCAATGGGAGCGATCAACATATCCAATGATTAACTCGATATTGTGAACAGTGTCCGCTTCTGGCACAAAGCAGACGTTAAGACTTACAGCATCGGGAAACTTCTGGATGCCGCGTCAGCGGCATGGAGGCGCCAGATGAGGTTACATGTGTCTGTGGAGTCAAATGGCGCCGAAAGCCCGGCGTAGCCGGTTACCGGGCTATAAATTCTGCCACCCTACCCCCTGCCCTGATTAGCCTTAACCCGCTATCAGCAATGAAGAAATTAAGGTAATCCCTTTTAACCCCGGTGAGCGGGCTTTACGGCGTTTACGACGTAAAGGGCGTGATTTCCGGGGCCTTAGCGGCGGCAGCTTGCTGCTGACGCTTAGGGGGATGTTCTTCAGTTATTTCAGCGACACCAGGGAACTTAACACGGTAGCTGGCAAAGCCATACCCGCTTAAAACATCACAGAAGCCTCTGTACGCGGTCGGAGTGGTCCCGACAAGGCGATAGCCGCAGTCGGGGCGTATCTCCGCGTTAGCGGGCCGGAGGGCCGCTTACGAGCGTGTACCAGATAACTGACCGCAGCTCCACCCACAGCGATGAAGAAGAATAGTT
>ERZ780157.2313-NODE-2313-length-17942-cov-3.117012_pt1 | contig 17942 bp, 15 predicted proteins | sample MGYA00511169_ERZ780157 | MGnify/ENA primary metagenome ERZ780157 (study PRJEB29588, sample SAMEA1965149) | human gut metagenome | biome: human gut; feature: human-associated habitat; material: faeces | place: Denmark | collected 2008/2010 ... | reverse complement strand
TGCCGCACCTCGCTCGCCGTATCGGCACTTAGAATTATGCGGTATTGCCCTAAAAACACCCCACCGGGGCTGTACGCAATGCACAGTCCCGGTGGGGTGCTTTGTATCAGGAATCGCTTTTATAACGAGGAACGCGGTTGCAAGCTTAGTCGTTCAGCAGGGCGATCTTGCGGATGGACGGATCGTGGGTGTCGTTGAAGTCGAAAGCGGCCTGGGCGTCGGTCAGCTTGAAAGTGTGGCTGATGGAGCCGTTCAGGTCGATCTTGCCCTTGTTGATGAGGTCGATGACGGTCTGGAAACGGTGGTTCTGCAGGCGGCTGCCGCGAACGTCCAGCTCTTTGCTGGTGATGACGAACTGGTTGATTTCATCGGGGGCGATGCTGAAGCCCATGGTGATGACGCGGCTTGCGTTGCCGGCGGCCTTGCAGGCGGTCAGGAAACTGCCATGGAAGCAGGCGCAGTCGATGACGACCGTCGGGCCGTAGCCATCGGTCAGCTCCTTAGCGCGGGTGACGACATCCTCGGTCTTGGAGTTGATGACGTCGGTAGCGCCGTTCTGGAGGGCGGCCTCCAGCTTGGGCTCGTCGATGTCCACGACGATGACCTTGCGGGGGCTGTACAGGTTGACGATGCGCAGCATGCTGCTGCCCAGAGCGCCGGCACCGATGATCATAACGGTGTCCTGGAACTCCAGCTGGGCACGGCTGCAAGCCTGCACGGCGATGGTGGTGGGCTCGATCATAACGGCATCCTGGTAGCTCAGGCTGTCGGGCAGGACATAAACGTCGCTCTCGGGCACGGCCATGTACTCGCGGTAGCCGCCATCGATGTGGACGCCGCGAACCTGCAGGTGCTCACAAACATTGGGACGGCCCTTACGGCAGGCATAGCAGGTGCCGCAGGCAGTGACCTGATCCACGATGACGCGGTCACCGACCTTGATCTTCTTGGCGTTGCCGCCGACTTCCTCAACCACACCGACGATCTCGTGGCCGATGACGCGGGGATAGGTGGCGGCGGCGTTGGTGCCGTGGTAAATGCCCACGTCAGAGCCGCAGATGCCGGCGGCCTTGATCTTGACCAGGACGTTGTTCTTGGCGTCGATGGTGGGCTTATCCATATCGATGATGCGGAGATCATTGGGCTTTACGATCTGAACTGCTTTCATGTGTAAACCTCCCGGGTTTCTCATGTACAGAAATGACTTGGTTTCTCTCATCCAGCGAACTGACATGCTGACATGTCAGTTCCAACATCGTCATTGTAGCATGGCGGGTCAGGAATGTCAACACCTGTTTTGTAATTCATCAAAATAACAAAAGCGGCGGTGGTTTTTTGCACATTTTGCATAAGTGTATCGTTAAGTATTTAGCGAGAATGCGCCTATTTTTGTGTATTTGGGCAGTTGGGCTTTCTGGTTTCGTGGTTTTTCCATTTACTGCTTGCAGTCCCCTGCCGGATGTGTTACAATAGCAGTAAGCCATCTGGCATGCTGACATGCCAGTTACAGAGTAAGGAGCACATCATGCCCAGCCCGACCAACAAAGCGCAGGACAATTCCATCCGGGAGAATGTCTACCGCGTTATCCGAGAAAATATCACCTCGCTGCAGCTGGCGCCCGGCACCACGGTAAGCACACAGGAGCTGGCCGCGAAGCTGCAGGTCAGCCGCACGCCGGTGCGGGAGGCGTTCATCCGCCTGCAGAAAGAGGATCTGGTGGAGATCACACCGCAGAAAGGCACGATGGTCTCCCGCATCGATCTGACCCGTGCCGAGAAGGAGCGGTTCATCCGGGAGAGCCTGGAGACTGCTATTCTGCCGTTGTTTTTGCAGAACTGCACTGAGCCGGACCTGAAAGAGCTGGAGCTTTTGATCGAGAAGCAGAAAGCCTGTTTTACCGGGCTGAAGCCGCTGGAGTTCATCGCGCTGGACAACCAGTTTCATCAGCGGTTCTTTGAGCTTGCGGGGCAGGATTTAAGCTGGGACGTGGTGGCATCCACAAACCCGCACTACAACCGCCTGCGCGTGCTGACGGTGCAGAACGCCGCCACCTTTGACGGCGCGGTGCGCCAGCATGAGGTGATGATGGACCAGATCCGCCGCCGGGACATCGACGCCCTGCGCCGGGAACTGACCGACCATGTAAGGAAAATTATCGCGGAGAAGAACGTTTTGCTTCAATTGTATCCTGATTACTTTGCAACGGCTCAACAGGAGATGAAGTTGTAATCGCTCTTTGGCTCCCTCTGCGCGACAGAGGGGCCCGGCTGCGTAAGCGGTCCCGCGAAGCGGGTGAGGGAGAAAGCTTCGTATCCGCAACAGCTAAAATTTTTGTCTCTCCCTCCGCCCCTGCGGGGCACCTCCCTCCCAGAGGGAGGCTCCAGGAAAAAACGGCAGACACCTATTACAGGTGCCTGCCATTTTTAATGCAAAATTTTCTTTAATGTTTCTTTTATTCGCCCTGCGGGCCTTGAGTATTGAACTTGACCCTGTGGTGTGTTATACTTTCATCGTATACTTATTTATAATAGGGAGATTGTGTGATGGAGAACCTCCGATCCAAACCATTCTGGGACCGCTCGCCGCTGGAAAGCCTGGCGGACGGCTATAAAAAGCTTCCGCGGAACTTCAAGCTGTGCATGCTGGCGACCTTTATCATCGGCCTGGCCGCACATATGTACTGCTATACCAATATGCTGACCGGGGCGGATGATGCGTTCCTGTTTTCCGACACGCGCACCTTTGCCGACGGTGCTTCTGGTACACGTTGGCTCCTTGCGATATACTTTGCCTTAATTAAAACGATCCGCATGCCCTGGCTGCTGGGCGTCATGACCCTGCTGCTATACGGCATTGCGGCATGGCTTGTGTGCGAGACTTTGTCCATCACCTCTTCAGTAGGCATTATCCTTGTTTCCGGGCTGATGGTCACCTCCCCCACGATGATTTCCTCCAACTTTTACCTGACCAGCGCCCACATGTATGCCGGTGCCCTGCTGTTTGCCTGTCTGGCCGCCTATGCCTACAAAAAGTGGCGGCACAGCTGGATTGCCGCGTTTGTATTTATGCTGCTATCCGAAGGTAGTTACGCTGCTTACATCAGCATGACGCTTTGCCTGTTTTTCCTGTGCAGCCTGAAAGAATTGCTGTTTGACCAGGAGGCCAATGACAAACACAATCTTGTCCGCCATTTCGGCATGCTGTTCCTGTTCGGCGGCTCGATGGTTGCTACTACCGTGATCTGCAACCTGATCACCGCTAACAACACAGCCGGCCGTGTGCAGGATGCCCAAGCACAGGCTGCCACCGATTACATTGATAACATCATCACTTCAGTACAGCAGGTATTTGCCTTCTTTCTACCCGGCACCTCCAACTCCTATTTCCATGGCGAACGAGTCATGTACTCGCTGTTCTTGCTCTGCGCAGCGTTATCTGCCGTGCTGGTCACCTGGCTGCTGGTAAAACAGCAGCTGTGGAAACGCCCGCTGGGGCTGTTTTTGCTGGTGGCAGACATTGTCTGCCTACCTCTGGCCATGAACGTCATCGGCATCGTATCCAAGTGGGTACACACCTTGATGACTTTTGCCTACCTGACGCCATGGCTGTTTTTCGTGATGGCTGTTGAGCAGCTTTACCGCCGGGAAGACCTGCGCAAAGATTGGGAAAAGCTGCTGCGGTGGGGGTATTCTCTGCTCGCCTGTGTGGTAGCAGGGCTGACCGTTTTGTTCGGCATCCGATTGGCAAACATATGTTACACCAAGGCGTATGCACGGTACACCGAAGGCATTGCCGATTCCATCCGCTTGACAAACTTGATTGAAGCCATTCCGAATTATGTGAAGGGTGAAACGCCCGTTGCATTTGTTGGTGTCAGCGACAATCATTTTCCGCGGCAGGATGCTTATGAACTTACCAGCGACATTGCTGGCATTGGCGATTTGTATTATTGGCAAGGCATGTACACAGCGCCTTTTGTCTTGGACAGTTATGTAAATCAGCATTTGCGTGCCAACATGCTTATCTTCCCTCAAGATGCCGCTATTTTTACCGCAGATACTATAGCAGATCAGTTAAATGATGCAGGCATCAATGCTTCTGCTGATGAAATCAAAGAACTTCTGCAGGATCTGCACGCATTTCCGAAAGAGGACTGCTGGACCTGGTATAACGACGTACTTCTTATTAAATTATTTGCAAATTAAAGTGAATTGAGGATGTTCTATGATGCAGGATATGTGTATCCTTGTTGTCTCCTGTGATAAATATGCCGATTGCTGGACGCCGTTTTCGGACTGTATGCGCAAGTTCTGGCCGGACTGCCCTTATCCAGTGTATCTGTGCACTGAGAGTGGAGAGCCGGAAAATGGGGCAGTGTACAGTAAGGTATTCCACGAGCAGACCCAGATTTGGACCGCCCGTGTGCGCAAAGCCTGCGAGAAAATCAAGGAGTCACACATCCTCGTCGTTCTCGAGGACCAGTGGCCTTCTCTTCCGGTTTCTACTGCTACCGTGCAAAACATCCTTGGTCTTATGCAATCGCAGGAAAACATCGGCATCGTTTACCTCGATAAAGAAGTTCACGGCATGCCGTTATGGCAGCAGAACAGCCACTTTTATCTGCTTCCTCCCGAAACTCCCTATCGCATGTCGGTCGTCCCTGCCATTTGGGACCGAGATTTTCTGTTGACAGCATTTCATGAAGATTTAAGTGCCTGGGATTTTGAACGGGTCGGTTCCTTTGAAAAAAGCACCTATTCCAAAACGGTTCTTGTCACTGTTGACCGGGTTTTTGCCCGTGTATGTGAAACCGGTGCCGTCATGCAGGGCAAATGGCTGCGCGGAGTTGCAGCCTTTGCTAAAGAGAATAATTTAAAAATCGACTTTTCCAAGCGCGAAACATTGAGCAGCAAAGACCTATTTTTAAAAGATTGCAAATCGTTTGTCTACAACCTCAATCCCGCTCTGATCGTCAAGATCCAGAACTGGCTGTACCATCACAGCCAGAAGAAGTAAAACGTCGCTGTATGCCAGGAGGTACCCCATGGCAAAACTGTCAGGCAAGCTTTCCGTACTGATGCCTGCTTATAATGAGGAAACCATCATCTATGCCAATGCGCTGGAAGCTGCGCGGCAGATCTACCCGCTGGCGGACGACTATGAATTGTTGGTCATCGACGACGGCAGCAGCGACCGCACCAAAGCGGAGATCGAGCGCGCCGCAGCCGAGAATCCGAAGATTCGCTGCATCAGCTACCAGCCCAACCAGGGCAAAGGCGGTGCGCTGCGGGAAGGCACAGCCCACGCCACGGGTGACTATATTGCTTTCTGTGATGCCGATTTGGATTTAGCACCCGAAATCTAAGGTCGATTACCCGGCCATCCGGCGCGTGTACAGCTGGGGTTATTATATTCTGCTGTTAATTCTTTTCCGCTTGAACGTGCGGGACACCCAGACCGGCCTGAAGCTGTTTAAGGCCGAGGTCATCAAGCCGGTCATGCGGCAGATCCTGGTCAAGCGTTTTGCGTTTGATATTGAGGTTTTGGCTATCATCAATGCGCGCGGATACAAAATCACTTCTGCACCGATTGAAGTTGTGTTCCACCGGGTCTCGTTTGGCCGCATCGGTTTCAGCGACATCCGCAACATGTTTATTGATACACTGGCAATTTTTTATCGGCTGCATATTTTGCATTATTATGATAAAGTCGAAGCACATCCAGAATTGAAGGAGTAAAACCTATGGCGGGTGTCATAAAACTTGAATCTGATCCTCGCATCACCGTTTTAGCTTTGTCCTGGCGGGACATTAAAGCCCCGAAAGCTGGCGGCGCTGAAATTCATACACATGAAATGCTCAGCCGTGCAGACCATAAGAAAATCCGTATTATCCATTTTTCTCCACTTTTTGATAGTGCTTCGCCTGATGAAACAATAGACGGTGTGCGCTATCTGCGGCAGGGAAATATCTTTTCTGTTATATCGGCGGCACACGCTTTTTATCGGGCCAACCGGGATAGAATCGATTTTGTAATTGACCAGTGCAACACACATCGCTTTTTTACACCATTTTGGGTCCCGCAGGAAAAACGGATTTTTTATATCCATCAGCTTACAAGAGAAATTTGGGATATTCAGGCCACATTTCCTGTCAGCACACTCGGGAAGCATCTGGAAACGCCGATGCTGCGAATGAATCGGAACGACCGTGCCATCATTACGGTTTCTGAGTCTACCAAAAAGGACCTCGTTGCCGTTGGTTTTCCCGCAGAGCGAATTACTATTGTGCCCAATGCTTTATCAAGGGATACCCGCGCTTGTGCGCAGAATATTCCAGAAAAAGTGACTCCTGCCACTTTTATTTACGTGGGGCGTTTTGCCCATTATAAGGGAATTGATGCCGCTATTGAGGCGTTAGGCATCGTAAAGAAAACATACCCCGACGCACGCCTATGGTGTGTCGGCAAAAAAGACGACGCCTATATTGCCAACACATTGCATCCGATTTGTGAGCGCTACGGCTTGACCGAAGGTGCCCCCGAAAGCAATGCCGATGTGATTTATTGGGGATTTGTAAGTGATGCCCAGAAGATGCAGCTGCAGGGGCAGGCAAAAGCGCTCCTGTTCCCTTCTGTACGCGAGGGCTGGGGTATCATTGTGCTGGAAGCGGGTATCATGAACACTCCCAGCATCGTCTACGATGCCCCAGGCTGCCGCGATGCCGTAGACAATGGCAAAACTGGCTACCTTTGCCGCGAGAATACCCCACAGGAACTTGCACGGCTTATGTCTCAAATCCTTGATAATCCCAGTGAATACGCATCCATGCAAAAGGTGGCCCGCGATTTTTCCAAGCAATTCAGCTGGGACAAATCTGCAAAAATCTTTACAGATCTCATTCTAAATCTGGGGAAAGGATCGGTCTAACCATTGGAAAATGTAACTCCGAAAGCGCCGCTTATCAGTATCGTCATGCCCGCATACAATGCCGAGCGCACGATTGAACTGGCGCTGCGCAGCATCCGTATGCAGACGATTGCTGACCAAATCGAAATTTTGGTCATTGACGGCGGCAGCACCGATGCTACCCGTGAGATTGCCAGGCAGTATGGTGCTGTGATTTTGGAAAATCCTCATCGTTTGCCGGAACCGGCAAAGCTGATTGGCATCCAACGGGCTAAGGGGCGGTATATTATCGAACAGGATACGGATGAGGAATTGCTATTTCCTGATCAGTTGGAAAAAAGACTGTCACTGCTGCGGGCATACCCGGAAGTACATCTGGTAGTAGTGGACGAGCAGGCCCCGGGCAGGCTGGGCGGAGTTGCCACGCGATATGTCTGCGTCTGCGGCGACCCCTTTACCCAGTTTATCTACACCCGCAAGAATGGCGTGCTGGACACTTTCCGCCGCAATATTGCGGAACGACAAGGCGATTTCTGTCTGCTCAAATTCGCACCTGGCGACCTGACCCCCATTGGAGACGGCGGCGCCTCGTTGTTTGACCTGGAATGGATAAAGCAGCAGTTCCCACAGGATTGGAATTCCATTTCTTTTGTGTGTTCCATGGCACAGCAGGTTCAGACCAAATCCGGCTGCTGCGGCTGTATCCGTGGTGATAACATTCACCACCACACCCGCGCCACATTCAGTGGGTATTTGGCCAAATTGCGGTTCCGGGTCATCAACAACCTGTTTCACAAGGAGGAAAGCGGCTTCAGTGCGCGGGCATCCCAGCAGCCGCGCTCCCGCTACACCTCCCGCAAATACCTGTTTGTACTGTACGCCGCCACGCTGGTCGGCCCTCTGGTAGACAGCATCCGCCTGGCACTGCACCATAAAGACGCCACCATGCTGCTGCCTTTTGTGTACCTGCCTGTGCATTGCCTGGTACCTCCTGCGCGCCCTGCTGGGCCGCCCGCCGGAGAATAAGACCTACGGAAAATAATTTTACAAACAAAAACAGAGAGCCATCCGCAAAAGGATGGCTCTCTGCTTTGTTTTGTAAAGCTTTCTCTGCAAGGTTGGTGTAGCGGAAATACTTTTGCGTTTTGGAAGCGATGACTATGAATAATGTTACTCGTCTGTGCGGACACAGCGCAACGCATACCGTGCCTGGCCGGTCGTGGTACAGGTAAACAATGTCAGGTCCCAGCTGTTTTCGGGCGTTTTGACCGCCATCTCCTCGATTTGGGTCGGCTGCAGGACCTCTGTGTCCGAGACCGCATAGTGCCATGTGTTGTCATTCATATCAACAAAAAGCACCTCTGTCCCCAACGTAAGCTGCGTCAGGGGGCTGAAGTGGCGCGCATAGTTGTGCCCTGCGATTACCAAATCATCCGTATACAGTGAGCCGGAATACCGCCCCGGTGCGATCTTCAGGCCCGGATAGCTCCACTGCTGCATCACGGGCAGCGCCAGCCCGATGGACGGAATAGAGAGATACCCAATATAGTCGCAGCCGTCAATGGTGCCAACAGGCATCTCCGTGTCCGCTGCAGGTTCTGCCGCATCACCGGGATAGATGGTGCGCGGCTCTGCAATCGCTTCCTCCAGCCGGGTCAACACACTGTCAGCTGCTTTTTCTGCGCGGGTACTGTCCCACTGGTTGTAGCCCATAAGCAGCACAGCTGCCAGTAATGCCAGAATCCCAAGCGCGATCAGGGCGTTTCCCAGCTTATTTCTCATTCTGACCACTTCGCTTTTTGAGTACAACACCTGCCGCCACCAGTACAACACCGATCACCGCCAGCACCGGGACAGGCCAGTTCAGCTGGCCTGTCTGCGGCAGTGCAGAAAGCACTTCCTGCGCAGGCGGGGTCTGCGTTGTTTTTCGGCTGGCGGTGCCCGCTTTGGGGTGGGCGTCCACATCATAGACATACTGCCCGTTTTCCATGATCGGCACCGTCACAAGAAAAGGCTGTATGGCGTCATACCCTTCGGCCGCCTGCTTCTGCACAATAAGGTAAAGCCCCGTCTTCAGATCATCAAACACGGCGATTCCGCTGTCGTTGACGGTCTTGGTGACGGCCTGTGCATTCGGCGCCACCTTTTCCGCCAACCGGCTCGCCAGCGTGCTTTCGGATACATTGTCCAGCGCGATCCCGCAGTTTTCGAAGCCGTTTGTGTAGGTAAAGCTCATATCTGCGCCGTTTTTAGAGACACTCGCCACACGGTACAGCGTCAGCTCACCGCCCTGCAAGGGTGCGGCGGTTTCTGTATCACAGAGCAATATCTTAATGGAGCCGATGCGCGTTTCATCAACCGTTTCTGCTGCAAGGACCGGAACAGCGCCCCACACCAGCAGGCACAGCATAAGCAGCAGCACTGCCAACCGATCACGGATGCTTTTCATAATGTTTCTTCCTCCTTCTCTTGCTGCGCTTGCGCAGATGCGGGGCGGCCAGCACACCGGCCAGTGCCGCAAGCAGCATCGGGATGGCCAAAATCGGGGCCACGATGATGGGTTCAATGCGGAATGCATCCGCCGCCACACGGATATGCTTTTGGCTTTCAGTGGTTTCGACCCGCTTACCGCGCACCAAAAGGCGGTGCGTGTTGATGCCGTAGGGGGTGCAGGTCATCAGGGTGACATAATCCATCCCCTCTGTGGGGAGCAGCTGGTCGGTCTCGGTAGGCAGCACTATGGAGATTTGATCGACCTCATAGGTCAGCACCCGATTCAACACCGTGATGGTAAAGCGGTCGCCCACCTCCAGCTCGTCCAGATTGGTGAACAGCTTTGCGCTGGGCAGGCCGCGGTGCGCCGATATGACCGCATGGGTCCCGGCACCGCCCACGGGCAGGCTGCTGCCTTCCAGATGGCCCGCTGCCACCTGCAGGACGCCCTCATCGGTGCCGTGGTATATGGGCAGCTCAACGCTGATTTTGGGGATCGTGATATACCCCATAATGCCCGTGCCGGAGATGTCGAGCGTCTGTGCATAGCCGCCGACCAGCTCCGGTTTATAAAAGGCATTTGGGGTGGTGTTCAGCTGCCGGTTGTACGCATCGGCAGCATCGAAATAGGCCTGATAGTCCGCATCTGACAGCTGTTCTACTTTCTCGGCATAGCCAGCCACTGCGCGGGACTGATGCTTGCGGTTGACAGCATTGCTGACAGCGGGATATAACATCACGGATAGACCCACGAGAAAGATCAATATTAAAATAATTGTGCTGAGGTTCTTTCTCATGGGCTACTCCCTAATGTTATAAGGATTGGTATATGGCGGTAAGCGCCTTTACTTGTTATTCATCCGCTTTTTTGCGACCAGCAGAACGGCAGCCACGGCCATCAGCCCGCCGCCGATCACATAGAAAAGGGTAGTGCCGATGCCGCCGGTGGAGGGCAGTGAGGCGCCTTTGTTGTTCTTGACAGTAATGCTTAAACCTGCTTGAGGAACATCCTCATTTACTTCGGTGGTGACACTTGTGCAGTTTTCGCCGGCTCCCTCATAACCAGCAGTGATTTTGAACTTTACCGCATCCGTCAGGCGGTTATAGCCTGCGGGTGCTTTTGTTTCATAAAGATAATACTCTGTGGCGTCATCCAGACCCTTAATGGTGATATTGCCCGCCGTCATGACATAAGTTCCTGTGTGACCAGCCGGAGCAACTGTGTAGGAACCGTCGCCGTTGTCGATAAGGCTAATCAAGTTTTCAGTATTGGTCGGTTGTCCATCATCATCAATCGCGCCTAAAGCACAGCTTCCGTTCTTGCTAAGGACAAATTTTGCATCGCTCAATGGAGCGTTGCTTTCACCATCGATTTTGTTGACTTCCATCTTAAAGGTCCAGTCATAAACGACCTTCTCCGGGGTCTTATTTGTGGTCGTATTATCATGCGGGTTGTTGCTGTACTCCAGATATGCTTTATTGTCCTGTTTACCGTCAGTATAGACCTCGGCATTTTCGTTGAGAATACCTGTGTAGTATGTATACAGTTCATTTTCCGCATACATTTTGTTGTCCAGAATGGCTTTCAGTACATCGACTTTAACTGTGAACTGGTTCGCATTTTTTGCGTCAACCGTCACAGTATAATATTTCTTATCCAATTCTGTTGCATCATTTACCTTGATCGTCACGTCATTTTCGGTTTTGACATTTGATGTCAGCCCTGCGGACATCTCATCGTGGATAATATATTCGTATTTGCTATACCCGCTCACATTCGGAACAGTCGTGATCGTGCGGAACTCAACGGTGTCACCGATCTGGTTATCGCCGACAACACCCCATTCACCTGTTTCATTGTGCTTGATCTGTTTATCCAGCGTTGGCTTTCCGCTCTTCGGCTGGACAGTGACATTCTCGACAACTCGCAGAATGTAGTCGGTAAAAACTTCGCCTGTTCCTACGGTAGTGTTCTTGATCAGATAATAACCGGGGCTAGAAACTGTGATTGAATCCGTACCTGTACCTGCGGCATTTTCGGTCAGATACTTTGCAACATCAACCGCAAAAGCTTTGGCTTCAGTCTCTCCCGTGAGGGTTTTCGCCTTGTCGGCTGCATTACCAAGCGCCTTCTGACCAGCAGTTGTAACATTATCGCCCCACTCAATGTTGGACAGTGTGCCTTCATGCAGGTCGCCCTTGAAAATCTGATATGCTGCATAGGTGCCGGTGCCATTATTGATTGTGATTGTATAAGTTGTTGTTGTCGTTTCTGCAAACGCTGGGACGGCCATGGCCAGTGCAAGCGTCAGCGCGGCAAGCAGTGCCATGAGTTTTTTCATGTACTTCATTGGTTTTATGTCTCCTTGCTCAAATATTTTGGTCTGCTTTGTCCACACCGGTGGAGGGGGTTATTTCTAATTTTTACCCCCCCCCGAATGGCTGCGTTTGTTGATAAGATATCCTAACATCAGCGCGATACCCATGATCAGGGCGCCTGCTGCTGTATACGGGGGTGTGCCGGCCGCGCCGGTGGAGGGCAGCTCATAGCTGGGCTTTTGCTTGTTCGTGATGGTAATGGTGCCGCCGCCGGTGACACCGGTTTCGTTGTTTGCGCTGTACTTTACTTCATAGAAGATAAGCGCGTTCTTGTCTGTTTCCAGCTCTTTTACATAGTAGTGATAACCGCTCTCCAAGGTGATTTTCTTAGTCCAGCTCTCCGCTTCTTTCAGGATGACCGGATCTCCGACCGGCTGCGCATCCGCCTTCGTTTCTCCGTCCTTGTACCGGTACAGCTGCACCCGGATTTCTTTCACCGGTGCTTTTATCGTGTCATTTTCAAGGCTGTACCAGATTTTGTGCAGGGTCAGGCTGTTTTGCTTGTTGGGGATGTCCATTGTGGCGCGGTCTCCGTTCACTCCCAAAAAGCTGATGTCCGCAATGGTAAGCCCATCTAGGACAGTGGTTCCGGCTGCGGCTGTAATCGCAGCTTCTTTTTTGTCGTCATCCGTTGCGTCGTTGTTCCAGATAAAATAGTGCGGGGTTTCATCCCGTGCATAGTCTTTTGGGGCCGCTGTTTCCACAAGCTTATACAGGTCCCCGGTGACCAGCTGGTTGCTGCCTGCTGCAGGGGATTGCGCAAATTTCAGGTAAAAGCTGCCGTTCGAACCTGTATCCTCCTTCCTAATAAGATCCCACCCTTTGCTGGTTTTATTATAGTGGTATATCTCAAAGGTTGCAGGGCTTGCTGTGATGGCTAAGTTTGTGTCAAAATCCGTTTTTGTAACAGTCAGAACTGCATTGTCTACGGTTGCCGATGCACTGTCGCTTTTCACCGAAACATTACTGCCTACAGTTTTTCCCGCCAGCGTAGCCGTATTTGTAACCGGCATTTCTCTTGCGAGGGTACCCGGATTCATTTTATAAGAATACTCCAGCACCAGGGCTTTCTCGTCCGGCAGAATGAACTTGTACTTCCGCGTCGATGCGGTTTCTTCAACCTTTTCAACGCGAACGCTGTCTTTGATTTCATTGCCCTTTACCCAGTCACCATCCTTCAGGATGTATTCGTACACCTTGATAGAATCCAGCATCAGCTCCATGCCGTATTGACCGAAGTGCGTGCTTTCCATCGTGTCCGTAAGCTCGAGCGTTTCACTGCCCGATGCAAGATCCTCTGCGCGGGGGTTGATGCAAAGGGTGTAATTGGCTTGATGGGTTGCTTCGTCGTAACTGCCCTTCTTCTCCAGAAGCTCCTTTTTCGGGCGCGTGATGGTCATGCCGGACGATGTGGATACACTGCCCCACGTGGCAGTATTCGTATAGGTTTTTGCCTCGAGAGTACGCTCGTTCCAGGCTGCCGCATCATCCAACTGGAGCGCATAGCGGATCTCCACATAATGATCCGTTGTTTTGTTTTGGACGATCAGGCTTTTCAATGTGTCCGGTAAAACCTGAATGGTCAACTGCCCCGGAACAGAAGTATCAATAGTCCAGAAAGGTTTTAGGCCGTATTTGTTTTCGCCAAGATTTGTGATGTGTCCCGTGTACTTCTTGCTGGAATTTGCATCCAAATCCGCCGCAATCATATAGTTGTTAAGATAAACACTGTCCGTAGCCAGCTTCATGCCGTCCGGGATCTTATCTACCACCGTCAGCGTTTGGGTCTTGTCTACATCACCGCTGCCCAGATTCAGTTTGATGCTATACCAGATGACCTTGTTTTTGGCATAGGTAGTGCTGTTGTTCTGCTGGTACCCATTGCCGCTATTGTCAGATGTTTCCTTGGTGATAGAACCGATCTTTTTATAATCGTAAGTTCCGTTCCAGCCTTCGCGCCCGGCGCTATCCGAGTAAATTTCCACGCGGTTCAAAAACTGCCTTTTGGTATTGTTCGCCATATCAGACGTTTTTGCCACCGTTGGAATGTCGCTGATGGTGCATCTCAAAATGCGCAGCTTCTCGCCGTCCGTCCGGCTAAACTGTAATCGGATGCGATGCACCGCGGTTGCATTATCGGAAACCGAAATGCCATCGTCGGGATCGCTCCAGTCATTCGAACCGTTGGAAAAAAAGGAAAGCTGAATTTGTATGCCTGCATCTACCGCTTGCGCCCATGTCAGCGTTGTTCCGCCCTCCATCGTCAAGAGCAGGTTGCTTTTGATGGCGGTTTCCAGCTGGGTTTTGACGCCGTACAGCGGTTCGCGGATGTTATCCACGATTTTGAAACTGTTAACGCCCGCGGGAACCGTTCCGGTTATATTCCACATGACCTTTTGGTCACCGTTTTCCAGCGGTGTGACAGTGCCCCGATCCTTTCGAATATACGCTTTGCCTACACCGGTGGAAACATTGGCTGTCGCGGTATAGGAACGCAAACCATTTTTCAGCGTTGTCTGATTGATTGCAGAAACTGTACCATTCACCGGGTCCGGTGCAACCGTTTGATAGGTAAATGTATAGGAGCTCGCATTGGAACCTGCCGGAAAGGTGTAGCCGTTGGTCAGAAAATCATTGCTTGTGATGGTTGTTGCAAATGTTCCGTCAGCACTCTTCAGCGTCACATCACCAACAATGTCCAGCTTCGGCGTCGGGTTGTCGGTCACCTTATAGCCTGCCAAATCACCGCCCGGATTTTTTACCTTGATGACCCAGTTGATACGGTGGGTCGCAGCGTCATAGGTGCCTGTTTTGGCAATGCTGCTCTCCTTCACGGTGACGGTATCCTTGGCCTCGTTGCTCTGCAGCGTACTGGTTGTGCCCTTGGCCGTGTTGACAATCGTACCGGAACCGTCTGCGCCTGTCACAGCATCCACAGTTACATCATAGGTCAGTTTATACGACTGGTTATGTCCGAGGGCAGGCAGCCCTGTAATTTCAAAGCCCTTGCCGTCTGCGTTGTCGGTAATTTCGGCACCAGGATAAGCGGAGATCGGCTTCCCGTCGATTTTGATGCTGCTCGTATCATAGCTGCCGTTTGCGGTATTCTCGGCCAGCCGGTCCGTAATGGTGACCGTCTGGTCATGCGTACCATTTGGGGCATTGACTGTGACGGTGTAGCTTACCTTACTTTTGTCTTCCGAAAGGGTGTGCTCTTTCTTCGTGTTCAGCGAATACTCCGGCTCAATGGTGTAGGTTTTCTTGCCCAGATGTATCTGGCCGTCGCCACCGGTCTCCGCGTAATTGATCGTGGTCTCAAACTTGAAGGTACCGTTGAACTCATGGTTCGTATTGTTATTAAATGTAAATGTGACCGTAGGAGAATTTTTCTTAAGCGTAAAGGTACCAATTATCTTACCGTTTGAATCGATGATGTTTCCTGTCTGATCTTTCTTGGGATAGATGCCCTCCGGCAGGATATAGGTCGCGGTGTTTTTGTCGTTTGGGAGTGCACCTGCCGGTACCTTGTAGGCGATCTCCACCCGAACCGGGGTGCCGTCCTTAATAGATACATCGTCATCCAGCGGTGTCCAGACATTATTTTGTTCGATGGAAATATCTGTACTTGTCAGCAGATTATCCAGCTTTAGGTTTCCATCGTTGTCATACTCAGGGATTGTTGCCGCTGCGGTCAGTGTATCATCGTCTTCCGCAGCCAGCATTATGGGATCCGGCCTTTGCCAGACAATATACGCCACCGCGCCATCTCTTGCCAGAATAGCGTCCGCATCCAGAGAAAATTCTTCAAGCCCGTCTGATGCGTCAGCCTGTGCATACACACCATACGCATCCAACACACTGATGGTATCGGCAACATCGGCATCTGCGACTGTCACAGCCGCTACCGCACCGTCCACAGCGCCGGAAACAACGGTCAGGGTCGTGCCATCATACTCGGTCACAATGCCGATCGTTTCCTCACCGGCGGTATTTGTATAGAGTACGATGTCGCCCGGTGTGGCCTCGCTGCCACCCGGCGTGATATATTCAGGGTGTGCTTTTTCCAATTCCGTGCGCAGCTGAAGCAGGCTTGCGCATTGCGGGATGACATCCTCCGGTATGCCTGCATAATGCTGGCAGAAGGCGACAAACATCACATCCCAGTTCCCGTAAGGGTTGCCGTACCAATCGCCGTAGCGTGTGTAGTGATGGGCCTGTGCCAGGGTCTCCCCCAGCGCCTTATCCACCGTAAAGTTTTTGGCGCTCTCGGTGTAGCCAAGCTGCCTCTGTGCGATTTCCGTCATGGCATCGCTCCAGACGCTGCTCACGCCCTCGCTCTGCTCGTCCCAGTCTGCCGGGGTCTCAACATCTGCGGTTATGTCCGCCAGACATTCCAGCGTGTGGGTATGCTCCGGGAGGGTGCAGGTCAGCACACTTTGGTAGCAGTCTGCGGTATGGGAGTGAGCTGTCGGCGCGGCCTCGCCGTCTTCCCCTGCCGAATCAGCAGGGTTTTCCGGCGCCTCGTCCTCATACCCGCAGACCAGGACCTCGGTATAGCAGGCGTCGCTGTGGGCATGCTCCTCATATCCGCAGGAGTATTCATCGTCTGTCATCGCCGTGCCCACCTGATGCAGCCGCCAGCTGACGGAAAGTATCGTCAGCAGCGCCAGTATCACCAGCACGGCAGCACGGCGGCGCTCCGCATGGCGCACTGCCATTACCCGCCGAATTGCCTTGTCCAATTGATTTCTCATGTGGATTCCTCCATCAGCCTATCCACGAAATGCGGGGCAAAGGCCACACCCTAAGAAATACCTTTCCCACAATTTGACTCTTTTCGACACAGCCGACAACCGTACTCCGGCTGTCGATCGAAGTCGCACGATGGTCGCCCATCACAAAGAAGCGATTTTCAGGCACCTGATACGGGAAGCTGAGGTCACATTCTCCCAGGGCCAGCTCATCGACATACGGTTCCTCCAGCACCTCGCCATTCACCGTGACAAGGCCGTTGCCGTCAATCGAAATCACATCCCCCGGGATACCGATGATTCGCTTGAGCAGCAGCTTGTTCTGCCAGTAGAAGCCGCACAGATCTCCTTTTTCCAGAGCATCTGTTTTCAGCAGTACCAGAATATCCTGATCCTGCAAGGTTGGGTTCATGCTATCGCCCGACACCTGCAGCACCGGCAGCAGGTTGGTTGCCAGCAGCACCGCAATGGCCGCCACAACGACCAGCGCATAGACCGTGCTTTTCAGCACGCGCTTGTAACGCCTGCGGTAAGACAGACGTTTGCGCTCCTGCGTGATCTCCTCCATGGAGGGAATCTCAACGCCCTTTCCGCTCAATCCCTTCATTTCCAATATGCCCCTTTGTTGTTCGCGGCGGGCGAAAACTCGGTGTCCTGCACAGGGTACTGCGCCTTGACCGATTCCAAATATTGATCTGCCGCAGCCTGTGCGGCTTCAAATACCCGGTTCAGCGACAAAGCAGCTTCAGCGATGGAGCCGACCTGCTCCAGCCGCAGCGTGCGGTCTGCAAGCTGTCGGCGGAGCTTGGCATTCTGCCGTTCCAGTTCCTCCTCGTGCTGTTTGAGCGCGTAGATGATCTCTATCAATTCCATGCGGTTCATCCGCCGCAGTTCGCGTTCTGCCATAGTATATCTCCCTGCGATTTGTTCGGGTCGGTTCTGTGTCTTTAAGCACCGTTAATTGTTATATTGCAAATATTCGACTCTTTATTAAAGCATATTGTAATTTGTATTGTCAATGTTTTTTCTTTGCTATGCAATATATTTCACTTTTTGAACAAGATTAATATTGTGCCGACCAGTGTTTTTTGCATCTTTCTTTTGATTTAAAGTAACACAGCATCTATGCTGTCAGCACCGCATTCCCTGTCGTTTGCTTTTTTACCGTTGTAACGCTGTAATACAAAAACACCCCCTGCGGCGAGCAGTAGGTTGCTTTACTGCTCGCTGCATAGGGGGAAATTAAAAGGTGGTTGCAAAACTATTTTGCGCCATCTACATAATCATTCTTTCCTTTATACGAAGTAATTGGTCCGTCTTTATACTATCTATAATAGAGACTATATTGCACAACACTTTTAGGGCAATACCGCATAATTCTAAGTGCCGATACGGCGAGCGAGGTGCGGCA